>ERZ832317.5379-NODE-5379-length-11587-cov-3.467135_pt1 | contig 11587 bp, 8 predicted proteins | sample MGYA00519695_ERZ832317 | MGnify/ENA primary metagenome ERZ832317 (study PRJEB31850, sample SAMEA3708726) | human gut metagenome | biome: human gut; feature: human-associated habitat; material: faeces | place: China | collected 2014 ...
AGGTGAGTGCGTGGTAACAGCGGCAGATATTCGGGTAGATCAGGATATCGAGATCATGAATCCGGATCAGGTTATAGCTACACTTAGTGGCGGACCTGATTGCAAATTATATATCGAGATGACAATTGTAAATGGTCGTGGTTACATCAGCTCTGATAAAAATAAAAGAGAAGATTTACCTATCAATGTAATTGCAATTGATTCTATCTTTACACCGGTAGAGAGAGTAAACATCAAGATTGAGAATACTCGTGTTGGTCAGATAACTGATTACGATAAGTTAACAATAGAAGTATATACAAATGGTACTATTGAGCCTACAGACGCTGTAAGTCTTGCAGCAAAGGTTCAGAGCGATCATTTAAAATCATTCATCAACCTTTCAGATAAGACATCTAATATTCAGGTTATTGCCGAGAAACCGGACAATACTGAAGATAAGGTGAAGGAAATGAACATTGATGAACTTGAACTTTCAGTTCGTTCATACAACTGTTTAAAGAGAGCCGGTATCAATACTGTCGGTGAACTTTGCAACCGCACATCTGAGGACATGATGAAAGTTAGAAACCTTGGACGTAAGTCATTAGAAGAAGTTATAGCTAAATTGAAAGAGTTAAACCTTTCATTTAACTTAAGCGAAGATTAATTAGGAGGTAAGCACACATGGCAGGCTATAGAAAACTTGGAAGAACTTCCAGTCAGAGAAAAGCATTGCTTCGTAATCAGGTAACAGATTTGTTATACTATGGCAAGATTGTTACGACGGAAGCTAAGGCAAAAGAAATCCGTAAGATTGCAGAAGGTATCATTGCTTTAGGCGTAAAAGAGTGCAATAATTTTGATACAGTGAAAGTTACTGCTAAGGTAGCTCGTAAAGATAAAGATGGAAAGAGAGTTAAAGAAGTTGTAGACGGTAAGAAAGTTACAGTTTATGACGAAGTAGAGAGGGAGATTAAGAAAGATCAGCCTTCAAGACTTCATGCAAGAAGACAGATGCAGAAAACTCTTTTCACAGTTACAGAAGTTCCTGCTGACAAGCAGAGCCGCAGAAAAGATACAAAGAAAGTTGATGTTGTATCTAAGGTTCTTGATGATATCGCACCAAAGTACACAGACCGCAACGGTGGTTATACACGTATCGTAAAGATTGGTCAGCGTAAAGGTGACGCAGCTATGGAAGTACTTATTGAGTTAGTATAATTCAAATAAGAAAATATAAAATAGGGCTATCACATATGTGGTAGCCTGTTTTGATATATGAAAATTGGCAAATCGAAAGTTGGTGACAGCATGGAAAATATGATAGAAGCAAAAGGTCTTGTGCACGAGTATTCAAGGCGTGATGAAAATGGAGAAATAACCGAGATAAAAAGGGCACTTGACGGTGTTGACATCCAAGTGAAAGCAGGAGATTTTATCGCAGTGCTTGGAGCAAACGGCTCAGGAAAATCCACTTTTGCGAAACATCTCAATGCACTTCTTATTCCAACAGAGGGAACATTGTTTGTAAATGGAATGGACACCTCTGATTATAACAATGACCTAAAGATAAGACAGACTGCAGGAATGGTCTTTCAAAATCCCGATAATCAGATAATATCAAATGTGGTTGAGGAAGATGTGGGATTTGGTCCTGAAAATGTCGGAGTGCCAACAGAAGAAATATGGCAGAGAGTAGAAAAAAGCCTAAAGACAGTAGGGATGTATTCATATAGAAAATCTTCACCAAATCATTTGTCAGGCGGTCAGAAACAAAGGATTGCAATAGCAGGTATAATGGCAATGAAACCAAAGTGCATTATACTTGATGAGCCAACGGCAATGCTTGACCCGGTAGGCCGTAAGATGGTAATAGATACAATAACCGAACTTAACAAAAAAGAGGGGATAACGGTCATACTCATAACGCATTACATGGAGGAAGTAGTCGGAGCAGATTATGTGTATGTAATGTCAGACGGAAAAGTTCAGATGCAGGGAAAACCGAGACAGATATTTGCAAATGCGGAGGAACTTGAGCAGTACAGGCTTACGATACCAGAGATAACAAAGATAGCACTTGAATTAAATAAAAAGGGTATGAATATACCAAAGGATATTTTGAGTGCGGAGGAGCTTGTGGATTATTTAATGGGTCTTTGATGATTTTGCAATGACAGCAATAATAACACAGGTACGCTCCCGCTATGCTGTCTCCGTAGCAGTACATAAATGGTGAAAAGACCACCATTAAGTACTGACGGATACAGAATACCTGTTAATATTATTTGCTGTCATTGCAAAATCCATTAACGGTATTGAAAAAAAGATTGATTAAGATATTTGTATTATAGCGTATGAAATGGAAATATATTTTATTTTTAATAAGTATATTGTATGATATATTTATTGTATGTGAAATAGTATATAATTTTTTATATATTAATATTGTAAATGTGTATCATATGTTGGTTTGGAGGCTCATATGGGAATTAGACTTGAAAATGTTGATTATGTATATGCCGCAGGGACTGCTGAGGAGAAGAAAGCTCTGGATGATATAAATTTAAAAATAAATGATGGTGAGTTTATAGGGCTTGTCGGTCATACGGGTTCGGGCAAATCGACTTTGACACAGCTTTTAAATGGTCTTGAAAAGGCAACATCGGGAAATATTTATTATGAAGAGAAGAATATTTATGATAAAGGCTTTTCGATGAAAGAGCTTAGAGGAAATGTCGGTCTTGTGTTTCAGTATCCGGAGCACCAGTTGTTTGAGGTATCTGTTATAGAGGATGTGAAGTTTGGACCGAAAAACTTAGGTCTTGATAATCTTGAAGTTGAGATGAGGTCTTTCGAGGCTCTTAAAATGGTCGGCATAGGTGATGACCTTCTTGATGCGTCGCCGTTTGCACTGTCGGGAGGACAAAAAAGGCGTGTTGCGATAGCGGGTGTGCTGGCGATGAAACCAAAGATACTCATACTCGATGAACCGATGGCAGGTCTTGACCCGGCAGGCAGGGACGAGATACTTGAACTTCTCGCAAAACTTCACCGTGAAAACGATATGACGATACTACTTGTGTCCCACAGCATGGATGATGTGGCAAAATATGTTGACAGAATGATTGTAATGAATGACGGAAAGATAGTTCTTGACGGCGAACCCAGAAAAGTGTTTAAATATCAGAGGGAACTTGAAGAAATCGGATTGGGCGTGCCGCAGGCAACAAATGTCATACACAAACTCAATGTACTTGGAGCAGGGATAGAACAGGAATGTATAACACCGAAAGAAGCGGCAGATGCTATTTTTAATAAATATATGAAAGGGAACAAATGATTAGAGATATTACCATTGGACAATATTATGCGACAGATTCAGTAATACACAGGCTTGACCCAAGAGTAAAGGTGGTTGGAACATTAGCATATCTAATATCATTATTCTGCTTTAATAAATTTAGCGGATATATAATCGCAGCATTATTTTTTGCAATACTTGTAAAAATATCCCATGTGCCATTTAAGTTCATGGTAAAAGGTCTTAAGCCTATAATGTTCATGCTTATATTTACGGCGGCGTTAAACCTGTTCTGGACACCCGGAGAGGTAGTGCTTGTAAAAGCGTGGGTATTTACTATTACGCTTGAAGGTGTTAAACGATCAGTGTTTATGGCACTCAGACTTACATTTCTTATCATAGGTTCATCACTTATGACACTCACAACAACACCAAATCAGCTCACGGATGCACTTGAAAAACTTTTAAAACCGTTGAATAAGATAAAAGTACCGGTACATGAGATTGCAATGATGATGTCGATAGCACTCAGATTTATACCGATACTTGTCGATGAGACGGACAAGATAATGAAAGCACAGATGGCGAGAGGAGCAGACTTTGAGTCGGGCAATGTCATTCAGAGGATAAAAGCAATGCTTCCTATACTCATACCGCTTTTCATATCAGCGGCAAGGAGAGCGAATGACCTTGCACTTGCGATGGATGCGAGATGTTATCACGGCGGAGAGGGCAGAACAAAGATGAAGCCTTTAAAATATAAAAAACAGGATGTGATAGCTTACCTGACGGTAGCAGCCTATGCGGTAGTGCTCGGAGTAGTGGTAAAGTTTTCAGTATTTTGAGGAAATAACTTAATAAAATTTATATGATTTCAGCCATATATATTGAATATGTATATGGCTGAAATTATTATCGGTAATATCAGATGTAAGAAATGAAAGGCTATTCTACCATAAAAAGCTACTTAACAATACAATGAGCTAATCCTTGAATAGTATCAAATTATATTTTCTTATATTTATCAATATTACATGGAATAGTAACAACGGCATGATAAAAATTTTCTTTGATAAAATTATTATAATTACCACGGTTAGTGTGTGTGATATTAAAAACATTAGCAGTACCATAACCGTGAACAAGTTCATCATCATCGTATTTTATCGTGTCAGGGAGAAATGTATTGTATAAATGAATTACAAGTTCACGCTCTGTTGTGAAAATATCAACATCAATCTCTCTTTTTCTTGGTGGCATTATTTTTTCACACGCATTATAGCAATTATCCAAAAGATTTCCGAGAATAATGCTGAAATCATAATCGGATATCTGTATATTGTCAAGGTCAACTTTAATATTTGTTTTAAATACGATATTATTATGTTCCGCAAGCATCATATAGTTACTTACAAAAGAGTCAATAACAAGATTTCCGGTATTGATGCGGTTGAAAGTCTGCTCCATATCTCCGATAGATGTATTAATATAATCATCAATTTCACTGTAGTGTTGTTTGTGCAGACATTCCCTGATGAAAAAATAATGCTTTTTAACATCGTGGATAATCTTGCGTGAATTTTTATAAGTTGTTGATAAAAGAAGATATTTCTTTGTCTGATATTCAAGTTTATCATTTAACTGTTTTTTGGTGATTTCCAATTCTTTTACTTTTAAAAGGCTGTCAAGTAAAAAGTAGTTGACTATATTTGCAGCAAGAAGTCCTATTATTGCAAGTGTATTCATTGTTTTATGAAAAATATTATTTTTTGGTGCATTAGAGATACTTAAAATAAGTATATTAGTTAAAACCGGTGTAAACAAAATAAGTATTGAGTATTGTAATGTAAGTAATTCACTCTTTTTTCTTTTTACAAAAAGAACGGCAAACATTATAAACACAAAAAATAAAATTTGTGATATAGCAAGGCAGATACCGTTTTGGGAGAGTATTTTAGCCCTGTCTTCCTTTGGAAAGTAGGATATAATAATATATATCACAACTTCTGATAAGCCGCCCAGAACATGATAAGATATGGCACTAAGTAAACGCAGTTTAAGGTTTGCATTATATAAAAATGTCAGTAAAAATATTGTTAATATACTTACTAAAGAGACAATATACAAATGTTTACTGCCTGACAGATTAAAATAACTGTTGGTGATAAATCCTATAAATTCATATAGTACAAAGAATGATATAAATATAGGATAAGGAATATTTTTATTACGCTTTTGAAAAATAGTATTAAAAAATATGTTCATAGTAAAAATATCAAAAATATCAGATGTTAAAGTGTAAATCATTATAAACCTCCGCTTATACATATATGGGCAAAAAGAGTTCGGATTTCTTTTTCTTTTCGCCTGCTTACGGGAATTGCATCACCATTATTCATAATAAGTTTTTTATCTTCAAAATAATGTATCTGTGAAGTGTTGACAAGGTACCCCCTGTGGGACAATATAAAATTATAATCTTTTAAAGATATTTCCCACTCAGATAAAGTGCCTATAGTTTCTATAGAATGATCCTCTAACACTATTTCGAGTCTTTTTAAATGTGCATCAATCGTATGTATGTAAATTATTTTGTGCGAATATATGACTTCTTCTGATAAATCAGTTTTTATAATAAATTGAACTGTATGTGTCAAATTAAAATCTTCAATTATATTGTTCATAACCATGTTGAATTTTTCATATGATAATGGTTTTGACAGGTATTGAAAAGCCTGAACATCAAAACTGTTTTGCATATATTCCGGATAATTGCTCACAAAAACAATCTTTACATCACGGTCAGGAAGTTTTCTTATTCGTTTAGCAACATCAAGACCGGACAATTCAGGCATTTCTACATCAATAAATAAAAGCTGAAACACGCCATGCTTTGAGTATGTATTTAAAAGGTTTTGACCGGATTGAAAGCGGCTGATATTAAAATCAACATCATGTATCATTTGATATTTAAAAAGGTAATCTGATATTATGTCAATATCGTTTTCTTCATCATCGCAAATAGCAACATTAAGTATCATGTGAAATCCTCCAAGTGGATAAAATAATGAACGCATAAGCAGTAATATAAAGAGTTTATGCAAAATTCTATTGTATGCAAAATAAATGCACAAATTTATGATATAGGATTTTGGAGTTATTATATCAGATAATATACCTATAAGCTACAAATTTTGACGAATGGTTAAAAATAGTGGATAAGTGGTGTTATTATGAAAAGAAAACTATAACCGAAAGTCGATAAAATTTGACCATTCGTCTGAAAAAAACAGATATTAGATGAAAGTGTGGTATGATATATGAAATATAAATAGGACAATGTGGGAGTTAATATTTTTTTTGGACTATAGTAAAATGGGAGGTGAAGAATGTGAAGAAATTTACTTATAAGGCAGCAAATGTTTTATGTGCATTTGCAGTGCTTATTGCACCGATTGCAGGCAGGGCTTGCAGAATACTTTTTTATGAGCCGGAGAAACCTGAGGGACTTGATGATTTCATTAGTAAGCATAAGGGATTGTAAAAGAAAAAAGGAGAAAGTGCGTATGAAAAAGAAAGCACTTTTAACAATAGGAATTATTTTTTCTATGGTTATAACATCATTTAATATGAATTTTGAAAATGTGGATGCTGATGAGACAGAAGCTAGTGAACAATATATTGTTTCTACAAAAAATGGTGAATTGTTTAAGGATATACAGACTAAATATGGTGACTGTATATCGGACGAAGCTGAAAAAGCAGAGAGCTTAGAAGAACATAATACAACTGTTTTAGAACTGTCTGAAAAGGAAGCTCAACAATTGGAAAAAAAGCAGGGGATAACGATAGAACCTGATTGTGAAATGGAGGGATTAGGAGAAACAGAAGATAATATTACGGATGTATCAGAGTGGAATATGCAGATGATAAATGCAGATGAAAATTCTGAAAAAAGCAAAGATAAGATTAAAGTAGCAATAATTGATTCAGGTGTAGATTATACTAATGGTATAAAGGTTGCAGAGAGATATAATCTTGTACCGGGTGAAGAAGATATAAATATTATATATGAGGACAGAACCGGGCATGGAACCGCAGTGGCGGCGATTATTGCAGCAAATTCAAAAGATAAAGATGGAATTTCAGGAATAGCACCTGATAATGTTGAATTATATTCAGTTAAAGCCTTAGACTGCGAGAATAAAGCACCTTTAAGCAGAATAGTTGATGGAATTTATTGGGCAGTTGATAAGGGTGTTAATATAATCAATTTAAGTTTAGGAACAAAAACCAATGCAGATATACTTGAACAGGCAATAAAATATGCAGACTCAAAAGGTGTGTTAATAATAGCGGCAGCAGGAAATGATAAACAAATTCAATATCCGGCAGCTTATGATGAAGTGATAGCAGTTGGTTCGGTATCAAAGGATGGAAATATATCAAAGAATAGTGCCGATGACGAGAGAGTAGAATTGGCTGCACCGGGTGAAGCTGTTAAATCGGCCTGTTTTTTAGATGGTACGCTGCAGGTGAGCGGAACAAGTGTAGCGGCTCCTCATGTTACGGGAGTAGCGGCAGTATTATGGGCAAAAGATAAAAGTAAATCAAAGGAATTTATAAGAGATTTATTAAAAGAAACATCAAAAAAACTAGAGGATGGAAGTGGATTAATAGACTTACAATATGCCCAAAATAAGTATGATGAGTTTTCAAAAAATTATCAGGAAGGGATTGATAATAGTGATATTATAGAGAAAAATCCTGAGAAAGTAGAAAATTTTAGCGAAACTGATAATGCTGAAGCATTATGGGGAGATGCTGTACATACAAGTGTTTCATCTTCGAGTGGATTGACAGGAGTAGAATTAAAATTGTTGTATGGAGCATTGATATATTCAGACCATGATGAGGATAAATCAAATACTACAGATACATTAGGAGATGATGCCGGAATTTCTAGAATGACATATAATTGGACTTTTCATGGTTATGGATATGGACAGCATCATACATTTGATTCGAGTAGAAAACTTTTACATAAACATAGCACAAAGATTAGGTCAAATTATATTGCTAATACTATGCAGATATATAAATTGGCTATGAATTATAAAAATGGAATATATACCAGACCAGATAAAGTTGCAGGAATTTACGATTCTGATTATGAAGTAATTATGGATAGATTAAATGCAGATTCAAAAAATGGAATTGTAAAAACAATGCGTCCGAGCGGAGGACCTGTAAAAATAAATGTAAAAGAAAATGGCGAGAAAGAAAAAGAAGAAACAGGTGTTTTAATAAACAAAAAAACAGTTAGCTGGGATAAAATATTTAATTTTTGTGTAAAGCAGAGCAATACAAATACGACAGTATCTAATAATAATAAAAATCGCTCAATAGTAATTTTAGGACTGGCATTGCATAATGCGATGGATACATTTTCTCATTCATCATGTAGCAGTGATGGAGCATTAATTAAACATGATAAAAATACTTCAACAGGAAAGAAACTTGCGGATGATGCTTCGTATTATCCTAATAGAGTAGACGGAGCTGTAAAGGTTGCAAAAAGTATATTGAAAAAATATCAAAATGAAAGAGAGTTGTCGGCTTCTGATTTTAATTTCAGTTCTGTGTATAAGCCATATCAAGGAGCATTTACATTAATTGGATATGCTGAATATATGAACAGAGTTAGTCCAAGTTATTTTAAATCCAATATGGCAAGTATAGATCAATTATCAACAGGAATAAAAGAATAATATAATAGTTATTGAATAAAAAACTGCAACAAAATCCAAAAATATCTGTCTTATATTATAAGAACAATTATAAAAATATAAGGCAGATGTTTTTACATGGGAGGGAGGAATTATTATGAGCATGAGATTAAAAAAATTACTTGCATTATCATTGAGTGTTTCTTTAGCTTTAACAGGTATTTTTGCTGCCGTTGGAATGAGAAGTGTGACTGCAGCAGTATCAAAAACAAAACAGGTTAAAGGCAAGAATGTAAAAAAAGTAAAAGTAACGGTTGCACAGAAAAAAACGATAAAAGCACCAAAAAGTGAGAAAAAGGCAGTATGGAGTATTTTAAGTGGAAAGCAGAATATATCGGTGATAAAAAAAGGCAAAGGAGAAATAAAGATAAAAGCACAAAAATCTGGAAGTGCAAAGTTGCAGGCAAAACAGGGGAAGAAAAAAACTACTTATGATATAACAGTAAAAAAACAGGCACCTAAAAAGTCAGAAGTAAAACAGCTCACGAAATTTTATAAGGAGTGTTTTATAAAAAGTTCAAAGGAGATGGGAAATGATTGGTATGCAGAAGGAGATGATTTTCTGCATGACAAATGGATAGAATGGGATGATTATGGATATATCAGAGGAATGTCACTTGAGGCTAAAGAAATACTTACAGAAATTAATTTACCACGGTTTAAAAAAATACAGTATTTTGGTTCAGTTACCGGAAATAATTTGAAAAGCATTGACTTAGGAAATAATCCGACATTGAAATATTTCTTTTTAGATGTTGGATATGGAGAGTCTGCAGAAGAAGGAAATTATCCATATTTAAACAGAATAGATTTTTCAGGATGTCAAAATTTAGAAGGAGTGTATATAAATTCGGTCTTTAATATAAAGCAGATAGATTTATCAAATAACAGAAAAATTAAGACAGTTAATATTTCTCATACACCACTTGACGAATTGAAAATGCCTAAAACATATTGTTTAAAAGAATTTTATATGAATTGGTCAAGAATAAATGAATTGGATTTAAGTAATTGTACCAATATTCAGAAAATAGGGATTATAGGATGCAATCCTCAAAGTGTGACAATATCACTAGGAAACAAAACAGATAAGGAAATATCAGAGTTTGATATAGATGTATATTCTGCGGATGTAGAAACGAGCGTAAGATTTGTTGCAAACAGAGAAATATCAGAGATTCCGAAAGTAAGGTATGAATACGGATATTTAGGATATATAGATGGTGGATTAGATTTTTTGCGTAACTGCATATAAAATATGCGAAAAAACGGAGAAGAGTATCTCAAGTTACCGCAATTAAAAACGGAAAAACACAATGTATGTGGTAAATTACAATAAAATAGCAATAATTGCAACAACTTTAGAAAATATCTGTCTTATATTATAAGAACAATTATAAAAATATAAGGCAGATGTTTTTACATGGGAGGGAGGAATTATTATGAGCATGAGATTAAAAAAATTACTTGCATTATCATTGAGTGTTTCTTTAGCTTTAACAGGTATTTTTGCTGCCGTTGGAATGAGAAGTGTGACTGCAGCAGTATCAAAAACAAAACAGGTTAAAGGCAAGAATGTAAAAAAAGTAAAAGTAACGGTTGCACAGAAAAAAACGATAAAAGCACCAAAAAGTGAGAAAAAGGCAGTATGGAGTATTTTAAGTGGAAAGCAGAATATATCGGTGATAAAAAAAGGCAAAGGAGAAATAAAGATAAAAGCACAAAAATCTGGAAGTGCAAAGTTGCAGGCAAAACAGGGGAAGAAAAAAACTACTTATGATATAACAGTAAAAAAACAGGCACCTAAAAAGTCAGAAGTAAAACAGCTCACGAAATTTTATAAGGAGTGTTTTATAAAAAGTTCAAAGGAGATGGGAAATAACTGGTATGCAGACGGTGATGATTTTCTGCATGACAAATGGATAGAATGGGATGATTATGGATATATTAGAGGAATGTCACTTGAGTCTACAGATACATTTACAGAAATTGATTTGCCGCGGTTTAAAAAAATAAAATATTTTGGTTCTTTTTGGGGAATGAGTAAACTGAAAAAGTTCGATTTGGGAAATAACCCTACATTGGAATGTGTTTTTCTCAAAAATGTAGATGTGGAAGATGATACAATTTTTGAAAATCTCAATGAGATAAATGTTTCAAAATGTAAAAATTTACGAGTAATAGATATTGAGCAGGCAGGAGAGAAATTTACAGAGCTTGATTTATCATCAAATGATAAACTTAACAGCTTAGGGTTAGAAGGTCTTAGAGGATTAAAACAACTGAAAATGCCGGAAACAGATAATTTAAAAGAGATTGTTGTGAAAGAAACAGCTTTAGAAAGTTTAGCTTTAGAAAAATATACGAAATTAGATAAAGTGTGTGTTGGTGGCAATCAATTTGATATATTGAAAATCAACATGGAGCAGAAGACAGAAAAAGATATAGAAAATATGTATTTGCTTTTTGATAATAATTTAAAGGTGGAGTTTATTTCAAGTAAAAGTGGCAT
>ERZ832317.5380-NODE-5380-length-11587-cov-3.174644_pt1 | contig 11587 bp, 9 predicted proteins | sample MGYA00519695_ERZ832317 | MGnify/ENA primary metagenome ERZ832317 (study PRJEB31850, sample SAMEA3708726) | human gut metagenome | biome: human gut; feature: human-associated habitat; material: faeces | place: China | collected 2014 ...
CGCCTCTGTGGTTTGCCACAGGATTGTTGTTTGAACAAATTACAAAAAAGAGAAGCAAATGACTTGTTTTTGCTTCTCTTTTTTTATATACTGGAAAAATAAACAATCTGTCGAGGAATGGATCAAATGACGGCGGCAGGACAAAAAGAAAATGACAGCAACGTCAGAAGAAGAGGTAAGACATGATACGATTTATTTTAGTGGCTCTGCTGGTTGTGGGATTTCTGATTTTCAGTATTCCCCTGCTTTTGTGGGAAAATCACGTAGGGAAACAGGATCCGGAGAAGCAGCAGGCGCATAGTCTGAAGATCGTGCAGGCGATGTTTCGTCTGATTCTGCGTATCAGCGGAGTGCAGGTTACAGTCAGGGGGCAGGAGCGGATTCCGGAAGGCCCGGTACTTTATGTAGGAAACCACCAAAGTTATTTTGACATTCTTGTGGGATATACCACAGTTCCTACCCTGCTGGGCTTTGTTGCGAAGAAAGAAATGGAACGTTATATTTTGCTGAGAGACTGGATGCGGAATGTAAACTGTCTGTTTCTGGACAGAACGGACATTAAAGCAGGAATGAAGACGATTCTGGATGGAATTCAGAAAATAAAAGCAGGAATTTCTGTGTGGATTTTCCCGGAGGGAACGCGCAATATCAATGAGGATGTGACAGAGCTTCTTCCTTTTAAGGAGGGAAGCCTGAAAATTGCGGAAAAGGCAGGCTGTCCCATTGTTCCGGTAGCCATTACCGGCACCTCAGAGGTTTTTGAGAAGCATATTCCTTTTATCCGCCGTTCTCAAGTGACGATTGAATTTGGAGAGCCGTTTTATGCAAAGGAGCTTCCTCTGGAGGAAAGAAAGCATGCAGGGGCCTACACGCGAAATAAAATTATAGAAATGCTGAAGGCGGAGCAGCAGATTCGGAGGTCTGGAAAATAGTGGATTTACTGGAGTGCAGAAATAAATTGGATGTGATCGACAAACAGATCGTAAAATTATTCGAGGAGCGCATGGATATCTGCGGCAAGGTGGCAGAGACCAAGATCGCCACCGGAAAGGCTGTCTATGACGCAGAGCGCGAGAAGCAGAAGCTGGAGGCGGTCAGTGCCATGGCAGGCAGTGACTTTAACCAGATCGCGGTGCGGGAGCTGTTCTCCCAGATGATGTCCATCAGCCGCAAATACCAGTATTCGATCCTGGCAGAGCATGGCCGGTCCGCAAAGCTGGGCTTTGAGCAGCTGGACAGACTGCCGGTAGAGGGAGTGCGCGTGGTGCATCAGGGCGTGGAAGGTGCCTACAGCCATGCGGCAGCCATTCAGTATTTTGGAAGGGATGCTGAAATCTATCATGTGGCACGCTTCGAGGACGCCATGAAGGAGGTGCAGCTGGGCAACGCGGATTACGCGGTGATGCCGATTGAGAATTCCTCCGCGGGAGCTGTCATCGACATGTACGATCTGCTGACCCGTTATGACAACTACATTGTGGCAGAAACCTTTCTTCCGGTAAATCATGCGCTGCTTGGTGTGCCGGGGGCCAGACTGGCAGATGTAAAGACCGTGTTTTCCCACCCGCAGGCACTGATGCAGTGCGGCAGATATCTTGAGAGCCACCGGGAATGGGAAAAACATAGTCTGAAAAATACTGCCATGGCGGCAAAAAAAGTAAAAGAGGACGGCAAAAAACATAAGGCGGCGATCGCAAGCAGCCTGACTGCTGATATCTATGGACTGAAAGTGCTGGATGAATGTATTCAGGATAATAAGATGAATGCAACCCGTTTTATTATCGTATCCGGCAAACGCGTTTTCACTTCAAAGGCAGAAAAGATCAGTATCTGCTTTGAAGGTATGCATGAGAGTGGTTCCCTTTACCATATGCTGTCCCATTTTATTTACAATGGCATCAACATGAACCACATTGAATCAAGACCGGTACAGGGGAAAAACTGGGAGTACCGTTTCTTTGTCGACTTTGAGGGTAATTTAAATGATGCAGCAGTGCAGAATGCCTTAAGAGGTCTGACAGAGGAAACGCTTGGACTTAAGATTCTTGGAAATTATTAGAACGAAAGAAATGTGTGGAAATAAGATTTGCACACGAAGAAATGGAGCAAAACATGAAAAGCACAAAAAACCTGATCTTATATAAAAACTTTGAAAATGGAAAATTATTTTATAACATGGCATGGATCATGGAAAACTATGAGAATGAATATTATAACAGAGAGGATATCGAGGCACTGCTTTACGAATGTTTTAACCAGTTATCCGAACTTGCAGTAAGTCATGGATTTAAAGGAAATCTCTGGCATAATTTTATTGCATTTATTCTGGTCAATAACGAGAACGCATACAGCCGTGGATGTGAGATCCGGGGTGGTATGGAAGGCTCCGTCAATCAGATTGCACTGCATGATTTTAAGATCATGAAAGATTTATTTGATTTTGATTTTACAGAGCTGGCAAAAGATTATGAGATCGACTGCATGGATGCACTGCTTCATTATGAGAGTGCAGGCGACAGCGGAAAGCTTTTTAATAAAAGAATCCGTGACCGTATCTGTGAACTGACAGTAAAATTAGAGCAGGCGGCAGATGCAGGTGATTTTAAGGATGCTGTTACAGAGTTCTACGGAGAATTTGGTGTTGGAAAATTAGGCTTACATAAAGCATTTCGTGTGCTGCATAAAGAGGATGGAGCACAGATCGTACCGATCACAAACATTGCACATGTAAAATTAGATGATCTGGTCGGATATGAGATCGCAAAACAGAAACTGATCGACAATACAGAGAGCTTTGTCCGCGGAAAGGAGGCAAATAACTGCCTGCTTTACGGAGATGCAGGAACAGGAAAGTCCACCAGTATTAAGGCAATCGCCAATCAGTATTATGACAGGGGACTGCGTCTGATCGAGGTGTACAAGCATCAGTTCTGCGACTTAAATGATGTGATCGCACAGATCAAAAACCGCAATTACAAATTTATCATTTATATGGATGATCTGTCATTTGAGGAATTTGAGATCGAGTATAAATACTTAAAAGCAGTGATCGAGGGAGGACTTGAGAAGAAACCGGACAATGTTTTGATCTATGCGACCTCAAACAGACGTCATCTGATCCGCGAGACATTCTCCGACAAAGAGGAAGTGAGAGAGGACATGCATACTTCCGATACCGTACAGGAAAAGTTGTCTCTGTATGCAAGATTTGGCGTTTCCATTTATTTTGGTGCACCGGGCAAAAAAGAATTCCAGCATATCGTGGTATCCCTTGCAGAGAAAAACGGTATCACCATGGATGAGGAGACACTTCTTGCCGAGGCAAATAAATGGGAACTTGCCCACGGCGGACTCTCCGGAAGAACAGCACAGCAGTTTATTAATTATCTGCTTGGAAAACAGGAATAACATGTGCGCATGAAGCAGGAGGATAAAATATGGCAATTCATACATTTGCAGCGATTTATATCGGCTCTTATGAGGTGAGCCTGAAAATTTTTGAGATCTCTGCCAGAAAAAACATCCGCAAAATTGATTATATCAGAAGCAGGATCGAGCTTGGGCGGGATGCGTATTCACGCGGTGTGATCGGATATGAGCTGGTGGAAGCACTCTGTGACACGTTAGAGCAGTTCACGAAGATCATGAAAGAGTATCAGGTGGATGGCTACGAGGCATATGCGGCTGCAGCACTCCGCGATGTGAGCAATGAATTGTTCATCTTAGACCAGATCCGCATCCGTACCGGACTGACGGTACATGTTTTAAGCAACTCGGAACACCGCTTTATCAGCTACAAATCGGTTGCGATGCGAAGTGAGTTTGAGGAACTGATCAAAACGGGGGCAGCAGTCGTGGATGTCGGTGGCGGCGGCATGCAGATCACAATCTTTTCAAAGGGCAAAGTCATTACGACACAGCATCTTGGACTTGGCACCATACGCATGCAGGAACAGCTTGCAAAAAAAAGCTGCAGCTTAGAGCAGTATGAGCTGCAGATTGAAGAATTGGTAGAAAAAGAGTTAAATGTGTTTATGGCAATGTTCACGGAACAGGTAAAAGTGAAGAATCTGATCATAATCGGAGATTATATCATGGAGGTTGCCGGAAAAGTCACCGGGAAGAAACATGAAAATCTGATGGAAACCAATGATTTTCTGGCATTTCTGGATGATCTTGACAAAAAAACTGTGGAACAGATTTCGGAAGAATTAAATTTATCAAATGAAAATGATTCCCTGATCATTCCGTACATGATCATTTTTAAATGCATGGCGCGCAAAATGAAAGCCGAAAAAATCTGGGCACCGGGTGTCATTGTGAGCGATGGTATTGCATATGATTATGCACAGAAGCATAAGCTATGCAAACCGGTCCATGATTTTGATGCAGATGTCATCTCGGCTGCAAGGAATCTGTCCGCCCGCTATATGAGCTACTCACCGCATATTGATGCACTGACACAGATGGCAACGCTGATTTTTGACACAATGAAAAAAATCCATGGACTGGGAAAGAGAGAGCGGCTTTTACTTCAGGTGGCAGCAATCCTGCATGACTGCGGAAAGTATATCAGTCTTGCAAACGGACCGCTGTGTTCCTATGACATTATTATGGCGTCGGAAATCATCGGTCTTACACATATGGAACGTGAGATCGTGGCGTATACGGTTTTATACAATACCTATCCGCTGCCGGCCTATGAAGATTTTGAGAGTGATATCAGCCGTGAGAGTTATGTTGTCATTGCAAAACTTTCTGCAATTTTACGCGTATCCAATGCGATGGACCGCAGCCATAAGCAGAAATTCAAAAATGTGCGTGCAGCAGTAAAAGGAAAAGAACTGGTGATCACAATCGAGACAGATGATGATATCGCACTGGAAAAAGCACTGTTTGATGCGAAGGTTTCTTACTTTGAAAACATATTCAGCATAAAACCGGTGGTAAAGGAGAAACGTGTGTATTAAATGGAGGACACTATGGAAAAAGAAAAAGATTTTAAAAATCCACAGTATTACGAAAACAGAGAATTAAGCTGGTTAAAATTTGATAACCGCGTATTAAATGAAGCACGCGATAAGAGTATCCCGCTTTTGGAACGCCTGAAATTTGTCAGTATCACTTCCTCAAATCTGGATGAATTTTACATGGTGCGTGTTGCTTCCTTAAAAGATATGGTACATGCTAACTATAAGAAGAAAGACATTGCCGGAATGACGGCTTCAGAACAGCTTGCTGCCATCAACGAAAAAACAAGGGAGATGGTAGATCTGCAGTACAACACTTATAACAGGTCGCTGCTTCCGTTACTTAAGAAAGAACAGATCCATATTATAGATGCGTTTGAAGATCTGACTGAGGAACAGAAAAAGTTTGTGGACCGTTATTTTGAGGAAAATGTCTATCCGGTACTGACACCGATGGCGGTAGATGCATCGCGTCCGTTTCCGCTGATCCGCAATAAGACGTTAAATATTGCGGCACTTCTTTCTAAAAAGAATACAAAGAGCGAAAAACAGGAACTGGATTTTGCAACGGTACAGGTTCCGGGGGTCCTTCCGAGACTGGTACAGATCCCGTCAGAGGAAGAAAATGCAAAATGTTTTATTCTGTTAGAGCAGATCATCGAGAAAAATATTGACAAACTGTTCTTAAATTATGAAGTGCTCTGTGCTTATCCGTACCGTATCATGCGGAATGCCGATCTGACGATCGATGAGGACGAGGCGGAGGATCTGTTAAAAGAGATACAGAAACAGTTAAAAATGAGACAGTGGGGAGAAGTGATCCGTCTTGAGGTGGAGAGTGGAATTGACAAACGCCTGCTGCGTTTCTTAAAGGATGAACTGAAAGTTGCAGAAGAAGATATCTTCTGTATCCAGGGGCCGATCGATCTGACATTTCTGATGAAAATGTATGGACTTCCCGGCTGTGATCATCTGCGCTATAAACCGTATACGCCGCAGAAAAATCCAAAGATCGAACCGGGAGAAAATATCTTTGAATTGATCCGGAAGGGCGATATCTTCTTACATCATCCTTATCAGACCTTTGATCCGGTCGTTGATTTTATCCGTCAGGCGGCATCAGACCCGGATGTTCTTGCAATCAAACAGACACTTTACCGTGTCAGCGGCAATTCGCCGATCATTGCATCTTTGGCACAGGCAGCGGAAAATGGTAAACAGGTATCGGTTTTAGTGGAGTTAAAAGCACGTTTTGATGAGGAGAATAACATCGTCTGGGCAAAAAAACTTGAGCAGGCAGGCTGCCATGTTATCTATGGACTGGTGGGTCTGAAAACGCACAGTAAGATTGCGCTTGTTGTCCGCAGGGAGGAGGACGGTATCCGCAGATATGTTCATCTTGGAACCGGAAACTATAACGATTCGACGGCAAAATTATATACTGACTGTGGAATTTTTACCTGTAACGAGGCGATCGGCGAAGATGCGACAGCGGTATTTAACATGCTGTCCGGTTATTCCGAGCCGCTTTCCTGGAATGAACTTTCCCTGGCACCGATCTGGCTTCGTAATAAATTTATGAAACTGATCGGCAGAGAGACAGCACATGCGAAATGCGGACAGCCGGCACGCATTGTCGCGAAAATGAATTCGCTCTGTGACCCGGGGATCATTGCGGCACTTTATGAGGCATCGGCAGCAGGGGTAAAAATTCAGCTGATCGTGCGTGGTATCTGTTGCTTAAAAGTTGGCATCAAGGGTGTGAGTGAAAATATAGAAGTGCGCTCGATTGTCGGAAATTTTTTAGAGCACAGCAGAATTTTCTGGTTTGAGAATAACGGGGCAGACGAGGTGTATATGGGAAGTGCGGACTGGATGCCGCGTAACTTGGACCGCCGTGTTGAAATATTGTTCCCTGTTCTGGATGATGAGGCAAAAAAATCTGCAAAACACATTCTCGAAGTTGAATTATCTGATAATACAAAGGCTCATCTCTTGAAATCAGATGGAAATTATGAGAAAATTGATAAAAGAGGAAAAGTTTTAGTCAATTCACAGATGCAGTTCTGTGAGGAAGCGGTTGCAGCAGTTCCGAAACAGGATCATGTGTACCGGGAACGGGTATTTATTCCGGCGGAACCTGCAGAATAGCAGTATTTTACCGATAAGAAGGGGAGAGGTTTATGAATCACAAAATTTTATGTGTGGATCTGGATGCCACATTATTGTGTGATGATAAAAGCATCACGCAAAAAAACCGTGAGGCTATCCACAGAATGTTAGAGGCGGGGCATTACATAGCACTTGCAACCGGAAGACCGGTTGAAACAGCAAGAGAAGTTGCAAGAGAACTGGGGTTAAACACACCGGGCTGCTATATGATCGCATTTAATGGCGCAGTACTTTATGACTGCGCAGCAGACCGTGTACTGTTAAAGCGTTCGCTGCCGATTGAGATTGTGCAGGAACTTTTTGATAAGGCAAAACGTGCGGGCCTGTATGTGCAGACATATAACAGCACGGATCTTATTACCACAAAGCATACGAAAGAACTGGATTACTATGTGAAACAGGCGCGTATTTCTTATAAGATATCACCAAATATCCTGGATGCTTTAGAGGAAGAACCACAGAAGGTTATGCTGATCTCATTAGATCAGAGAGACAAGTTAGAACGTTTTCAAAAGAAAAATCTGAACTGGGAAAAGGGAAAATGTAACAGCTTTTTTTCCAGCAGTCAGTATTTAGAGTACAGTCCGAAAAATACGAGCAAGGCAACCGGTATTTTAGAACTGACAAAGATCCTTAATATGCCGATGGATGCGACGGTTGCAGTCGGGGATGAGGATAATGATGTGCCGATGATAAAGACGGCCTGTATCGGGGTCGCAGTGAAGAATGCCACCGAAAAAGCAAAGGCGGCAGCGGATTATGTCACAGTAAATGACAATAATCATGACGCCATTGCCGAGGTGATCGAGAAATTTATTTTATAGGACAGACATTTTTTGCAATCCGTGAAATGGTGTTACTTCCCGGCGCGCGCTTTGATATCGGTCAGGACAGAATATGGAATATAAAGATGCCCACGTCCGGTTCCAAGCTTTATTGCGGGTTTGTTTTCACCATGAAAATCGGAACCGCCGCTGATAAGCAGGTCGTTTTCTTTTGCAATGCGTTTGACAAGCTGCTCTTCCCCGGTGGTATAGGTAGAGTAGATCGCTTCAATGCCATCAAGCCCCACAGTTTTTAAGTCATCAATCAGCAACTGCAGCTGTTCTACACCCAGATGATAAAGCAGCGGGTGTGCAAGAATTGCAATTCCTCCGGTTTTTTTAATAAGGGACACGGCTTCCATGGGAGATACTTTAAAACGTCCGACATAGCAGCGGCAGTCATCGCCAATGTATTTGTCGAAGGCTTCGGAAACGGATTTGATCCATCCATGTTCATAAAGGAAACGCGCGATGTTTGCACGCGTAATGACACTGTCCGGATTCGCTGCCAGAAGGGCTTCCATCGTAATTGGAAATCCTTCTTCCTGCAGGGCAGCGATCATTTTTTCATTGCGTTTATCCCGGCATTCGCGGAATTCAGCAGTCATTTTTAAGAGTTCCGGGTCATCCGGGTTAATGTAGAGACCAACGATGTGGATTTCCTTTTCCTGTTTTTTCCCCGGAAATGTGTAAGCGGTGGAAAGTTCAATGCCCGGGATCAGCTCGATACCGGCTTCCTTTGCGGCACCCATAGCTTTTCTTATACCTGTGGCGGTATCATGGTCAGTCAGGGCGATAGCGGAAAGACCGGCATTTTTGGCTTCTGCGATCACCTCAGTGGGGGTAAAGGTTCCATCTGATTCTGTGGAATGTACATGCAGGTCAACAATTCTATTATCCATAGTCTGTAAGTCCTTTCATATTATTAATAAGTGACTGTAAAAACAGTCAGCAGATGGTGTTATCGTAGCATGAATGAAATATATTTGTCAAAAAATTAAAAAAAGTATAAAAAAATAATTTACATATTTTACTAAAATGGTACAATAACCACAAGATGGTTTTTTATAGGCAAAAATACAGCAAAGAAGGTGAGAGAATGCAATTACTGACGTTTATGCTCAATAATGTCCGGTTTGGAATACCGGTGGATGATGTCGAGTCGATTGAAACAAGAATGAGTGTGGTAGGTGTTCCAAATGCACCTGCGCATATCGAAGGAATCGTGAATCTGCATGGTGATATCGTTCCGATATGTAATCTTGCTGACTATTTCGGATATCCAAAACAGGATATAAAAAATGTTATTGTGGCAAGTATGAATGGCATGAAGATTGGTCTTGAAGTAGAGAGTGTCCGTGAGATCATTGATGTAAATGAAAAACAGGTGATTCCGATGCCGACGATCATGAATGCCAATCAGAGCTGCTTTAATGATGTGGCATCCTATGATAAGCAGCTGATCGTGATGTTTGAGGTTTCAAAGCTGATGCCACAGTCCGAGCAGCAGGGGATAAAGCAGCTTATCGATGACAATACCTGACAGACATAGTAAATAAAGCGCACAAACAGGAGGAAAAGATTATGTATAAGAATCTAAAAATTCAGGAACGGCTGAAAAAATGTTTCACAGTCGTTACACTGCTTGCATCCATTGCAGGTGTTATTGGAGCAATTATGATGCTTATTATATCTACGCAGTATAAACATGCACTTACTAATTATGGTTTTTCGCAGGGTGATATCGGAAAGGCAATGATCGTTTTTGCAGATGCGAGATCAGCAGCGCGCGGTGTGATTGGTTACAATGATACTGATATGATCGCAACCATGAAACAGATACATGATGAAAAGAAACAGAAGTTTGATGATTACTGGGCTATAGTTGCGAACACCTGTGTGACAGGCACTGAGAAAGATCTCTATGAGCAGGCGAACACACTTGTTCAGCAGTACTGGGATGCAGAAGCCCAAGCGATGGAGATCGGCGCTTCCACGGACAATGAAGACAGCATCAAAGCCCAGCAAATGATGAACGATACCGTAGATCCATTGTATGAGCAGGTTTACAGCCTTACAGCGGACTTGCTGGATGCAAACGTAAACGAAGGAGACTCCCTTGCGGCAAGACTTTCTGCCATTAGTATTATTTTCCTTATTGTGATTGTTGCAAGTATTGTATCTGCATTTGCACAGGCAATGAGAATGGGAAGTTCCATTGCAAAAGGAATCGCAGTACCTCTTGGTGCGTTAAGCGACCGTTTTACAACATTTGCAAAAGGTAACCTCACAGATCCATTCCCGATAGTAGATACGCATGATGAGGTGGCTGACATAATCCAGACAGCAAATGAGATGAAAGAAACATTAAATATAGTTATCGCTGACTGTGGCAAACATCTTGCTGATATGGCAAGCGGTAACTTTGATATCAAATCAGACTGTCCGGAAGTATATCAGGGTGAATTTGAAAAATTACTTCTTGCCATGCGTGATATGAAGAATCAGATGATCGTTACATTACGTTCTATTGAAGATGCATCCAGCCAGGTATCTGCAGGTTCTACAAACCTTGCAGAGGCATCCCAGAGTCTTGCAGAGGGTGCTACTGAGCAGGCAGGTGCAGTAGAAGAGTTACAGGCTACGATCACAAGCATCACAGAGAACATTGAAAAAGCAGCAGATCAGGCACATGAGTCCTATGTACAGGCAAAACAGTATGCAGACGAAGCTGACAACAGCCGTGCGCAGATGACAGCAATGGTAGATGCAATGACACGCATCAACGAGACATCCAAAAATATCGAGAACATCATTTCTGAGATTGAGGATATCGCATCCCAGACAAACCTGCTTTCCTTAAATGCTTCCATTGAGGCAGCAAGAGCAGGAGAGGCAGGAAGAGGATTCGCGGTTGTTGCTGACCAGATCCGTCAGTTAGCAGAGCAGAGTACAAAGTCTGCAGTAGATACCAGAGAACTGATCGAAGGATCCTTAGAGGAGATCGCAGAAGGAAACAAGGCGGCAGACAAAGCTGCAGCATCCATTGAAACGGTTGTAGAAGGAATCGGCAAGATTGCAGAGTCTTCCAGAAATATCAGCCAGGTATCCAGAGATCAGGCAACTGCCATGGATCAGGCAGAACAGGGTGTCAACCAGATTTCGGAGGTTGTTCAGGCAAACTCCGCAACCGCACAGGAGTCCTCTGCTACCAGTGAGGAGCTTTCTGCTCAGGCAGTATCCTTAGATGAACTGATCAGTAAATACGTTCTTCCACAGGAATAATTAATATCAGGATAGAAAGTTTAAGAATGTCTTAGCAGGGGACATTCTTAAACTTTAAAAAGTACTTGACAGAAATTTTCTGAAGTGGTATAGTTTAATAGTTGTTGAAAACAAAGTAGAGTATCCACTCTCACCGGAGCACCAGCATTCGTGTGACTCATGGTTTTATATTCAAGGCATCGGGAATATTCCTGTTGTTTGAAGTATCGCACCTTGCGAGTATTGAGTATTAAAAGTGGATAGTCTGCCTATCCACTTTTTTTAATGCAAGTAAAGAATAATATTTTGGAGGTGCAATACCATTAGCGAGTTAATGATTAATGAACAGATCAGAGA
>ERZ832317.5384-NODE-5384-length-11580-cov-27.319393_pt1 | contig 11580 bp, 10 predicted proteins | sample MGYA00519695_ERZ832317 | MGnify/ENA primary metagenome ERZ832317 (study PRJEB31850, sample SAMEA3708726) | human gut metagenome | biome: human gut; feature: human-associated habitat; material: faeces | place: China | collected 2014 ...
TTTCAGAACTTTTATAAAGTTCTGAAAACTTGCTCAGCGGGGAGAAAAGACTTTTTTGACACGCTGAGTTAGAATCTGATGAGGAGGATCTCACCATGCGCGTCATCACCGGCTCCGCCAGGGGCCGCCGTCTGAAGGAATTAGAGGGGATGGAGACACGGCCCACCACCGACCGGGTGAAGGAAGGGCTGTTCAACGTCCTGCAATTTGATATTGAGGGCCGTAAGGTCCTGGACCTGTTTGCCGGCACCGGCCAGCTGGGCATCGAGTGCCTCAGCCGGGGCGCGGCTTCCGCTGTGTTTGTGGACCGACGGCCGGATGCGGCAGCTTTGACCCGCGAAAACCTGAAGCTCTGCGATCTGACGGACCGGAGCCGGGTAGTGGCCGGGGACTCCATGGAATTTCTCAAGGCCGCCCGGGAAAAATATGACCTGATCTTTCTGGACCCGCCCTATGAGACGGAACTGCTGGAGACGGCCATCGCCCATATTGCCCGCCATGACCTGCTGAACGTTCACGGCATGATGATCGCGGAGCATCCGGTGGACAAGGCCCTGCCGGCCCTGTCCGCACCCTACCGCATGGGCCGGACCTACCGGTACGGCAAAATCGCCGTCACCATCTACCACCGGGACGGAGACGAGGGGGCGCAGGTATGAGGATCGCAGTCTGTTCCGGCAGCTTTGACCCCATCACGCTGGGACACATGGATATTATTCGCCGCACGGCGGCCTGCTTCGATCAGGTGTATGTCTGCGTCAGCCCCAATGCAGAAAAGCGGGGCCAGATGTTCACCCCGGAGCAAAAGCTGAAGCTTGTGGAGGCGGCGGTTTTAGAGCTGCCCAACGTAACGGCGGAGCTGTACGGCGGCCTGCTGGCCGATTTCGCCACGGAGCGGAAGGCTACCGCCATTGTCCGGGGCATCCGGACCCAGAGCGATTTCGACACGGAATATCAGCAGGCCATGGTGAACCGGGGCCTGCATCCGGGCCTGGAAACGCTGCTGCTGCCTGCGGACCCGGCGTACATCTATTTGAGCTCCACCGTGGCAAGGGAGATGATCCATTATCATCAGCCCCTTGATAAGTACCTGCCCAAGGCGATCCTGCCCCTGATCCGGGACTGGACGGAACAACGATAAGGAGAATGCGTTATGGCTGAAAACGATGTAAACCGTTTAATTGATATGCTGTATGAACGGGTCGAGGACGCCAAGTCCCCCGCCCTGAAGCCCAACCTCAGCATGGTGGACCGGGACGAGGTGCTGGATCTGCTGGACGAGCTGCGGAACCAGCTTCCTGTGGAGCTGAAACGGGCTCAGGAGCTGCTGGCCGCCCGGGAAAAATTTGTGGACGAGGCCAAGCGGGACGTGGAGCGGATGATGCGTCAGGCGGATCTGGAGGCCAAGAGCAAGGTCTCTGACAGCGAGGTGCTCTATGCCGCCAAGGAGAAGGCCCGGAAGATCATTGCCGACGCGGAGGATCGCTCCCGCCAGCTCTGCCAGGTGGCAAATGAGTACGCAGAGGACGCTCTGGCCCGGACGGAGGAGGCTGTGCAGGCCGCACTGACCGAGGTGAAGCAGTCCCGGTCCGCATTCCGGGCCGCTTCCGCCGCCAAGCTTCAGGAACAGCGGGAAAAGCTGGAGGCAGAAAGAAAGACTGCGGAAGAGACGGAGAACTGACGGCTGAGACCGCTGATGTGTAAATCGGCGGAATACACAAACAGAGATCATAGTCGGTGTGGAAAAGATGGTTGACCATAACGGAGACTGTCTGCCGTAAAAAAGGGGATTTGCGGGAAAATTCGTTAAAAATGACGAAAAAGAACCTGCAACTTTTTCAAAGAACTCTATATTTAGCGCAACTTGCGTTCTGAAAAAGAATGACAACACAAGATATTGTGTTGTCATTCTTTTTGATTTTACGTAAACCAATCGGCAACGATGGAACAATTGTTTGAAAACGGTGAATTATTCCTGACTTTTGGCAAAAAGTGGCCTGTTTTCAAGGGTTTGCGTCGGAAAAAAATACTTGCAATCCCCCTTGAAATCGCTTATACTCAGGGTGTGTGGTGGGGAAAAGTGGGGAAGATGTGGATAACAGTGCCACATTGGACCACGAAAACCCAAAAAGTAGGGAAGGAGGGCACCGCTATGGCCAGACTCATGGGCAAGTCCAATAACACCATTGACTCCAAGGGCCGGCTGGTGATCCCCTCCAATATGCGGGAAGCACTGGGAGACCGGTTTTATATCACCATCGGCGCCCAGCACTGCCTGACCATTTACCCCGAGGCCAAGTGGAACCAGATGTCCGAGGATATGGACGAGTTGCCCTACACCGAGGCCCGGGCGCTGACGCTGCTGTATGCCAACGCTGTGGAGTGCGAGCCTGACGGTCAGGGCCGCGTTCTGATCCCCGCTGCCCTGCGGAACTACGCAAACCTGAAAAAAACCGCCACAATCGTTGGCATGAACGCCTTTGCCGAGATTTGGGATTCCGCCACCTGGACGGAGCGGGAACGCCAGATGCTGGAAGAGGACGATATGGCCGCCGCCATGGACGCCTTGGCGCGGGCCCGTCGGAATCGGAGCTGAGCTATGGAATTTACCCACAAGCCCGTTTTGCTGGCCGAGTGCATCGAAGCGCTGCATATCCGGCCGGAGGGGATTTATGTAGACGGCACACTGGGCCGTGCGGGGCACTCAAGAGAGATCGCCCAAAGGCTCACCACCGGCCGGCTGGTGTGCATTGACCGGGACCAGGCCGCTATCGACGCGGCCCAGGAGCGGCTGGCCCCCTGGATGGACCGGGTGACGCTGGTCCACAGCAATTTCGACCGGGTCAGCGAGATTTTGGCGGAGTTGGACATTCCCGGCGTGGACGGTATGTTATTTGATCTGGGAGTATCCTCTCCTCAGCTGGATGACGCGTCCCGTGGATTTTCCTATATGCATGACGCACCGCTGGACATGCGGATGGACGCCACCGCCCCTCTCACCGCTTATGATGTGGTAAACACCTGGAGCTACGAGGAGCTGCGCCGCATTTTGTTTGAGTACGGCGAGGAGCGCTACGCCCCCGCCATTGCGAAAAAAATCGTACAGGCCCGGGAGACCGCGCCGGTACAAACTACATTGGAATTAGCGGAGCTGATCCGCTCTGCCATGCCTGCCGCCGCGCTCCGGGAGAAACAGCACCCGGCCAAGCGGAGCTTTCAGGCCATCCGCATTGCCGTCAACGGCGAGCTGGATGCCCTGCCGCCCATGCTCAGCGGAGCCATTGACCGTCTGAACCCCGGCGGCCGACTGGCCGTCATCACCTTCCATTCTCTGGAGGACCGCATTGTGAAGCGGGCCTTTCAGGATGCCGCCAAAGGCTGCACCTGTCCGCCGGAATTTCCGGTGTGCGTGTGCGGGAAAAAGCCCAGAGTGCGGTTGGTGACCCGGAAGCCCATCGTTTCGGGAGCGGCGGAGCTGGAAGAAAACAGCCGGGCCCGCAGCGCCAAGCTGCGGGTGGTAGAAAAATGTGATCCATTTGATATTTGACTTTTAAAAAGGGACAAGCCCTTTATTGTGTGTTGATTTTGTGGAAGGGAGGGACTCTGCAATGGCGTCAGCGGCCAGAGAATACCGTTATGCGCATCGGGAATTCAGCACAAACGGGAGTCTGGCCCGGGATCTGGACTGGGCGGTCCGGGAACGGGAATTGGAACATGCCGGCGAGGTCCCTCGCCACGAGCGGACACAGGCGGCTCCGAAGGTTTATCATAAGGAACAGGTTTTGGTGCGGGAGCGTCAGGCGATCCCCGTGCTATCTGTGTTGGGGGTAACGGCTGTGGCCGTGGCCGCGGTGATGCTGCTGCTGAGCTATGTGCAGCTGACCACCTTGGCCGCCGACACCGTGGCTCTGAAAAGCGAACTGACGGTCTTGCAGGCGGAAAATGTCAGCCTGACGGCCCAGCACGAGCAGATGTTTGATATGGCCACCGTCAAGGAAGTGGCGGCTGCCGCCGGAATGTCCAAGCCTACCAGCAGCCAGATCACCTATCTGGATCTGGACAGCGAGGACAGCGCCGTGGTCTACCGGACGGAGACCCCCAGCGTTTTCAGCCGGATCTTAAGCTCCTTGCATCATGGAGTCTACGCCGTGGTGGAATATTTCGACTGAACCTGAAATAAGTATGTTGTGACACAGCGGGGAGTGAGAAGCCGGCGTCTTCTTACTCCCCTTCTTTGCTGAATTGCCCCTGAAAGGAGAACTCTATGGCATCCAATCCCCGGAGAAAAAGCGACGCGGCCCGGCGGGCCAATCAGGTCATCCGCAGCCGGACGGTGCTGGTCATGCTGCTGTTGGGCATCGTGACCTTTGCAGTGCTGTTCTGGAAGCTCTATGACATCCAGATCCGTCAGCATAGCGTATTGCAGGAAAAAGCCATCGAGCAGCAGACCCGCAGCGCCGTGGTCAACGCCTCCCGAGGCACCGTTTATGACCGAAACCTCAACACGCTGGCCATCTCCGCCACGGCGGAGGACGTAAACATCTCTCCAATGCGGATCGCGGAGTTTGTGGAGAGCCAAAAGGAAAAGCAGGAGAAGGCCGCCAAGAAGGCGGCGGATAAGGGAGAGACTTACACAGCCCCTATCCTGCGGGATCAGGCCTACATCGCCAAGGGCCTCAGCCGCATTCTGGGCGTGGAACAGGAGACTCTGGAAAACCGGATGACCAAGACCAACTATGACTATTGGAACATCAAGAAGCGGGCGGATCAGACGGTTTCCGACGAAGTTCGCCGTTTCATCAACGGCGAGATCGACCCTGACGGCAATGAGGTGCCGGAATCGGATCGGGTAAAGCTTCAAGGCGTCTGGCTCCAGCCATCCTCCAAGCGGTACTACCTGTACGGATCTCTGGCTTCCGGCGTTCTGGGCTTTGTAAACTCCGACGGCGTGGGCAGTGTGGGTCTGGAGGCCAAGTACGACGATACCCTTACTGGTACTGCCGGGTATACCATCAGTGCCCGAAACGCCGCCGGCACGGAACTGATGTACAACTACGAGCAGATCTTCGATGCGGAAAACGGGCACAGTCTGGTGCTGACGCTGGATGCCAACGTCCAGATGAGTCTGGAAAACGGTCTGGAGAGTATGCTGAAAAAATACGGCGCCAAAAACGGCGGCACCGGCATCGTTATGGATGTGAACTCCGGAGCTATCGTGGCTATGGCGTCCTATCCCAACTACGATCTGAATGACTACGGCACGATTTTTGACGATGCCCTGAAGACCAAGCTGGATACGGAGCTTGCCAAGATCGACGCAAAGCGCTCCACCTATGAATCGGAGGAGGCGTATGCCGAGGCCCGGTCTGCGGCCATCAACAGCGCTGTTCAGTCCCAGTGGCGCAACAAGTGCATCGACTCCACCTACGAGCCGGGTTCCACCTATAAGCCCATTACGCTGGCGGCGGCGCTGGAGGAGGGCAAGGTGACGAAAAACTCCACCTTCTACTGTTCCGGCTCCACCCGTGTGCAGGGCTGGAACAAGGCCATCTACTGTTCCAACCACAGCGGCCACGGTCAGCAGACCCTCATCGAGGCGGTGGGCCATTCCTGCAACCCTGCCTTTATCAGCATGGGCCTGTCCGTGGGAACGGAGACCTACTACAAGTATCTGAAATCTTTCGGCCTGATGGATAAGACCGGCATCGACATGATCGGTGAGGTGAAGGGCATTTTTCAGGATGAAAAGAGCTTCAACTCTCAGGTGGTGTCTCTGGCATCCTACTCTTTCGGCCAGACCTTCAACGTGACGCCCATCGAGTTGATCCGGGCTCAGGCGGCCTGCGTCAACGGCGGCTATCTCTATCAGCCCTACATTGTGGAGCAGGTGCTGGACGAGGACGGCAACGTTCTGTCCCAGCATGACTCTACTCCAGTGCGGCAGGTCATCAGCGAGGAGACCTCCGCCATTGTCCGGGAGGCGCTGGAATATGTGGTCTCCTCCGGCAGCGGCAAAAATGGCCGGGTGGCGGGCTACCGCATCGGCGGCAAGACCGGCACCGCCGATAAGACCGGCACCAAGACCAACGACAACCCAAAGGGCGACGTGGTGGTGTCCTTCATGTGCTTTGCCCCGGCAGACGATCCCAAGTACATCATGCTCCTGACTATGGACACCCCTCGCCGTGATACCGGCACCGCCGTGTACGGCGGTACCATGGTGGCTCCCGTGGCCGGTCAGATCATGGGCGAGATCCTGCCCGCACTGGGTATTGAACCGAATTACAGCGCCTCAGAGCTGGCGGGCGCCGATGCCGCCGTGCCCTATGTGGTGGGCAAGAGTGCAGCGGACGCGAAGGCAGCTTTGAAGGCGGCGGGCTTTGCCTGTACCACCGTGGGAAGTGGCGATACCGTGACGGACCAGACCCCGGCGGGCGGCGCCATCGTGCCCAATAATGCCTCCATCGTGCTCTATCTGGGCGTGGAGAAGCCAAATGCCCCCAGCACCGTCCCCAACGTGGTAGGTAAGACCCCGGCGGAGGCCAACAAGGCCCTGACCAATGCGGGCCTCATTATGAAGGTCACCGGCGCCACCAGCACCGGCGGCAGCACCGGCAGCGTCACCGCCATTTCCCAGAGCGCGGAGGCGGGGACGGAATTGGCTGCCGGCAGCGTGGTCACGGTGCGCTTCGGCGCGAAAACCACGGACTGACCGCCCCTTACCGCACTTTTTGCCAGGTTTATGACACCATTTTCGGTATGCTTTCCGGAAAAACCTGCTACAATAGCCAAGGAGTGCTTTGTATACAGCCGCCGACTGCCCTGTGAGGGAGGGCGGTGGACTTTCGTGAAACAATACCGATCAAATGGAGGAATACGATATGAAACTGCGGGAACTGCTCAACGGCGTCCCTGTCGCGTCCTGCGCGGTGGATCTGGAAATGGAGATCGCCGGCGTCAGCTATGATTCCCGGGCCACCCAGCCCGGCGACCTGTTCGTAGCCATGACCGGCTACGCCACAGACGGCCACAAGTATATCGCCACGGCGCTGGAAAAGGGCGCGGCGGCGGTGTTGTGCCAGAATTTGCCGGAGGGGGATGGCCCTTATATCCGAACGGCGGATTCCCGCCGTGCGCTGGCGGTGATCGGGGCCAACTGGTTCGGCCATCCCGCCGAGGAGATGACCATGATCGCCGTCACCGGCACCTGCGGCAAGACCACCACCACCTATTTGCTGAAGGCTATTTTAGAGCAGGCACGGGGGGCCAAGGTGGGCCTTATCGGTACCAATCAGAACATGATCGGGCAGGAGGTCATCCCTACGGACCGCACCACGCCGGAATCCTTTGAGGTCCAGCGGCTCTTCCGGGAGATGGCGGACGCCGGGTGCGCCTATGCGGTGATGGAGACCTCCTCCCACGCCCTGTGTCTGGACCGGGTCTACGGCGTTCACTATGCGGTGGGCATCTTCACCAATCTGACCCAGGACCATCTGGATTTCCATGTAACGATGGAAAACTACTGCGATGCCAAGGCTATTTTGTTCCGGAACTGCGGCGTCGGCGTGGTGAACGGTGACGATCCGTGGACGCCCCGGCTGCTGAAGGATGCCACCTGTCAGGTGCGCACCTACGGCGTCAAGTCCGAGGCGGACCTCCGGGCGGAAAACGTGGTGCTGTCTGCCAATGGCATCGCCTTTGACGCGGTGACAAAAACCGAGCGGGTACCCATCCGGGTGAATATCCCCGGCGGCTTTATGGTGTATAATACGTTGGATGTGCTGGGGGCCGCACTGGCGCTGGGCATTTCCCTGAAGGACAGCGCTGCTGTTCTGGCCAAGGTCCCCCATGTGCAGGGCCGGGTGGAGGTAGTCCCCACCCCCGGCAAGGACTATACCATCCTCATTGACTACGCCCACACGCCGGACAGCATGGTGAACGTGCTGCAAACGGTGAAGGAATTTGCCAAGGGCCGCACCGTGGCGGTGTTCGGCTGCGGCGGCGACCGTGACAAGACCAAGCGCCCCCGCATGGGCAAGGCGGCGGCGGACTGGTCCGATTTTGCCGTTGTCACTACCGACAATCCCCGGACCGAAGAACCTGCGGCCATCATCCGGGACATTCTGCCGGGCTTTGACGGCAGCAACACCCCTTACGAAGTGGTGGAGGACCGGGTGGAGGCCATCCGCTGGGCCATGGACCACGCCCAGAAGGACGATGTGATCGTTCTGTGCGGCAAGGGCCACGAGACCTATCAGGAAGTGAACCACCAGAAGTTCCACATGGATGAGCGGGAGATCGTGGCGGAGCACCTGAACAGCGGACGCTGAGGTCCGGCTGACTTTAGGCATCCCCATTTCACAAATACAGCCGCGTGTGGCGGCAAAAATGCCGGCCGGATGTGTACCGGACGGTCAGCAAGAGAAAGGCCCTGACGGAGAAAACCACCGGGGCCGGGATAAGGAGAAAGCATGAGTATCTATGTGACGTTACTGGCCGGCTGTGTGCTGACCATGATTCTGGGCAAATTCGTACTGGCGGAGCTGCGGAAGCTGAAGGCCGGACAGGAGATCCGGCAGGACGGCCCCACCTGGCACAATTCCAAGGCGGGCACCCCCACCATGGGCGGTATTGCCTTTATTCTGGGCAGCGGCATCGTGACCTTTGCCTGCGGCTGGCAGCAGATGCTGGCGGGGGACTTCGCCCATCTGTATGTGTACCTGTTCGCCCTGATCTTCGGGCTCATCGGTTTTGTGGATGACTACCGCAAGGTCCGCCAGCACCAGAACGAGGGCCTGACCGCCAAGCAGAAGTTTGTCTTACAGCTTCTGGCGGCGGTGGTGTTCCTGTGCCTGATGCGGTATGAGGGCCTCCTGACCAACGATCTCTATATCCCATTTGTCAACGTGACGCTGACAGTGAACTGGATCGTGTATCTGATCTTCGCCGCCTTCGTCATCGTGGGCTGCGTCAACTCCGTGAACCTCACCGATGGTATCGACGGTCTGGCCTCCAGCGTCACCGCTGTGGTCATGGCGTTCTTCATGGGAACCGCTATGATCTGGAAATTCACCACGCTGGGAATTTTCTCTTCCGCCCTGTGCGGCAGTCTGGTGGGCTTTTACGCCCTGTATAACCGCCATCCCGCCAAGTGCTTTATGGGTGACACCGGCAGCCTGTTTTTAGGCGGCGCGGTGGCGGCACTGGCCTTTGCCTTTGATATGCCGCTGGTGCTGATCCTGGTGGGAATCATCTACATTCTGGAAACTTTATCCGATATTATACAGGTTGGATACTTCAAGGCCACCCACGGCAAGCGGTTTTTCAAAATGGCCCCTCTGCATCACCATTTGGAGCGGTGCGGCTGGAGCGAGGTGAAGATCGTAACGGTCTTTGTGTCCATTACGGCAGTGTTCTGCCTGCTGGCGTATTACGGCATCCGGGGCCGCTATCTGTAAACCGGCAAGACCTTGACTTGATTCGGAGAGAAAGGAGGAAACATCCATGACCCAGACACGGCCCCGCCGCCGTCCCCTGACCCATCAGGAGAAGCTGGCCCTTCAGGAGCGCAAGCAGCGCCGTCGGGAAAAAATGGAAGAGAGCCGGGAACTGGCCAAAGGTCCCATCGACCTGACCTTCTGTCTGCTGGTCATGCTGCTGACGGCCATCGGTCTGGTGATCCTCCTGTCCGCCAGCTTTCCCTCCGCCTATTATGAGAAAGCACCCTCCCGCCACAACCCGCTGTATTACTTTGAAAAGCAGGGCGTTTTCGCCGTGCTGGGTACGGCGGTGATGCTGCTGGTCAGTAAATTCAACTATCAGCGGCTTCGCGGCGCGGGCAGAGCCTTGATCTATGTGTCCGTGATCTTCCTGATCCTGGTCATCATTCCCCACAACCCCATCGCGGTGACGGCCAAGGGTGCCACCCGCTGGCTGAAGATCGGCGTGCAGTTCCAGCCCTCGGAGATCGCCAAGGTGGCAATCATTACCTACTTTGCCGACAGCATTTCCCGAAAAAAGGACAAAATGCGCAGCTTCCGCTACGGCGTTCTGCCTTACGCATTTATTCTGGTAGTGGTGGCGGGCCTGGTGGCCGTTGAGCCCCACCTCTCCGGCGCGATCCTGATTTTGGGCGCAGGGGCGGCCATGATGCTTGTGGGCGGCATCAACTGGATCTGGGTAGGTACTGCCGCTGGCGCGGCGGTTGGCATGGTGTATGTGGCTTTATTTGTCATCGGCTATAACAAATCCCGCGTTATATACTGGCTGGACCCTTGGGCAGATGCCGCGGATAAGGGCTATCAGCTTTCCCAGAGCCTCATTACCATTGGCTCCGGCGGGTTGTGGGGATTGGGCCTCGGTAAGAGCCGTCAAAAATTCCTGTTTCTGCCGGAGGAGCACAACGATTTCATTTTCTCCATCGTCTGCGAGGAATTGGGACTGGTGGGCGCGGGGATCATCATGCTGCTGTTCGCGGCGCTGATCCTCCGGGGCTACTGGATCGCCCTCCACACCCGTGACCGGTTCGGCACGCTGTTGGCGGTGGGCTTTACCACACAGCTGGCGGTGCAGGTGTTTTTGAACATCGGCGTGGTGACGGGACTGCTTCCCACCACCGGTATCTCTCTGCCGTTTTTCAGTTACGGCGGCACCGCCCTGCTTATCCAGCTGGCGGAGATGGGCGTGATCCTGAGCGTATCCAGGCAAATGAAGCCAACAAAGGCAGGGTAAACACCTGCCTTTTCGGCCTGTTTTGACATCTTTTTGGAAAGGGGCGCTGCTGGTGGAAAAGCGCATTGACCGGGTGATCTTCACCTGCGGCGGCACGGCGGGCCATGTGAACCCGGCTATTGCCGTGGCGCAGCTGATGGCGGAGAAGAACCCGCAGATCAAAATACTGTTCGTGGGGGCGGAGCGTGGCTTGGAAAAGGACCTGATCCCCAAGGCGGGATACGAATTCCGTACCGTTCACATCTCCAGCTTTCACCGCTCCCTCAAGCCGGCGGAGATCAAGCACAATCTGGTGTCCCTCTACAATATGGTCCGCTCCCCGGCAGAGGCCCGGGCTATTTTGAAGGAGTTTCGACCTGACGCGGTGATCGGCACCGGCGGCTACGCCAGCTATCCCACCGTGAAGGCCGCCGCCAAAATGGGCATCCCCACGGCGGTCCACGAGTCCAACGCCGTGCCGGGACTGACCACGGAGCTGCTGGAGCCTTACGCCGGGCGGATCATGGTAGGCTTTGAATCCTGCCGCCAGCACTACAAGCACCCGGAGAAGGTGGCCGTCACCGGCACCCCGGTCCGGGAGGACTTCTTCACCCTGACCAAGGAGGCGGCCAAGGAAAAGCTGGGCGTCAATGACGGACGGCCGCTGATCGTCTCCTTCTGGGGGTCTCTGGGCGCTTCCGGCATGAACGCCCAGATGGCGGATATGCTGGCTTTGGAGGCGGGGAAGGAGCCGTTCCATCATATCCACGGCGCGGGCAAGAGCGGATATGCTGCCGTGCTGAAGGCATTGGCGAAGAAGGGCGTGGACCTGAAGGACCACCCCTCCCTGCAGGTCCGGGAATACATCTA
>ERZ832317.5397-NODE-5397-length-11562-cov-3.208047_pt1 | contig 11562 bp, 10 predicted proteins | sample MGYA00519695_ERZ832317 | MGnify/ENA primary metagenome ERZ832317 (study PRJEB31850, sample SAMEA3708726) | human gut metagenome | biome: human gut; feature: human-associated habitat; material: faeces | place: China | collected 2014 ...
GCGCTCGATAACCACCGACGCAGAGCAGACCCTTCTTCTCGGCAGAGAGGACGGAGACCAGCTTCGCGGCAAGAAAGTACTTATCGTTGACGATGTTATCAGCACCGGCGAATCCCTCGCAGCAGTCGTTGCCCTCGCCGAAAAATTCGAGGCGAACATAGTCGCAAAGGCTGCGGTTTTAGCAGAGGGCGACGCTGCGGAGCGCGACGATATCGTGTTCCTCGAGAAGCTTCCTCTTTTCTTCAAATAACGGATACTGAGAATGGCGCGCCCCTTCACGGTTATCGGTTTCACAATATTTTTTACGCTGACTCTTATTTTTGAACTCGGTCAGAAGGCGGCAGTCGTTATCCTTTCGGCAGCAGCTGCCGTCTTTGTCTTTTCTCTGTTCTTTGAGAGTGTTCGGCGTGACTTTGTAATCCCGACCGCGTGTATTGCGGCGGCTGTTGCGGTTCTTCTTTCTTTTGCCGCTTCGTCGGTTCCCGTTGAAGCGTCGGAGCGCTTCTGCGAAAGCGCCCATACCGTCAAGGCGAGCGTTGTCTCGCTCGAGGAGCGCCGCGGCGAAAGATACTATACGCAGATAAAAACCTCCGAGATAGACGGCGAGGAATATAAGCTCAATATCCGTCTCTCTTCAAAAACGCGCCTCGGCTTTAAGCCCTATGACACTGTCGAGGGCGAGCTTCAGCTCTACGACCTCGGCAAGACCCGCAGCGCGAGGAATTACTACCTGTCCGAAAATGTTTTTACGGGCGGATACGCGAGGGGAGATATAACCGTATCCCGGCCGGAGAGCAGGCCACTCGGCTATTACTTCCTTTCGCTGCGCGCCTATATCAAAGATACAGTCTCGCGCCTTGTTCCGGGTGAGCGCGGCGCACTTGCAACCGCGCTTTTGATAGGCGACAAGTCGGAGCTCCCAAAGAGTGTCTCTGCCGCGTTTTCCTCCGCCGGAATATCGCATCTTATCGCCGTGTCGGGTCTGCACCTCTCTGTTTGGTGTCTCTTTATTCTGAAAATTTTCGATATTTTCAGGCTCAAGAGCAGGATAGGAGCGGTTATCTCGGCCGTGTTTGTCGTTATTTTTATGGCGGTCTCGGGCTTTACTTATTCCGTCATGCGCGCAGGGCTTATGATGCTCGTTATGCTTCTCGGAACGCTGATTTCCAGGCAGTCGGATTCGCTCAATTCTCTCGGAGCCGCGCTTGTTATACTCTGCTTTATTAATCCGTATTGCGTGATGAGCCTCGGACTTCGGCTGTCTTTTCTCTCGACGCTCGGCATAATTGTCGGTTACGGCAACATAGACTTTCCTTTGAATCCGTATATCGAGCGCGTCAAAAATAAATATGCAAGGCGTAGTTGCGAGTTTATTTTCGGTTCGGTCAGAAGCACCGTTTTAGCCTGTGCGTTCACTCTGCCCGTTATGATACTTGATTTAGGCAAGGTGTCCTTGATTTCGATACCCGCCAATATCATCGCCGACCTCCCCGCATCCGCCTGCATGATACTCGCGGGACTTACCGCCCTGACGGCAAAGCTTCCGTTTCTTCGCGTGATTACGGCGGGACTTGCGGATATAACCGGAGTATGTGCGTCTTTTCTGATAAATCTTTCAAAAGCGCTCGCGGCGGTTCCGCATTCGTCTTTAAACACAACGTCGTTTCTCTTCCCGCTGTGGCTCGTGTTCGTTCTTATCGTCCTTGCGGCGGTCGCGCTGATTTACAGATTCCGTAAGTGCAGCGCCCTGCGTGCGGCGGCGCTGATATGTGCCTTTACCTTCTTCGGCGTGTGCGCAGGCTCTTATGCAATCTCGCGCACGGCTACGGTTATAACCGTGGCGGATGTCGGCAACGGCTCGGCGGCAGTTGTCAGCTCTGGCGGAAAAACCGCCCTGCTCGGCTGCGGAGGGGACAGCTATTATGCCCTCTCGAATATTGAGTCCGCAATGGACAGCGTCGGTGCGGATAAGCTTGATTTTCTGCTCATTCCGCGCATCTCAAAGGGCGAAAGCTCGCTCACACTCGATGCGATAGACAGCTTTTCTCCCGATTATATTCTCACGGGTGAGCTTGACTCAAACCTCGAAGAAATACTAAAAACAGAAAATTATGCTCTCGCACCCGCCGCCGAGATAAGTGTCGGCAATGCGGAGCTGAAATATAGAACAACGGACAAAACGAGCATTGCGGTGCTCAAAGCGAAAGGCGCGGATACGGTCTTTGTTTTCAGACCGTCCTATGCGCCGAATATAAAAGGGGATATACTCATCCTGCGGGAAAATCTGCCGCAGGGCGTTTCCCCGGGAAATTTTAATATTACTGCGCTCTCGGCGGATGAAAACAGAACACCCGCCGTTATGGGCAAATTGCTCTCTTTGGGCGCAGACGCATATGCGACCGGAGGGCAGGGGAATATCAGAATTACCGTGTTTCCGTCGGGAAAAATATTTGCGGAAAGGGTGGATTGAATGGCTTCTATCGGCGAAAAAGAGTTGAAAGCGCTTATAAAAAGCGGCGATATCGGCGGAGCGTTTCTGTTCTTCGGAACGGAGAGCTATCTCAAGGAATTTTATTCCTCGAAGCTCAGAGATAAGGCCGTCAGTCCCGATTTCGCGGATTTTAACTATCATTTTTTTGACGGCGCGTCGTGTGCCCTCGAGGATATAGAGCAGGCGGTTGAGGCGTTTCCGATGATGAGCGGCAGCACCTGCGTGTTCGTCAAGGATATGCCCGTCGATTCGCTCGATGAGGATTCCTATGACAAACTCGAAAGCATAGTCGGCGATGTTCCGGACTACTGCACGCTGATTTTCTATGTCGGCAAAGCGGATTCGCTGAAAAAGACCGCAAAGGCAAAAAAGGCGGTCGCGCTTTTTACGAAGTGCGGCAACGCGGTCGAGCTGAACAAAAAGACCGCCTATGAGCTTTCAAAGCTGCTTGTCGGCGCGGCGCAGAAACGCGGCTCGGAGCTCAGCCAAAGGAACGCAGAGTATCTTGTCTCCTGCGTCGGAGATGATATGGTGACGCTGCTCAATGAGACGGATAAGCTCTCGGCCTATGCCGAGGGGCGCGAGATAACACGCGCCGATATCGACCTTATGTGCGTCAAAACCATTGAGGCGAATGCCTTTGACCTGACAAAATATATAATCTCCGATAATTTCGATAAGGCGTATGAGACGCTCAATATGCTCTTTGCCCAGAGAGCCGACGTCATGATGATAATGGGCGCGGTGATATCCGTCTTTGCCGATATCTATCGCGTCAAGGTGAGCGTGTCGGCGGGCTACAGAGCCACTCAGCCTGCGGAGATATTTTCAAATTACCGCGGACGCGAGTTTAAATTGACAAAGGTTTCGCGCCAGGCGGCGGCGCTGAGCGTCCGTGCGCTCAGGCAGTGCCTTGACGAGCTGGACAGAGCGGATACGCTTCTTAAAAGCTCGGCGGTTGATAACAGGATAGTTATGGAGGAGCTGTTGGTCAAGCTGTTTGTGGCGATACAGTCCGGAAAATAACTGCCAGACGGTGTAGGGAGTAAAATGATAAAGATAAAGCAGGCGGTTATCGTCGAGGGAAAGTACGATAAAATAAAGCTTTCGACAGTCCTCGATACCGTCATAATTCAGACAGACGGCTTCGGCATTTTCAAAGACAAAGAAAAGCAGAGGCTCATAAAGCGCCTCGCCCAAACGCGCGGCATAGTTATACTTACCGACAGCGACTCGGCGGGCTTCAAGATACGCTCGTTTATCGGCGGCAGCGTGCCTAAGGACAGCGTCATTCACGCCTATATTCCCGATGTGTTCGGAAAAGAGCGCAGAAAGGACGCACCCTCGAAGGAGGGCAAATTGGGAGTCGAGGGTATTAATACGGAAACTCTGCTCGAAGCGCTCAGCCGAGCCGGAGTCACCTGCGAAAAAACTCAGGAAAAGAGCCGCACCGTCACTGTGGCGGATCTCTACGAAGCGGGGCTCAGCGGAAAAGCGGACTCGGCGGCTCTGCGCAAAAGATTTCTGCGCAGCTTGTCGCTTCCCGAACGTCTTTCGACGGGTGCTCTCGTCGATATGATAAATATTTTCATGACATACGATGAATTTCAGGAAAGTATAAAAAATTTTTCACTCAGCGGAGATGATGACAAATGATAAGAATAGGCAGCGGATATGACGTTCATAAGCTCGTCGAGGGGCGAAAGCTCATAATCGGCGGAGTCGATATACCTCATACCATGGGGCTGCTCGGCCATTCGGATGCCGATGTTCTGCTCCACAGCATAAGCGACGCCCTGCTCGGCGCGGCGGCCATGGGGGATATAGGCTGCCTGTTCCCGGACAGTGACGAAAAATACAAGGGCGCAGACAGCCTTGAGCTTCTGCGTGAGGTCGTGCGCGCTATCGGCGCTCGGGGCTGGCACATAGTCAATATCGACTCCACGGTTGCCGCCCAAGCTCCCAAGCTGCGCCCGTATATAGATGAAATGCGCCGCAATATAGCCGACGCCTGCTCACTTGGCGTCTCCTGCGTCAGCGTCAAGGCGACCACCGAAGAGGGACTCGGCTTTACCGGACGCCGCGAGGGCATAAGTGCCTCGGCCGTCTGCCTTATTGAGAAGTGATTTGATTTCGGACGCATTTTATGTTATTATAAGAATTGAAGAGAGGTATGCCTATGTTTACTGAAAAGATCGCATCTCTCTGGGATCAGCTGAGGGTCGTTTTCTCAGACTTCGCCTTCACCGACTTCCTGGATATCTGTCTCGTTGCGTTCGTTCTTTACAGTGTTATCAAGCTTATCCGTGAGACAAAGGCCATTCAGCTTGCAAAAGGTCTTTTGCTTTTCGGAGTGGCTTATCTTGTCATATACCTGCTCGATATGCAGGCGAGCGAGTTTATATTCAAAAAAGTTTTCGGCGAGATAATTATTGTCCTCGTCATTCTCTTCCAGCCCGAACTGCGTCATATGCTCGAGTCCGTCGGCAGGCGAAGCATAACGAAGCTCAACCTCTTCGGCGTGCGCGACGAGGAGTCGGAGCGCAACCAGAGAATAAAGGAATCGATATATGCCGTTTGCAAAGCGTGCCACACTATGAGCGAGAGCAAGACGGGTTCGCTCATAGTCTTTGAGCATGACACTCTTTTAGGCGATATCATAAAGAGCGGAACGCCCGTAGATGCGATAGTCTCGCGTGAACTCATAGGCAATATTTTCTATAACGGCGCGCCGCTGCATGACGGAGCCGCGGTTATCCGCGACGGCAGGGTAGTGGCCGCGGGCTGCGTTCTTCCGTTGACTCAAAAGGAAAATCTTGACACTCAGCTCGGTACCCGCCACAGAGCCGCCATAGGCATGAGCGAGCAGGGCGACGCTATGATAGTCGTAACCTCCGAGGAGACGGGAACGATTTCCATAGCCTGCAAGGGTCAGCTTACAAGAAACCTCACCGATTCCGACCTGCGCGAGCATCTTATCCGCTACCTGTGCGACACGGACAACGAGGAAAAAACCGCCGTCAAAGGCATACGCAAGCTGTTCGGAGGTTTTAAGAAATGAAAAAGAAAAAGATAAGCCTCAAAAATCTCATATATGATAACAGATTCGTCTTGACTCTCTCGATTATTGCGGCGGTTATAATCTGGATAGTCGTCGCCATTCAGGCGAGTCCCGAGGATGACCGCATAGTTAAGGACGTTCCCGTGAAGATTGAGATTTCGAACAATGTCTCGAATCTCGGTCTGCAGATGTTCGGCAATACGGATTTTACCGTTGAAGTCAAGGTTCACGGCAAGCGCTACGATGTCGCCGAGAGCGTGCTGACAAAGGACGATATCTCCGTTGTCGCAAAAACGAACTATGTTGACTCCACGGGCAGCCAGACGCTCAAGCTCGAGGTGACGCCGAAGGATCCGAACAAGGCAAACTACGAGATAGTCTCGCTCTCGCAGGACTCGATTAATGTGTATTTCGATTATTATAAAGAGGGCGAATACACTCTCCAAACGGATATTATCTATGACGGAGCGTCATATGTAACTAACGGCCTAATAGCGGAAACTCCGGTGCTCTCGGCGAACACGGTCAAGCTCTCCGGTCCCGTGACCGAGATGGTGAAGATAAAGAAGGTAGTCGCACGCGTCACGCTTAACAAAAAGCTCAGCGCAACAACGACGCTCGACGCCGAGATAATCCCGCTTAGCGAATACGGCGGAAAGCTCCAGTATATCACCGTCAACGACGGCATAGCCGATATCACGATGACCCTCCCGGTTTATCAGCGCGCAGAGCTGCCGACTACGGTCACCTTCAAGAACGCACCCGCAGTCTACGCGAGTAAGCCTCCCGCGTTTACGTGCAGCCCCGCAAGACTCAATTTCACCATGGACGCGACGAAGCTCGCCTCATTAACCGAGCTGTCGGTGGCCGATATCGACTTCTATATGCTCGGCGCGGGCAAAAATGAGATAACGATAGATTTGACCACCCTGAACGGAGTCAAGATAATGAGCGGGGAGACGAAGCTAAAGGTAACTGTTGAGATGAGCGGCGTTACCTCGGAAAAGAACTCGGTAAGTGCCAATAACGTCTCGTTTATAAATGTCCCGACAGGCTATAAAGCTGTCTTGACGCAGACGAAGATACCGTCGGTTGAGGTTGTCGGTCCGGAGTCGGAGCTCAAAAAGATATCCTCGGAGCAGCTCTTTGCGGAGGTTGATCTGAGCAATGCCGATCCCACCCGGTCGCACGGCACGGCATATGCCCGCGCCTATGTAAAGGACAGCAACAACTGCTGGGTGCATAACAGATATACGGTCAGTTACAGACTTGAAAAAGTCCAGTAACGGAAAAATCAAGCTTTCCGCAAATGCAGAGAGTGCCATAAGACAGGTAACAGGCACAGCGGTATTAACTGCTGTGCCTGTTATTGCATAATTCGTTTCTGTACGGAACTAAAGCAGGACCGAAACGATAAACTTGTATTAGCTGAATCAGCCACACAAACAGCAAGAAGAAAGGGGGACGCAATATTGCGATATTTTAGGTATGAGAATACAAATGAAAATCTGAACAATGATCTGAAAGAACAATATAAAACCTTAAACAATTGCGAAAAACGCATCTTCCGAAAAGAGAAAATGCGGCAAAAAATCATTACGGCTGTTTCGATCTTCATCTACATTGTTGCTGCTGCCGCGGGCTTATGTCTGCTTAACTTGATTCCGCAACCGAACGGTTTGTTTTGGCGCCTTCTTGTTGGTGCCGGAAAATTGATTGCCGCTCTTTTCATTCTCGTTATTTGCGGAGTATTAACCGTCGAATTGACCAAAGGGTTATGGAAAAAAACCGAATCGGTCAATGTCCCCGCAAAGAAAAAAGAAATCTTATCAAAAGCCTGTGGTCACTTGCGGGATTATTATGGTTTACAGGAGCCATATATTATAACCAAGTGTTTTGATGCTGCGGATAAAAAGTTTCAAAATCATGATGTTTGCCTTTTCGTTGTTGGCGACGAGCTGCGCATCACTGCCGATTTGATTCATGGATTTCTTCACGGAGAAAGGGATTTAGGCTGCCATGCTTTCGTGAAGCATGAGATAACATTATCAAAACAGCCGTGCGGGCAACAATTAATGCTGGAAATGAAAGCAGGTGAAAACACCTTTTTGTTAGGATACCGGGCAAAAGGGTTTATTGAAAAGAACTTCATCGGAAAAGAAACTGATTAAATTCTGATTTTACAAGTTGATTTAAGGGTGCCTTATATGCATAGCATTCGGCACATAGCGCAATCAATGATAGAAGCTAAGCTGTTTTTGCAGCTTAGCTTTATTGCTTTTCGGCAACCTTGCCAATGCGTATACTTGTTTTTGCCAAAGCAAAAAGCGGGGCACGAAAACCGTGCTCCGCCTTTCGTTATGCTCTTTTCTGAAGCTCGCGCTCAAGCCATATCGAACCGATATCTATCGCGCTGTACAGACCTCTGCGCTCCGCTTTCTTGAGAATCCTGTCTCGCGGACGAAGATCTTCGTCTGTGCTGACGAGCTGCACGAGTATTTTGTCTGAGAGCTCCGCGCCGTTTACGTCTTTAGTCGAGGTTATCTGCATCATGATTATGCAGGGCTCATCCATATATCCGTAATAAAGCGTGTTGTCTTTTCTGACAAGGGGCTTGCCCTTGTACATGAGAAGCTTTTTGTTCTCCGCCACTCAATGTCACTCCAATCAGGTTATAGTCGCACTTATTTCTTGATGCCGAGATAATCCTCAACCATGCTCTGCAGCAGCTCGTCTCTGTCGAGCTTTCTGACAAGGCTGCGGGCATTGTTGTGGGTGGTGATATAAGTCGGATCCTCGGAAAGGATGTAGCCAACTATCTGGCTGACCGAATTATACCCCTTCTCGTTGAGCGCTTTATAAACCTCAAGGAGTATCTTCTTCATTTCTTCGTCATTTTCATTCTTTATCGAGAACTGAATGGTCTCGTCGGCCATGAGTACCACCTCCATAAATTTATTATATACCAAAACTTGTAACAAGACAATGGTATTTTTGAAATTAATTTAAACTCTCAGCGAAACGCCTATTGCGGAAAGTCTGCGGAGTATCTCGTCTATCCAGCCCTGAACCTCTTCCATTTCGAGCGTGCGGTCATGCGAGGAGAAGGTGAAGCGAAGCGTGATGCTCTTTGTGCCGAGCAGCTCGTAGGTGTCGATGAGCTTAACGCTCTCGAGCTCCTCGATATTCATGCTTCTCCAATTCTCGGAAAGCTCGTCGTATGTGACGCCCTTTCTGAGCACGAGCGAGAGATCGTAGTAGGTGGACTGCCTCGATGAGGGCTCCTTAAACGCAATGTCGTATGCTTTAGCATCGCTGAACTTATCTATATCCAGCTCTATGCAGACCGCCGAGCCCGTCTTGTCGAGCTTCGCGGAGTTCTGCGGATGCAGAGCGCAGATAAAGCCGACCTCATTGCCGTCCGCAAGAACGGCGGCGGTGTTCTTGGGATGCTGCCAGGCGTGCGTGGGCGCTTTCTTTGCGAACTTCGGCGCGCAGTGCTTTATCTGCTCAAAGAAGCAGTTGACGACTTCGACCGCCTTGTAGTAGAGGTCGCGCTCGCTCTGCGACTTCGAGAACAGCACAACGCCGAGGTGGCGGCGCTCGTTGCAGTAGCCGTTTTCGAGTGTGCCCTCAACAACTCTGCCTATCTCGAATATGCCGTAGCTGTCCGCAAAATCCTTGTTCTCATATGCCGCGACAAGCAGGGTGGGCAGCATGGAGTCGCGCAGAACGCCGTTATCCGAGCTTTCGATGTTGAGTATCTTAACATTGTCCTCAACCTCAATGCCGAGCTTCTTGTATTTCTTCTTGTCGCACCAGATGTAGGAATGAACCTCATGCATGGAGTATTTCTTGACGAGAATGTCCTTTATCTCGTCGGCTATGAGCCTCTCGGGCGCGCTGTGTACGGGCTTGAGGGGGCTGCGGGTGGTGGTTATCTCGAAGTTGTCGTAGCCGTAGATTCTCGTTATCTCTTCGATGATGTCCGCCTTTATCGTAACATCTTTGGTGGCTCTCCAGGAGGGGACGGTGACGGTGAAAACGCCGTCCTTCTCGTCAACGCCGAAGCCGAGCAGGGTAAGAGTCTGAACAATTCGCTCGTTGCTGATTTCGATTCCGGTGTATCTGTCAACATACGCCTTGTCGAAGGTGAGCGTTATCTGAGGATATTTCTTAACGTATTCGTCCGTCAGCTTTGAGTCGATGACCGCGCCGCCGTCTATATCCTTGACGAGCTTTACAAAGCGCTTTATCGCAAGAACGGTCAGCTCGGGGTCGAGCATCTTCTCATATCTTGCGCTCGCGTCGGTGCGCAGACCGAGGCGGGAGGAGGACTTTCGAACGCAGATGCCGTCGAAGTTCGCGGACTCAAGCACAACGCTCGACGTGTCGCCGACTATCTCGGAGTCGAGTCCGCCCATTATACCGGCTATCGCAACGGGCTCTTCGCGGTTATATATGAGCAGGGTGTTGGTGTCCGCTTTTCTCTCTGCGCCGTCAAGGGTGACGAAATCGATTTCCTCTTTGGGTGTGTCAACTTTTATGCTGTCAACCTTGGAGGCGTCGAATGCGTGGGTCGGCTGACCGATTTCGAGCATGATGTAGTTGGTGAGGTCTGCGAGCAGATTTATCGGTCTCATGCCGCAGTAGAACAGCCTTATTCTTATCTCCATGGGGCTGACGTGCTTTGTGATATTCGCCATCCTGAGGCAGGAGTATCTGTACACGTGGTCGGTGTCGCCGACGGTGACGGGGATAATATCTTCGCTGTCGCTGTCAAGCTCGGCGAGGTCGAGCGGCTTTAACTCGCGGCCTGTGAGGGCGGCGAACTCGCGCGCGATTCCGTAGTGACCCCAGAGGTCGGGACGGTTTGTGAGCGACTTGTTGTCAACCTCAAAGACAACGTCGTCTATCGGGAACAGCTCCTTTATGTCGGTGCCGTTCTTATATGCGGGGTCGAGCTCCATTATTCCGGAGTTCTCGTCGCTTATTCCGAGCTCTTTTTCGGAGCAGCACATACCCTCGGACTCGTATCCGGCCACGGTAGTTTTGCTTATTTCGCCCGCAACGACTCTGCCGCCCGCAGTCGCAAAAGCGACCTTCTGGCCGACCTTGACATTCGGTGCGCCGCATACGCAGTTTACGACTCTGTCGCCGATATCAACGGTGAGCAGGTGAAGCTTCTTTGACTCGGGGTGATTTTCGAGCGTCTTTATCTCGCCGACAACGACCTTCTGCACGTCGCGGCCCATATAATATATGTCCTCGACCTCGGCCGTAGCGAGGGTGAACTTGTTGATGAGCTCTTTTATATCGCATCCGTCAAGGTCAACATAATCCCTGATCCAGTTTATTGAAACAAGCATGACTTTAAGCCTCCTCTTTCTTCGTGCCGTCGGGCACGGTGAACGATGAATTGGTGAACTGCGAGAGCGACTTGAGATTGCAGCTGTTGAACACTCGAATGTCCTTGACGCCGTATTTCATCATCGCAAGGCGCGTAAGTCCGAGGCCGAAAGCGAAGCCCGAATACTTTTCGGGGTCAATTCCGCCTGCCTTGAGGACGTTCGGATGTATCATGCCGCAGGGGCAAAGCTCAAGCCAGCCGGAATCCTTGCAGGAGGAGCAGCCCTCGCCGCCGCAGATAAGGCACTGGATATCAAGCTCAAAGCCGGGCTCGACGAACGGGAAGAAGCCGGGGCGCAGGCGCACCGTGACATCCTTCTGAAAGACCTCGGAGAGCATGGTTTTCATGAAATATATGAGGTTCGAGATGGATATGTCCCTGTCGACCATCATGCCCTCCATCTGGAAGAAGGTGTTCTCGTGGCAGGCGTCAATCTTCTCGTTTCTGAAGCAGCGTCCGGGGAAGATTGCGCGCAGCGGAATACCCTTTTCAAGGTCGGCGGCGTATTTGCGAAGAATCGTGTTCTGCGCCGCTGAGGTGTGGGTCTTGAGCAGCTGGCCGTTGCTCAGATAATAGGTGTCCTGCATGTCGCGCGCGGGA
>ERZ832317.5398-NODE-5398-length-11561-cov-3.035373_pt1 | contig 11561 bp, 10 predicted proteins | sample MGYA00519695_ERZ832317 | MGnify/ENA primary metagenome ERZ832317 (study PRJEB31850, sample SAMEA3708726) | human gut metagenome | biome: human gut; feature: human-associated habitat; material: faeces | place: China | collected 2014 ...
CTCCGTCTTTTCAAAGTTCTGCCCCGCCGTTCCGCGCGGGGGCTTTCCGCGCTCCATTGTAACGTACTTGCCCCGCGCCTGTCAAGCGGCTTTGCGCCGCCCGCCGCGGTGGAAAAATCCGGTGGAAAGAGTTCACATTTTTGTTTCATTTTCATTGCTTCCCTGCTACATCCGCGCGCTATACTATTCCCCACGCAAGGCTGGAAAGGGGGCGCGCCGCATGGCGAAGCGGATTTTTTCTCTGGCGGCGGTTTGTCTCCTGGGTTTCATGCTGCTGCCCGCCGGAAACAAATCGACGCAGACGCTCTCCGCGCCCGACGCGCCGGCGCGCGAGGCGACGAGCGACGAGCTGCCGGACGAGCGCCTGCTCTTTCCGGAATTGACCGATTCGGACATTTCGGAAATTCACATCCGCGCCGGGGACGACTGCGCATTTGATTTCAGCGTGCGCGGCGAATTGAGCGTCAACGGGCAGAAGGCCGACGGCGAGGTTTTTTCCACGCTGCTCGACCAACTGACGGCGGATTGCTTCATCCCCTGCGAGGATTTTGATCCGCGCGGCGAGCCGCTGCTGACGGTGACGGTCTCCACCGATACGCAGGATTTTTCCGCCCGTTTTTATCAGGACAGCAAAAACGGCAAATACGCCTACGTCGTCGCCGGGGCTGACAAGGCGCGCTGCTTAAAGACGGACGCATGGCGCGTGGGCACGCTGCTGCTGACGTGCGAGGGCACGCGCATTTTCGATGCCAGCGGGCAGGAAACGCCCGTGGATTAGCCCTTCAGCCATTCTTCCCAGATTTCCGGGCGATATCCGACGGTGGCGCGGCGGCCGTCGCGGACGATGGGCAGCCGAAGGAGCTGCGGTTTTTCCATCAGCCCCGCGAGAATCGAATCGCGGCTTTGGGTGTAGGCGATCACGCTTTCGCGATACGCCTTGCTCTCCTTGTCGCAGAGCGCGTCCAGCCCGACCGCGGCGGCGACGCTCTCCAGTTCCCGCCTGCCGATGCCGTATTTGAGCATGTCCACACGCTGATACGCGACGCGGCGCTCCTTGAAAAAGCGCTCGGCCTTCTGGGTGTCAAAGCCTTTTCCGCAATAAATCTGATAAGCCATCTTGATTCCTCCGTTCTTTTCCTTATAATAGAGCATGACGGCTGATTCCGTCAAGCCGATAAGCGACAGGGAAAACCACGGAGGTTTTGCATATGAAGAAAAAAATCGCGCTCGTCACCGGCGCATCCGGCGGCATCGGCGGCGCGTGCGCCGAAAAGCTGGCGCAGGAGGGCTACACGGTTCTGGTTCACGGCTGCCACGGACTTCGGCAGGCCGAGGCGCTGGCCGACCGCCTCTGCGCAGAGGGGCACGACGCGCACGCGGTCTTCTGCGATCTGGCCGACAGCGAGAGCGTGCAGGCGATGTGCCGCGACGTGCTCGCGCTGTATCACCGCGTCGATGCGCTGGCGCTCTGCGCGGGCATATCGCACACCGGGCTTCTGTGCGACATGACGGACGCGCAGTGGCGCGCGGTGATGGATGTGAACGTCTCCGGCATGTTTTACCTCATCCGCGCGCTCGCGCCGGGCATGGTCTCCCGAAACGAGGGCGCGATTGTGACGGTTTCCAGCATGTGGGGGCGCGTCGGCGCGTCGTGCGAGGTCGCGTATTCCGCCAGCAAGGCCGCCGTGATCGGCCTGACCCGCGCGCTGGCCAAGGAGCTGGGGCCCAGCGGCGTGCGCGTCAACTGCATCGCCCCCGGCGTGATCGACACGCGCATGATGGATGAGCACAGCGATGAAACCAAGGCCGCGCTGGCGGAGGAAACGCCGCTTTGCCGCCTCGGCACGCCGCAGGACGTGGCGCAGGCCTGCGCGTTTCTGCTCTCGGACGCGGCCTCCTTCATCACCGGGCAGGTGCTCGGCGTGGACGGCGGCTACATTTAACAAATTTTTTTCAAACATTTTCCGACAGGATTTCACACAAAAATGACGGAATCCGCCCATCCGCGCACGAAAATTGTGGTCAGTTATCGACAGCGACCACATCATATTGTGGATAACCCGTGATGAACCGGCAGAGCAGGCGGATGAAAGCTGCATTTTCTTTCTTTTCGTTGCCCGCCAAAAAAGCCTTGAAAACAGGGCTTTTTTTTGATATGATAGGAAAGCTGTCATGAGAAGTTATCCACAGGTGGAGTCTATCTTTCCACAAGCTGTGGAAAGTATTGTGGATATCCACAGTATATCCACAGGGATATGTGTACAGATTGTGGGAAAGCGGCCGTCACGCGCCGCAGAAGATACGGAGGTTTCCGCCATGGATCATATCGAATTATGGGATAAGGCCAAGGCGCTGATGCGCGAGGAGCTGGCCAACGTTTCCTATACCACATGGATCGAGCAGCCGCTCAAGCCCGTGTATGTGGTGGACGACAAGCTCGCGCTGGAGGTCATCAGCGATTTCAACGAGAAGACCATCCGCGCGCGCTATCTGCCGATGATTACCGAAGCGGTGAGTCAGGCCGCCGGGCGCGAAATGACCATCGAGCTGATGAGCGTCAAGGAGCGCATCGAGTGGCAGGAGCGCCAGAAGAAGGAAGACGCCCCGGCGATGCAGGGCATCAACATGTTCAACCCGAAATCGACGTTTGACACGTTTGTCGTCGGCTCGTCCAACCGCTTCGCGCACGCCGCCGCGCTGGCCGTCGCCGAGCAGCCGGGCATGGCCTATAACCCGCTGTTCCTCTACGGCGGCGTCGGCTTGGGCAAGACGCACCTGATGCACGCCATCGGCCACTTCATTCAGGATCATTTTCCGAACATGCGCATGCTCTATCTGCCCAGCGAGATGTTCACCAACGAGCTGGTCGCCGCCATCAAGAACAACAAGAACGTGGAATTTCGCAACCGCTTCCGCAACGTCGATGTGCTGATGCTGGACGACATTCAGTTTATCGCCGGCCGCGATTCCACGCAGGAAGAATTCTTCCACACCTTCAACGCCCTGCACAGCGCGGGCAAGCAGATCATCATCTCCTCCGATAAGCCGCCGCGCGAAATCGCCCGTCTGGAGGAGCGCCTGCGCAGCCGCTTCGAGTGGGGCCTGATCGCCGACATTCAGAAGCCGGATTTCGATACCCGAATCGCCATCCTGCGCAAGAAGGCCGAAAACGAGGGCATTGAAATCAGCGACGAGATGCTGGAGCTCATCGCCGGACGCATCGAGAGCAACATCCGCGAGCTGGAAGGCTCGCTGACCCGCGTCAACGCCTACGCCAAGCTGAACCACTGCGAAATCAACGAGGAGGTCATCTCCCACGCGCTGCACGATATCGCCGTCGTGCGCGATCCCAAGCGCATCACGCCGGAGCTGATTATCGACTGCGTGGCCGATTATTACAGCCTGAGCGCGGATATGCTGCGCGGCGATTCCCGCAAGAAGGAAATCGCGCTGGCGCGCCACGTCGCCGTCTATCTGACGCGCGAGATGACCGGGCTGAGCCTGCCGCGCATCGGTGACGCTTTCGGCCGCGATCACTCGACGATCATCAATTCCTGCGACAAGGTGACCAAGATGCTCGATACCTCTTCGGATATGAAGAGCTCGATTGCCGATCTGAAAAAGATCATCACCGAGAAATAAATACGCCAGGGCTCTGCCCCAACCCCGGAAGAAAACTGAGTTATCTGCGCTTTCCACCACCGACGCTGTTTCGCAGCGTCGGTTTTTTCCACAGTTTGTCCTTGAATGTGGAAAACCGGCTCGATTTTCGTAATTCTTCGGATTTATAGCCCCGGGTGCAGGGTCGAAACCCTGCTCGTTTCAATGGGGGTTATGGGGTTCTTAGGGGATTTAAGGGGGAGAAATCGAAATCTCCCCCCAATCCCCTAAGCCCAGCGGAGCGTCGTGCATCGTCCGCAGACGATGCTTCCCCGTTCTTCTCCACTCAAAACGTAAACTTTTCGGACGTGCAATGCGCGCCCTTACTTGTTTTCTACGCATTTGAGACTTGATTCTTCGTTTTTTGTTTTTTCAAAAAAACTTCAAAAGCCCGTTGACAAACCGTTTTTTGCGTGGTATACTTCATCACATTAAAGCTGTTTCCCGCTTCAACCGTCGCTTCTGTTGCCGATAAAACAAGCTTTGGTCCGCCTGCAGTTGTTTCTGCTTCGCTCTCTGCAGTTGTCTTTTCCGCTTCTGTCGTCTTTGAAGCATTCTTTGTACTGTCTGTCTCTGTCTTTTCCGTCTCGGCTGCCGTGGTTGTTTCTGCCTGAGTCAGCTGTTCTTTTGCTTCAATTTCTTCTTGGCTCGCTTCATATGCAATCATATAACTGTATTTTGATACATTATTATTATGGTCTCTTGCCGCAAAAATCACTTTTGCCCTTGTCATATCCGGCATAATATAGATATTTTCAATGACAATGCTGCTGCTTACATCACCGTCATTTGCATCAACTGCCTTCGCATAACTTTTAAGCACTTCTTCACCCTGCTCTGCCGAATACGGTTTGACTTTTGATTCATCTACCGTAATCACCGGAGCTGTTCTGTCTGAGGTCAGATACATTGCTGCAATGATAACCGAAAAGAATACACACACAGACAGTAGTGCTATAATAACGCCCTGCTTTTTTTCCATTTGTTTCCTCCTCCGTGAAATGGTTAAACTTCCATGTTATATCAGCTATGCATTATTCCTTATCACCATGACTGTAATTGCCGTAATACTTGCCATAATAATTGCCATAATATTTTCCATAGTAACTATCACCCGCTAAATCCACCTTATTAAGGACACTTCCGAGAATCTTGCACTTTGTCATTTTAAGCTGTTCTAACTGTTTCTGGACGAACTTATAATTAACCATATGCGCTGCAACAACCAGCACTGCACCGTCACATTTCTGGGCAACAATCGCTGCATCTGTAACACTGCCGAGCGGCGGTGTATCAATAATCACATAATCATAAGTATCCCTGAGTGCCTTTACAAGTGCATCAAATGAATTATTTGCCAAAAGTTCCGACGGATTTGGCGGAACAATTCCGGAGAATACCACATACAGATTATCTACATTCGTTGTACAGATTACTTCTTCAAATTTATTCATGCCGGACAGGAAATGAGTGAGTCCTTTAATAGCCTTATTAATCTTATATCTGCCGACAAGAACGGATTTTCTTAAATCCGCATCAATGAAAATTACCTTTTTGCCGGATTCTGCAAGTGATACCGCCAGATTAAAAGAAACACTGGATTTTCCTTCATTCGGTGTAGAACTTGTAAACATAATTACTTTCATATCAGAACCACACAGCTGGATATTGGTTCTCAATGTCTTATAAGCTTCGTTACAGCGGTAATCTAACTTTCTGAGTCTTTCAATGTTAACTGTAGGCATTACTTATCTCCCTTCTTTGAAGAACTGTGCTTACGCTTCTTTCTCTTTGCCGCAGCTTCCGCACTGTCATCTAAATCTTCTGATAAAGGAATCAATGCAAGGGTACTGATTCCAAGATATTTCTCAATATCTTCAGATGTATTAATGGTATCATTCATTACAAATCGTATAACAACAATGGCAATTGCAAGCACCATGCCTAATACAAATGCGATGATTGCATTTTTTAAGCAGTTCGGGCTTGACGGCTTTTCAGAAATATTTGCTTCCTCAAATACATTGACCTTTTCAATCTGCATAATATCACAAATAGAATCTGCTGAAATTTCCGCTACTTTATCTGCGATTCTTTTTGCTTCATACTGGTCGTTGTTAGAAACCGTAATCTCAAGCACACGGCTGTCAGATGGTGTAGATACGCTGATTTGCTTTGCAAGCTTTTCATTTGTCGTATTTAACCCAAGGTCACTGATAACCTTTTCTGTTACGGTACGGCTTTTTACAAGAATCATATAATCCTGTGTCAGCTGTGTTGATGACTGCAAATCACTTAATGTTGTTGTTCCCTGACTCTGCTTATTTAACACATACAGGCTCGTCTGTGACTGATACACCGGCTTTAAAAGCAGTTTACTTCCAATAAATGCCGCTAGACCGAAAATCACTCCCACTAAGAGAATAATTGCAATCTTACTCATAATAACGATAAAAATCTGTCGTAAATCGATTTCAATTTCGTCATTATTCTTCATCGAATTTTCCATATTCTTCTAGTCCTCCAAATATTCACCTTTAAGAATCCGTTCTGCATTATCACGCAGCAATGCCTTCGCATAATCCTCATCAAATTTGCGGCAGATATACTTTGCGCATTCCTGAATTCTAGGCGATCTTCTTCCATTACTGTGTGCATCTGTTCCGATAACATCCACGATTTCTTCCTTTAACAGTCTTTTGATAAACTTTTTCACCTTACTTCCGGAATCCCCGATAACAGAACCCGCATTCACCTGAATGACAGCCCCCATGTTCTTTAATTCCAAAGCCAGCTTCCAGTCTTCCAATACGCACATATAGCGTTCAATATGCGCAATAACAGGCGTATAACCCATCTGCATCACATTGCTGATACTGGTACGCAGATAAGAATATTCCACAGTCGGATGATATTCTATTAAAATATACTTGGAATCTTCCATTGTCAGATGCGCCTGTGCTTCGAGATCATCTAAAATATCCGAAGTATAATAAATTTCCCTGCCAAGTGCCAGTTCAATCTCAGGGCATACATCTTTCATCTGTTCTTTAAACAGTTCAAAATTTCTGCGCAGCTGTTCGTATCCCATTGTACATTTACCAGGATGATAATGTGGTGTTGCCACAATCTTGCGAATACCCTCATCATATGCAATTTTCATCATCTCAATACTGGTTTCAATATTATCCGGACCGTCATCGACACCATATAAAATATGGCTGTGAATGTCAACATAATGAAACGTCGTTAATTTTCTCATAATTCTGTTTCCTTTTATAAAATCTGCAACTTTGACATTATATATCATAAATCACTTTTTTGCAACAAAAGATTGGGGTCATCTGACATTTTTTCCTGTCAGATGACTCCAATTCAAATGAATGTATCTAATTAAATATGTAAAATTCTTTTTACATTATCGCACATCTTATCAACATCACATATAGTATCGTGCAGTACCGGCGCTGTTCTGATGTCTTCAATCGCCTGCGGAACTTTTACCTTAGAAAGCTTTGAAAGCTCATCTACCAGCTCAAAATCAGACATTACATCATACTTATTGTCAATCGCATCCATCACGCTTCTTGTAAACTTATATGGACTTGCTGTTGAAGCAATCACTGTCTTTGTGGTATCACCAGTTTCCTTCTGATACTTTTCATAGACAGATGCTGCAACTGCTGTATGGGTATCAATTACATATCCCGTATCTTCATACAGCTTCTTAATCATTGCCGCATCTTCTGCTTCTGTTGCATAATTGCCGTAGAAATCAGAAAGCTGCGCTTTCATTTCATCTGTAATTTCATACTTTCCTGTTTCCTTTAAGGACTGCATCAGTGCCGCATTCTTTTCAGCGCTGTTGCCTGCAATACGGTAAATCAGACGCTCTAAGTTGCTTGAAATCAAAATATCCATTGACGGAGAAGTTGTCAGAACAAATTCCCTGTTTCTGTCATATGTACCGGTTGTAAAGAAATCATACAGTACTTTATTTTCATTGGAAGCACAAATCAGTTTGTGAATTGGAAGTCCCATATTCTTTGCATAAAATGCTGCTAAAATATTACCGAAGTTACCGGTCGGCACAACCACATTGATTGCTTCCCCTGCCTTTACTTCACCGTCTGCGAGCAGGCGTGCATAAGCATATACATAGTAAACAATCTGCGGAACCAGACGTCCGATATTGATAGAATTGGCAGAGGAGAACTGGTATCCGGCTTCATTCATAACCTTTTCAAGTTCTTTATCACCGAAAATCTTCTTAACACCGGTCTGTGCATCATCAAAATTGCCATTGATACCGATTACATAGGTATTGTCACCCTTCTGGGTTACCATCTGCTTTTCCTGAATCGGGCTGACACCATGCTTTGGATAGAACACGATAATCTTAGTTCCTTTAACGTCAGCAAATCCTGCAAGAGCAGCCTTTCCTGTATCTCCTGAAGTTGCAGTCAGAATTACAATTTCATTCTTTACGTTGTTTTTCTTTGCAGAAGTAATCAGTAAATGTGGCAGAATGGATAATGCCATATCTTTAAACGCAATTGTTGAACCGTGGAACAATTCTAAATAGTATGCACCATCAGCCTTTACAAGCGGTGCAATGACCTTTGTGTCAAACTTTGAATCATATGCCTTGTTAATGCAGCTCTTTAATTCTTCCTCTGTAAAGTCATCAAGCATCAGCTTCATCACTTCATATGCCACTTCCTGATAAGACATCTTTGATAATTCTTCAAAGCTCTTATCCAATGCCGGAATCTGCTCCGGTACGTATAAACCACCGTCTGCCGCAAGACCCTTTAAAATTGCCTGTGATGCAGTAACCTTTACGCTGTCGTCTCTGGTACTTCTGTAAAACAAACTCATTCTCTTCTTCCACCTTTATATTTTCATTCAAATTCTGCTTAAAACAGTATTCAGTTGACATTATACAACAGGATTTTTGGAAACACAATAGCTTTTAAGGTATTTTGTATTTATGTATTTTATGTTACAATCTTTTACAGATACGTAAGGGGGAGCTTTTACGCAGGCAGCGCGAATCCACTCTTATCGCAGAACCGGATACATTAAAATATCTACAAAAGGAGAGGACGTTATGGCAACAGGGGTTTATACAGCATATAAAAAAGACGGCACCGAATACTACCGGGTATCGCTGACCTGTCAGAATAAACATATCAGTCTTGGAAGCTTTGACGATTACAAGACTGCTGCCGCCGTCTATTCCGAAGCCAATGCCATTGTGCGGGATGAAAAAAGTTCCCATTTTGTCAATGCTGCAGAAAAAATAACAAGCTACTCCTCCTGCACTTCTGCACTGGCTTTTGAAAAATTTATGATTCTTTTGAATCTCCGGGATAATAACATTTATATTAAAACACCGGTTTATCTGTGTGATAAATATTTTTTATACTTTTTTTCACCGGAAATTGTGTTGACTTTTGATATTGAAGATTTATTTTACTATTCAGGGCACAAAATCATGAGCCGCGGCGGTTATTTTTTTGTCAATGACTTCGGTATGCAGACCAGTATTTTAGCACGCTTCGGTATCCGCAGCCACTCCGTAAAAGGAAAGGATTATTTATTCCGCAACGGTGACGAACACGATTTCCGCTATTCCAATGTTGCCGTTGTCAACCGGTACAACGGCGTAGAACAGATTGAAAAAAACGGACGGATTTTATACAGAACCCGTATCCACATTAACGGCAACTATACCATCGGCACTTATACGTCGGAAAATGAAGCCGCGATTGCCTATAACCGCGCCATTGATTTACTTGCAGAACAGCTGCCGGATTTTAAGAACTACACCCGGAATTATATCGAAGGACTGTCCCACATCGAATACGCTTCTATTTATAATACAGTAAAAATTTCACGCAGGTTCCGCCACTATATCGAACAGTTAGGACTCACTTACTAAAAAGCGGCAGAAATTCAAATCATAGATTCAAGAATTTCTGCCGCTTTTACTATTTTGTGCAGACACAGATGATACTGCGATACCTGCCTGCACAGACACTTTTATCATTTTACTTCTGGTTAATGTAATTAATCAGTCCTTCTGCTTTGATAATCTTCTGCATAAATTCAGGAAATGCCTGACCGGTGTAAGACTTTCCTGTTGTTTTATCGGTAATCACGCCGCTGTCAAAATCCACTTCCACCTCATCACCGGCTTCAATTGCCTTTGCAGCTTCCGGACATTCGATAATCGGAAGACCGATATTGATGGAATTGCGGTAGAAAATTCTTGCAAAGGTTTCTGCAATAACACAGCTTACACCTGCTGCCTTAATTGCAATTGGCGCATGTTCTCTGGATGAACCACAGCCAAAGTTCTTATTGGCAACGATAATGTCGCCTTTCTGAACCTTTTTTACAAAATCCTTATCAATATCTTCCATACAATGCGTTGCGAGTTCTGCCGGGTCTGATGAATTCAGATATCTTGCCGGAATGATAACATCTGTATCTACATTATCGCCATACTTAAATACTCTGCCTTCTGCTTTCATGTTGTTCCTCCATTCTGATACGATTCTTATAATCCAAGGTCTGACGGCTGGCTGATTTTACCTGTAACCGCACTTGCTGCTGCAACTGCCGGGCTCGCAAGATAAATTTCAGAGTCTACATGTCCCATACGTCCTACAAAGTTACGGTTAGTTGTAGATACACAGCGTTCTCCTTCTGCAAGGATACCCATATAACCGCCAAGACATGGTCCACAGGTCGGTGTGCTGACTACTGCGCCCGCACGGATAAATGTCTGAACCAGTCCTTCTTCGATTGCCTGCATATAAATCTTCTGTGTTGCCGGAATAACAATAACGCGCAGTCCCTTTGCCACTTTTCTGCCTTCTAAAATCTTTGCCGCACAGCGTAAATCGTCAATACGTCCATTTGTGCAGGAACCGATAACGACCTGGTCAATCTTAATGTCGTCAAAGCTTCCTACTACATGTGTATTTTCAGGAAGATGCGGAAAAGAAACTGTCGGTTCAATTTCTGATAAATCAATATTGATAACCTGTTCGTACTCTGCATCGTCATCTGCTGTATATTCTACAAACGGTCTCTTTGAATGTTCCTTCATATATGCTCTTGTCAAATCGTCAACCGGGAAGATACCGTTCTTTCCACCGGCTTCGATGGCCATATTTGCAATAGTAAAACGATCATCCATGGATAAGTATTGGATGCCTTCGCCGACAAATTCCATGGACTTGTAAAGTGCGCCATCCACACCGATCATACCGATGATGTGCAAGATCACGTCTTTACCGCTGATGTATTTATTCGGCTTGCCAACCAGATTGAACTTGATAGCGGACGGTACTTTGAACCATGCCTTACCGGTTGCCATGCCTGCTGCCATATCCGTACTTCCCACGCCGGTAGAAAATGCTCCGAGCGCACCGTAGGTACAGGTGTGTGAGTCTGCTCCGATGATGACATCACCGGCTACGGTCAAACCTTTTTCCGGCAAAAGGGCATGTTCGATTCCCATCTCTCCCACATCAAAATAATTGGTGATCTCATTTCTGCACGCAAACTCACGGACACATTTGCAATGCTCTGCGGATTTGATGTCCTTATTTGGTACAAAGTGATCCATGACAAGTGCGATCCTGTCCTTGTGGAAAACGCCGTCTACCTTCATTTTTTCGATCTCATGAATGGCTACCGGTGAAGTGATATCATTGCCCAGTACCAGATCCAGATCTGCCTCGATCAACTGCCCTGCCACTACGGAATCCAATCCGGCATGTGCCGCAAGAATTTTCTGTGTCATTGTCATTCCCATGACATGTTCCTCCTTTTTCTCCTGATCTATACTTATGTGCTTCTTATGTCTGATTTTCCTGCCTGTG
>ERZ832317.5399-NODE-5399-length-11560-cov-3.474229_pt1 | contig 11560 bp, 13 predicted proteins | sample MGYA00519695_ERZ832317 | MGnify/ENA primary metagenome ERZ832317 (study PRJEB31850, sample SAMEA3708726) | human gut metagenome | biome: human gut; feature: human-associated habitat; material: faeces | place: China | collected 2014 ...
ATTAACGCTAGTATAATTAATGCTAAAATATTTAAAAATATACAAAAAGAATATGCACAAAAGGAGGTCTTAAAAGAAAGTGCCATAGAGGTAAAGGAATCGACAGCCGGTAGATATGAAAGCGGTATCGGACAAAATACGGATAAGCGGGATAAAACGGCAGAACAGATTTATTATGCGTTCCGTAACAAAGGACTGACCCAGAGGGAGGCAGAGGTCGCAAGACTGGCATGTTCCGGGCGCTCTAATAAGGAAATTGCAGAAGAACTGGTCATTTCCGAAACGACAGTCAAAAAACATATGCAGCATATTTTTGAAAAACTGGAGATAGGGAGCCGGGAGAAACTGCGGAATATGTAAATAATGGTAAATAATAACAAGCGGTCAGTTCACCGTTGTCATTTGACTTGGCTGACCGCTTGTTACTATTTGTGCTATACGGAAGTGCTTTTTTTTGATAATATATATTAAAGATACAGTACATGTTTTAGGATATAAGAATGTCGGGCAGGTGATTTAACAGTATGGGCGAAAAGTTTAGCAGACGTTTTAAATCTTTTTGTAATTCACTGGAGGCGTTGTCGGAGGCAAGGGAAAGAGATTTATCAGATTCTTTTGTATTAAGTGGGACAAGTGCTAAATTTAGTATAACATTTGATTTGTCATGGAAGGTTATGAAAGATATACTGGTGCAGTATTACGCGATAACAGGTTTTGTGGCAGGCTCGCCAAGGGAAGTCCTGCGGGAAGCTTTTAAGGCAAATTTAATTTCAGATGATGCATGGTTGGATATGTTAAAAGTGAGAAATGAACTTGTAAATGATTATGACGGCGAAATTATAAAGACACACTGCAATACAATCGTTGAAAAGTATATGGATTTGTTTTATGAGTTTGAGAAAACAGTAAAGAAACTAGGGGATTAGAAGAAAACATCAAAAGGCAGCTATGGGGTGCTGTATTTTAATAACGAAAAAAGCTTTGTCTGGATATTCAGTCATGGGGCTGTTTAATGGAAGAAGGATTGGAAAATGGAAGCGTATTTAAAGGGCGGACAGGGTTTGGTATAGGAGAATGATTGTTAAAAAAATTATTTATTGAATGGAAAAAAGATATGATTTGGAGTGCAAGACCAGAATCAGAAGAAAGAAGCATCAGGCTGGAATTGTTTTATATCAGTTATATTCAAAAAATAAGGTTAGAGAATGTAGAAGAATTCCGAATGCAGATAAATATTATGATGGCACGCATAGTGATGCTATATTAATACTTATATCATTATAAATTGAAAATTCGTTGTCTGTGGGGAAGACTTTTCACGATGGGAGCATTATGGCTTTTGCGGAAGTGGACGAAATGAAACAGATAAAAATTGGAAAATATGTTACCTCTCTGTGCAAAGAGGAGGGAATTGCACAGAAAAGCTGAATTGCTACAAGCGAAAAATAATCCTATAAGTAGGTAGTTTTATGGTTAGTCTAATAATCAGTTTAGGTGTAAAAAATTAAATTATGAAGCTAAGAGTAGGTATGGACTATATCATCTCAAGATTAAATATTAATAAAAAATTGTTTTGTTTAAGAAGTAGATTGAAATTTGAATAAGTATAAAAAAGAAAATCGGATTTGAAAATAGTAGTATACTTTAGACGCCTAATAAAGTATAATAATTACGGAACCATAAATAAAGGAGGATTTCCGATGCCAAGAATTATAGATTTATTCGCAGGTTTAGGGGGGATTAGACTTGGATTTCAGCAAGCAATGGATGAATTAGGACTAGAAACGGAATGCGTTTTTTCATCAGAAATAAAATCGTATGCGATTCAGGCATATAATGGATTTTATGGTCAGGAAGAGATATTTGGAGATATTACTCTTGCTAAGACGAATCAAGATATTCCGGATTTCGATTATTTGTTGGCAGGATTTCCGTGTCAACCATTTAGTTCAGCAGGAAATAGAAATGGATTTGCGGACACAAGAGGAACACTTTTCTTTGAAATTGAAAGAATACTTCAAGATAAAATAAATGTAAATCATCCAGCAAGAGGTTTTTTGCTTGAAAATGTAGAAGGGTTAATAAATCATGATAATGGGAATACATTAAAGACAATTATTAATCATTTACAACAATTAGGTTATCATGTTAGCTTTAAATTGCTAGATTCGAAAGAATTCGGATTACCGCAAAGTAGAAAAAGAGTGTATATAGTGGGGTCACTTGATGAAAAAATTAATCTGGATGGATTTGAACAAAGGAAAGCTGTTTTAGGAGATATATTGCAACAAGGCTTACCAACTGTAGATACAGAATTTACTAGAAAATTGTTTACAAATTATACAATTCAAGAAGTAATAGGAAAGTCTATAAAAGATAAACGCGGTGGAAAAAATAATATCCATTCGTGGGATATTGATTTAAAAGGGAAGACATCTCAAGAAGAAAGAAATTTGATGAATGTTCTTTTACGAGAAAGAAGAAAAAAACACTGGGCGGATGTAATAGGAATAAAATGGATGGATGGAATGCCTTTAACAGAAGAACAGATTAGAACGTTTTTTGATGTTCCTAAGTTACATGAAATATTGGAACATTTAACAGAAATGGGATATTTAGTATATGAGTATCCGAAGAAGCAAGTTAAGGGTAGAGATGGAATTATAAAAAGAGTTCCTGATAAAACAAAGGATAAAGGTTACAATATTGTTGCAGGAAAACTGTCTTTTGAATTTTCCAAAATATTGAATCCGAAAGATATTGCGCCCACATTGGTTGCAATGGATGTAGCTAAATTAGGAGTAGTTGATGGAGAAGGGATACGTAGATTAACTATCAGAGAATGTCAAAGATTATGTGGATATCCAGATGATTATAATTTAGATATGCTTAGCGAACAGGATGCATTTGATTTATTGGGTAATACTGTTTGTGTGCCTGTAATCAAAGATATTTCATTGAGAATGGGCAGAAGTTTTATGAATAATATTGACGGAGGAATGTAGAATGAGACTATCAGCACAAGAAATATATAATAGACTATTAAATGATGATCATATCCTTGAATTAGAAGGACAGATAAAATTCTATTTGGGAGATGTAAATATTATTGTAAAACAAAAAGATGTAGTGGGGAATATCATGCAAGAGTGGTTACAGGGCTGGCTGGATGCAAGAGGAATAGAATATGCACCAAGTGAAAATACTCAAATGCCACCAGATTTCTTTTTAAATCCAGATGATAGAACAAAAGGATTGTTGGAAGTAAAAGCATTTAATAGGAATGGTTCTCCGGGATTTGATATTGCAGATTTTAGAATGTATGCATTGGAAATACAGGAAAAACCATATATGTTAGATGTGGATTATCTTATTTTTGGCTATGATATGAGCGAAGAGGGAATTGTAACTATAAAAGATGTTTGGCTGAAGAAAGTGTGGCAAATTACAAGAAGAATGGAAAATTACCCGATTAATTTGCAAGTAAAAGAGGGGGTAATACATAAAATAAGACCTGGGGTATGGTATAGTGAAAGAGTTACAGACTATGCCATTTTTGATTGCCTTGAGGATTTTATTTCTGCCATTGAAGAAACAACGTTTAAAGAACCTAGGTTACGTAGTTCGATTGCATCTACATGGCTAACGGTATTTCAAAGAAATTACAAAGCGTGGTGTGGGGAAGAGTTAAGCGTTCCGAGATGGAATGATATTAAAGACAAGTATGACCTCGTAACGGATAAGAAGAGAGAGAAAGCAAGAGAAAAACTTGAGTTAGCTATTTTCCAAAAACAAAAAATTGAGGGGAGGGTACTTAAATATCAACAAAGTATTATTGAGGCAAAAACAGATAAGCAAAAACAAAAGGCAGAGCAAGGCTTGAAAAAAGCAATGAGTTCTTTGGAAACAGCATTGAAGAAAGTTGCAGATGCGCAAGCACAGTATGATGCATGGATAAATTAGCAGTGAATGCAGATACATAAGTAGTTAGAGAGATAATCTGTATTGGATTTTTGAAGAGAACTTTTAAAATGTAAGGTTATGAAAATTAGAGAAATTGCATTTGTGGATGTAATATATGTAAAATATGCTTATGAATAATAAAATTTGAATTTGTTGTGAATTGTGTAAAGAAACATTTTTAGAGATGTTCATATCAGCTATTAAAAATGGATTGATTAGATAATACTTAGGAGCATTGTATGAAGACGGAAGAAATTGAACAGAGATTAATCGAATATATTAATTCTCAAGGAGGTATGATAACATCTTTAGGCAGATTACTATTTACTAGTAGTGATAGAATTGGACAAGGAGGAAATGGATTAGTATATCTTGCAACGATAAATGAAAAGAAAATTGCTATAAAATTTTTAATTTCTGATTCAGAACGAAAATATGTTAGGTTTAAGTCGGAATATTTTAATACAAATTATGTTCGAAATGAATTGAAAAATATTGTTAATATGATACATTATGGTGAATTTGAAATACAGAATGGAGTTGTAATTCCGTATATAATTATGACTTGTTACTCGAAAAACCTAAAAAAATATAGAAAAGAAAAGAGTGAAATTAAGGAAAATGATTTTCTCGATTTAGTAAAATTTCTTTTTGCTACTTTAAATTTAATTCATAAAAAAGGTATTATTCATCGAGATATTAAACCAGAGAATATTTTAGTTGATAAAGATGAAAAGTTTGTGTTGTCTGATTTTGGAATTGCACATTATGATAGAGAAGATTTTCCAATAGATAATAAGACGAAAAAAGGTGAACGGTTAGCTAATATAGAATTTTCAGCTCCAGAACAAATTAATAATCAATATGAAGTGACACAAACAGCAGATATATACTCTATGGCTCAAGTTATGTATTGGTTTATATTCGGAACGGTAAATCGTGGTACAGGGACGGAGTATATTTCCTCAAAATATGACTGGAACGATGCATATATTTTCGATAGCATCATTAATAAATGTCTTAGGAATAAGCCAGCGGAACGTTTTCAATCAATAGATGAGATAATTCAGTTTTATAAAAATGAAAAGAGTAAAGAGAAAGAATTGAATCCGTTTGAAGACATGTATGTGTTTCATAGTGCAATATTGTCTGTTGTGCCTGAATTTTATAATCAGGCATTTGCAATAACAGATAAAAAGGTTATGTGTGAATTATTTAATAGTATTTTTTCAGGTAAATACAATCAACCGATTGAGTTTAACACAGGAATAGGGAATAACTCAATATATTCAATAATTAAGTTGGAAAATAATGATTTTTTAATGGAATCACGACAGTTAAATATTCGAAAAATTTGGGGATTACTTACAGATGATGTTTACGATGATATTTTTTTGCTAGAAATAGGTGAATCATTGCCATATGTAATTGAAGGTAAAGAGTATGACACAGTTGAAGTTATTGAAAATGAGCAAATTGTTCCTTATGATGCTATTGCAAGTGGATATGTAAGATATAAAGGTAAGGTACAAAAGGTTTTAGATTTAGATATTCAAGAGCGATACGTTGGAAATGATTATAAAGTAATTGCTATTGCTCCATTTCATAGTTGTGCTATTATTGGGAAAAATGATAAATATTTAGAAAAATTACAAAAAGTAGAAGCATTAAAAGCAGAAGATATATATGCATTAAAAGAAAAAATTCATATGAATAGAAGCTATGATGTTTCTATAAGGTTGTAGCAAAAAATATTAATTTAGTAATTTCCAGCATATTGCAATGAAAAGTGTAGGGATTTTCTGCGCAAAGAAGCGGGGGTACACGGAAAATCTGAGAGAAAAGACAGAAAATGTGGATTTGTGCGAAAAAATGAAGCAAATGTGAAAGCAGAGGTTTCAGGTACATTTACCACTAAAGAATGCAAGACATATTTTAAAAAGAAACGGCGAAAGGAGCATAGATTTTTTATTGCCAATAGTCCTTGTTTTGTACTCAAAAAACAGAAGCAGATGAGATGGTTGTATTTTATTCCACGCGGTATGTCTGCTTATTATGATGAACTATTGGATACTGGCATTGGGATAAGAGTATCAATTTTTAATTAGTAGATAATACAAAATGTACTTGTATGACAATTAAAAATATTGCGGTTGTTATAAAAAAGATAAATATATTGTTGATATTTTAATTAATATATGATAGTGTGATTTTAGACCGTAGGAAGGCGAGGGTAATGCCCGAATCCCAATATTCCATTGGCGGGTAGGCAGCTAAGTTAATAGCTGTCTATTTTTGTATATTGACATTGGAGCAGCTAGGGGTTCAATCAACACGATTTCAGATATAGAATGAGTAAATGGATAATTATTAAACTTATAAACACTATTTATTTTATACAACAGAAAAAGTAAACAGAGGAACACACCATGTATTTATTTGTAGAAGTTACCTTTTATGCCGGACAGCGAAGCAGTCTGCCGCAAGTGGGATACCGACCCGATGCTGTTTTTGATAACGCGGGAAATTACTGGGGAATTACATTTGTTGAATTGCAGGCTGACCGATTTGATGTTCCGATTCCGGCGATTATAAAATTTACATTTGAGGAGTATCATTATAGTGAGGTCAGTGTCGGAGCAACGTTTTCGATTATGGAGGGCGGACACAAGGTTGGGACTGGAAAAATTATTGGAAAGGACATTTAAAGGGGCAGGACAGCCAACGCATGATATGAGATAAGGGGAAGAAAGCATGAAGAAGACAGCAGTAAAATTAAAACATATAAATTTTAATATGAAGGAACATGGTTTTGTGGGACATCTTGCAGAACCGGAGCAGACCAACGGCAAAGCAGTCATTGTGATTATGGGCGGAGAGCAGAGCTTTCTTCCGGGGATTAAAATAGCAGAGCGGTTTGCGGATTATGGATTCACCGGCTTAGCCGTATCATTGTTTGGCGCAGAGGGGCTTCCGGACACGCCCGACAGATGTCCGCTGGAAATGAAAGGCTTCAAAATACTACAAAACAGAAAGCGTTTCGCACAAAGTTATGGGCATGTGGCTTGCGTATTATGAAGCTTATCAGGATAAGGCGGCGGAAGAAAAAGCACATTTAGAGATCAAAAAGACAAATGCAAGAATATTGATGATTGCGGGAGGTGCAGACGAAGCGTGGCCGGAGATTATACCGCATGATTCCGCTTGTCGGCATGATGTATAAAAGCTTTGGGAAACACAAAAAGGAATGTATGGCGGCGTTTGAACAGTCTGAAAAAGAAATAATAAACTGGTTAAGATAATAAGAATTGGCATGGCAAACTGCTATCCGCATGTACTGGCAGACCTTTGTGAAACCTTTGAAATAAAACCGTCTATTGTGAGGTGGTTGTTGAGAGGGAGATAGATTAGGCATATATAATGTTAATTATTAAAATTTCTGTACGAAAGGTAAAATTATATGATTACGATAAAAGAGTTCTATGGTGATGTTAAAGATATAGATGAGAGTGTTCTTGCAGTGAAATCAGATTGTTTATGGGAGAAAGGTTCACTATTGGATATAAAGAATCTGGTTACACCACAGTTATTTCATTTACATATTCTTGTTAATCTGATTGGAAATTGGAGATACGAAGGCTGGTGGTTTATAATGTGCGAAATGGTGCAATTTGTACCTTATATTGATGAGACATTAAGCCAGGCAGGGGCAGAAGATATGAAAACAGCTTTTGAAAAGGTAATTGACTGCTTTCCCGGAGACACGAGATTTGAAGATTCAGAGGAATATTTTGATATTGTTAATTTTTTACAAAGCATGGCATATAAAGTAAAGAATGAAAGCTTGAAAACTATAACGCGGGAGGAGCGCAAAGCCAATATAAAAAAGCTGCAAAAGTGTGTAGACGAATTGGATGAGATAACCAGCAGGTATTGGGGCGATGATGCGCCTGGTCATGGGTGGAAACAGGCAATAGATTATATTGAATTGAACCGCTAGTATAAAATCAAAAATATATGTATTTATGGACGAAAAATCGCTTAGATATGCGATTAAAGCTCAAAGCATACGGAAAATTTGGAGGTTTTGTCCATTTTCCAGATGTAAAATCTGCCGAAACATGATGACACGTATGAACTGCACCGTCTGCTGGGAGCATTGTTATCCAAGGAACTTACAATAGATGAAAAACTAAACATAAATGGTTTTACTGTAGAGCAGATTGCATCTCAATTACCCTATCGACACATGCTGAACGTATGGCACAAATCAAGCTTTAAAGGTACGGGAGTAATCCTTTATTTATAAAAAATACCGCCAAAGAAATAGTCACCTTAAGCTGTCTGTTTCTTATGGCGGTTTTTGATTTTTTACCGGTATTTACAGAGGACAAAACAGCGTGCAATTAAAATTTTGTTGACAAATACCCCATAGGTGTATATAATTAACTGCGATATTAATACCCGGCAGGGGTATATTTTAACCGGTAATATTAAAGGAAAATGAAACATGGGAATGGAAAGAAAAGTTCTTATTATCGATGGCATGACCTGTATTAACTGTCAGAATAAAATAGAGCAGGAATTAAAGAATACAGCAGGAATTTCTAAAGTGCAGGTTTCCTATAGCAAAGGACAGGCTGAAATAGAATTTAATCCGGAAATAGTGACATTAAACCGTATTGCTGCGATTATTGAGAAGCTGGATTATACAGTTATCGATAAAAAGCAGGCAGATTCTTTAAAATGGGTTAGAAGGATTGGAACACTGGCGGTTATTATTTTACTGTATTATCTGTTACAGCATTTTGGTATTTTAAATTTACTTGTTCCGTCAATGCTTGCCGATTCCCAAATGAGCTATGGCATGCTCTTTATTGTAGGGCTTTTAACATCCGTTCACTGTATAGCGATGTGCGGCGGGATTCATCTTTCACAGTGTATTCCTTCGAGGAACGCTGAGAATACAAGTTCATCCAGAATAAATGTCATCATGCCTTCGGTACTGTACAACGCGGGACGGGTAGTTTCGTATACGGCAGTCGGATTTGTGCTTGGCGGAGCAGGAATGATTCTGACAGGCGGTTCGGGCAGTGGAATGCCGCTGCTGCTACAGGGCATATTAAAAATAACAGCCGGATTATTTATGGTGATAATGGGAATCAATATGCTGGGGATTTTTCCGGCATTGAGAAAGCTTCAAATCAGATTCCCGCGAAAGTCCGTCATAAAAATCAATCAGAAAAAAAGAACGGAAAAAAGACCGTTTGTTGTCGGACTGTTAAACGGTCTCATGCCATGCGGCCCGATGCAGTCCATGTAGATTATTGCACTCGGTTCGGGCAATCCCATATCGGGAGCACTGGCAATGCTGATGTTCAGCTTAGGCACGGTTCCGCTGATGCTGGGGCTTGGAAGCCTTGTATCGGCGCTTGGGGAAAAATATACGAAGCTTGTCATGCAGACAGGTGCGATACTGGTTGTGGTGCTCGGACTTGCAATGCTTTCACAGGGAGCGGGGCTGGCGGGTATCAGGCTGGATAGGATTTCTCAGGTATCTGACGGTGCAAAGGAATTGGATACGGCTGTGATTGCGCAGTCGGGGAACATTCAGTATGTGGAAAGCAATCTGGATTTCGGGACGTATCCTGAGATTACCGTTTATACGGGTATTCCGGTAAAATGGACGATAAATGTGCCGGAAGAAGTTATCAATGGCTGTAATTACAAAATGATAGTAAAGACCTACGGAATCACCCATGAATTTACACCGGGTAAAAATGTGATTGAGTTTACACCCGGCGAACCCGGCACGGTGCAGTATACCTGCTGGATGGGAATGATTTACGGAGAAATAAATGTTGTTGATAAACAAGGAGAATAAGGACATGAGAAAGAAAAAACTGATAAAACTGATACCGCTGGTGCTTGCAGTAACAGCGCTGACCGCCTGTGGAAATGCGGGTACAGAAGATAAAAGTGCAGGTTCTAAAAATACGGCGGCTCAAAGTACAGCTTCGACAGAAAACGCCGCAGCTGCGTCATACATAACGCCTGCCGTAGAAAACGGACAGTTAGCAATAGATATCGGTACACTGACAGAACATCCGTTATATGTAAATTATGATTCAAACGGAACCAATATACAGATGATTGCCGTAAATGCGTCTGACGGCTCAGCACGATTATCACTGAACACCTGTCAGACCTGCAATCCTTCTCCAAAAGCGTATTTCAAGGAGAGAAGCGGCAAATTAGTATGTCAGAACTGCGGAAATGTATTTAAAATGGACAGTGTAGGCGGCACTGCGGGCGGTTGTAATCCGATGAATATTCAATATACGGTTGCAGACGGGAAGATAACCGTAAATACGGCGGATTTAGACAGCCATGCAAAACTGTTTTCTTCATGGAGCGGTCCGGTAGAATAGAGTAAAATAGCGGTACGGTATATTTTTAAAATGAATATACCGTGCCGTTATTTTTATGATACAATACAGGTATGGTACAGAATTTTTTTAGAAGTTACAAAAAGAGGAGTGTGATAACGATGAAAATAAAACAGCAAAAGCAGATAAAAGCATTTTTAATTGAAGAATTCGGAAATAAAAAGGGATGTGCAGTATCTGACAGGCAGGAAAAAATGCTGGATACATTGATTCAGAATACAAAAAATAAATCCGAAAATCAGATGAAAACCCTTGCCCAGACGATACTTCCACGCATAGCGTTGCATAAGTGCTTGTCTGAGGAAGGCTTTTCAGAAGAAGATGTATATAAGTATATGAGAAAATATATGCTTGATAAAGTAGCAGCAAAAAAACACGCTTCAACGGCTAAAATGGAATTAGTACCGGGATTTTATGCCATTTACAGCAATATCTTTCTTAAAATTATGCGTACAACCGATTTGCAAGAAAGTACGCAGGCATATGGAAATGATTATTATGATGTTACGATTAAAAAATGCCTGTGGCACACCGCCTGCGTGGAAAACGGCTGTGAAAATCTGTGCCGCCTGTTCTGTGATGTCGATGATGTGACATACGGCGGCTTGAAAAAAATAGGTTTTACGCGGACAAAAACCTTAGGTTATGGCGGTGACTGCTGTGATTTTCATTTTTTCAAAAAATAAGCTCTTTTATAAAAACTTTTTTGTTTGACTTTTTTAAAAATCAGAAATATAATAGTCCTTGAACGAGTAGCAGACGAGCGTAAATCCAGTTTTGCTGCTCGTTTTTTTATTTTAAATCTATAACGCCATTAAAAAGTGTGTAGCTTATCAGCGTAAGTCCAACTTATGCGGTAACTACACACTTTTTTTGTGCAAAAAAACAAAGAGGCAAATCCGCTGCTCCTGCAAAGGGCGCATGCTATGCAAGCTATTGGGCATAGCATACATAGCAGACATTTGCTTCGCAAACAAGGAGGACAAATCCTCTGCTCCTGCAAAGGGCAGTCGCATTTGCTTCGCAAACAAGGAGGATTAAAATGGCAGAAAGTAACAAAATGAAAGAAATTCCGGTAAATAAGCTTATGGTGCAGATGGGAATACCGATGATTTTATCTATGGCATTGCAGGCAGTTTACAATATTG
>ERZ832317.5416-NODE-5416-length-11522-cov-25.932502_pt1 | contig 11522 bp, 7 predicted proteins | sample MGYA00519695_ERZ832317 | MGnify/ENA primary metagenome ERZ832317 (study PRJEB31850, sample SAMEA3708726) | human gut metagenome | biome: human gut; feature: human-associated habitat; material: faeces | place: China | collected 2014 ...
CCGCGACCTCGGCCCCCGCTGCGCAGCCCGTCTGCACACCGGCCTGACCGCCGACGCTACCCATCTGGATATCGACACTGCAAAGTACATCGACTTCCTGAAGGAGAGCTCCACCATCGACCTGTCCAAGCAGAAGTTCGATATGGAAGACCGCAACCTGAAGATGACCCGTCCCGCATTCGGCGGCCATCTGATGGCTACCATCATCTGCCCCCGCTTCCGTCCCCAGATGTCCACCGTGCGTCCCGGCGTTATGAAGAAGGCTCCCTTCGATCAGGCCAAGGCTGATGCCTGCCAGATCGTCAAGCCCGCCTTCAGCCTGACCGCTGAGGACATCAAGACCGAAGTGCTGAGCGTGGAGAAGGCCGCTGAGAAGCTGGTCGACCTGATCGGCGCAGATGTCATTGTCTCCGTTGGTCGTGGTATCAGCAAGGATGTCAACAAGGGCATCGAGCTGGCCGAGCAGCTGGCAGCCGCTCTGGGCGGCGGTGTCGTGGGCGCTTCCCGTGCCGTCACCGATGCAGGCTGGATGACCGCTGACCATCAGGTCGGTCAGACCGGCAAGACTGTGCACCCCAAGATCTATGTGGCTCTGGGTATCTCTGGTGCTATCCAGCACACCGCCGGTATGCAGGATTCTGAGTGCATCATCGCCGTCAACAAGAACGAGGGTGCTCCCATCTTCGGCGTTGCTGACTACGGCATCGTGGGCGATCTGTTCAAGGTCGTGCCTGAGCTGATCAAGCAGATCGAGGCAGCAAAGGCTGCTCTGTGATCGCCTGTTCCTGAGCATTGTTCAATAGCATAGCCTGAATTGTGAGAGGCCGTTGCACATTTTTGTGCAGCGGCCTCCTTTTTGTGCTTTTTATAAAGGAGCTGTTGTGCCGGCCACTGCACAGCAGCTCCGATTTGCTCCACAGGAAAGGAACGCAGAAGGGAACACAGCGAAGCGCCACAAAAACGTACACAGAAACCACGATATGCAAAACTGTGCATATAAATACAGTAATATACAAAACGAAACGCACCGAAGTGTCCCAAAAAGTGTGCGGAAGCTGTTGCACTTGGCTTGTTTTGGCGAGAAGCGCAACACAACTGTAACGCTTCCGGACTCTTTGTTACGCTTGAGTTGCGATAAAAAGGCGAGAATTTTTTAAAAAATCTGTATTTTTTCTGCAAATCAAGCTCTAAACCTCTTGACGTCTGTATGGTTTTGTGATACTCTTGTTACATAAGAGTTGCGGATGTGATACGACAGAGTTGCAAACGAGTTGCAATATCCAAGATCACACTGCATAAGGCAACAGACCGGAGGCTATCTTATGAAGCGTGCAATGAGTACCGTGAAGAATATCGCAGCAGCTGCAATGACGCTGGCTGTGTTTTTTGGCTTTGCAGGCTTCAAGCCCGTCACCGCAAACGCTGCACAGGCTGCCATGCCTGCCACCGCTTCTGTGGAAGAAGAGAACTCCTACTTTGAGGAAGACGCTTACCAGCGCAGCTTCCTGACCCTGATCAATAACGGGCGTGCACAGGCTGGTCTGGCTCCTGTTGCTCTGGGCGACAGCAACCACAACGCCGCTGCAATGGAGCGTGCCGAAGAGCTGGCAGTTTCTTACTCCTACGTTCGTCCCAACGGTCAGCGCGATTTCACCGTTCTGGCAGAGAACGGCATCAGCGATGTCTCCATCGGCGAGAACTACATGGCCGGCTGCTCCACCCCCGATTCCGCAATGGATCAGTGGATGGCTACCGACTTCACCCGTGAGCGTATCCTGAACGCCGATGCTACCACCGTGAGCGTTGGCTACTATGAGGGCGGTGTTTACAATAACTATTGGGTGCTGATCTTCTCTTACCCCGAAAATTCTCACACCGAGGGTTACCGTCAGGAAGTTCTGAATCTGGTCAATGCCCAGCGCGCAAAGTACGGTCTGACTGCTCTGGAAATGGGCGATGACGCGCTGACCGCCGCTGCACAGACCCGCGCCGAGGAGATCTCCGTTGTGAACTCCCACGTCCGTCCCGATGGTTCCAAGTGCTTCACCGTCCTGAAGGACTACGGCGTCACCGATACCCCCACCGGCGAGAATGCCGCATGGGGCAGCGTCTCTCCTGAAGAGGTCGTCAACGCATGGATGAACTCCGAAGGCCATCGTGCCAATATCCTGAACCCTGAGGCTCGCAAGATGAGTGTTGGTTACTACTACAACAGCAACAGCACTTGGGGCCATCAGTGGATCCAGATCTTTACCAAGTGATTAACTGCTTTCTTCTTATAAAAAGACTGGCGGGGCCGCAAGGCTTCGTCAGTCTTTTTATTTGCGCCCGTTTGTGTTATACTTATTCTGAGTTATTATCAGGAGGATCTAACGTGGAGGATTACCGCACCGTCCGGGGCACGGCCACCGGTGAATACGAAGAGAAAAAAAGCCGCTTTATCGCACAGCTTTCCTTTGCTGACAGTGAGGAAGCCGCTGTGGCCTTTCTGGAGCAGGTGCGGGCAGCCAACCGCACCGCGCGGCACAATGTTTACGCCTACCGCCTGCGGGCGGGCAACCGCGAGCGCTATTCCGATGACGGCGAGCCGGCCAAGACTGCCGGTACGCCCGCGCTGGAAGTGCTGCAGCACAGCGGCCTGACAGACCTGATCGTGGTGGTCACCCGCTACTTTGGCGGGGTGCTGCTGGGCACCGGCGGCTTGGTGCGCGCCTACACTACCGCCACTGCCCGTGCGCTGGAAAACGCCGAGGTGGTCACGGTGCGCAGCGTGGTGGAATTACAAGTGACCGTGGACTACGCCCTTTACGAGCGTGCGTCCCTGCTCATTGATGCTGCCGGGGCAAAGCAGGCACCGCCGGAGTTTACAGACCGGGTCACCCTGCGCTGGCAGATGCCAGAGCATACCGAAGCCCCGCTGCTGGAGCAGCTGCGGGAATTGACCCGGGGCAGCGCTCAGGTAACGGCGTCTGACCCATTCTACGCACCATTTTAAAAAACAAAGTCTTTTTTGCAAACCGACACGGAACTTCCCCCTTCGACACGGCCGATGTGCTACAATTGCCGTAGCGCAGCAATTGGGATCGGCTGTGCGCAGAGGGGAGGGGAGAAGCCCGAAAAACAAAAGGAGGATCTGTATGGATGTGCGCCGGAGAACCGAGGAAATCGAGCACCTTACCTTTGCGCCTTGGGCGACCTTCAGCGATGCAAGCCGTGGCCGCGCCGTACCGGAGCCGCAGGATCCGCTGCGCCCGGTGTTCCAGCGGGATCGCGACCGGGTGCTGCACTGCAAGGCCTTCCGGCGTCTCAAGCAGAAAACGCAGGTGTTCCTCTCGCCGGAAGGCGATCTGTACCGTACCCGGTTGACCCATACGCTGGAAGTTTCGCAGATCGCCCGCACCATCGCACGCGGTCTGCGCCTGAACGAGGATCTGACCGAGGCCATCAGCCTTGCGCATGATCTGGGGCACACTCCCTTTGGACACGCAGGCGAAAAGGCACTGAACGCTCTCTGCCCGGACGGCTTCCACCACTATATGCAAAGCCTGCGTGTGGTGGATCGGCTGGAAAAGGATGGCGAGGGGCTTAACCTGACATGGGAGGTGCGCAACGGCATCGTTACCCACACCAAGGGCACATGGGCGGCTACCCCGGAAGGGCGCATCGTGCGCTTGGCAGATCAGATTGCCTTTGTCAACCACGATATTGAGGACGCCGTGCGCGCCGGTGTGCTGGACGCTGCCACCCTGCCCAAGGACTGCACGGCAGTGCTGGGGCAGACTAAGTCCGCCCGCATCACCACTATGATCAACAGCATCCTCACCCACAGCGAGGAAGATGTCCGCATGGGCACCGAGGAATACGAGGCTTTTCTCGCTTTGCGGGATTTCATGTACGCCACCGTGTATGTGGACAAAAACGCCAAGCGCGAGGAGCAGAAGGTGGACAAGCTTATCGCGGAACTGTACGAGTACTACCTGACCCATGTGGATCAGATGTCCAACTTTTATGTGCAGCTGGCCTATCAGGAGGGACGGGAACGCGCCGTCACCGACTACATCAGCGGTATGAGCGACGAGTTTGCCATCCGCACCTTTGAAGAACTGTTCGTGCCCCAGAAATGGCACGTCCTTTAAAACTGGAGAGGTCGTTTAAAACAACATGATCCCACACGAATACATCGAGGAGCTCACCCGCCGCACCGACATTGTGGAGCTGGTGGGCAGCTATGTGCAGCTCAAGCGCAAGGGACGGCTATACGGCGGTCTGTGCCCCTTTCACAGCGAAAAAACGCCGTCCTTCTATGTATACCCTGACACTCAAAGCTTTTACTGCTTCGGCTGTCAGGCAGCCGGAGATGCCATCAGCTTTGTCAAAAAGATCAACAATATCAGCAGCGGCGAAGCTATCAAGATGCTGGCTTCCCGCGCCGGTATGCCGGAGCCGCAGGAGGACGACAAGACCGGACGTCTGCGCAGCCGGGTGCTTTCCATGAATAAGGAGGCCGCCCGCTTCTTCCACGCCTGCCTGAACTCTACCGTGGAGGAGGCACGGCAGGCGCGCGCTTACTGGCGGCGGCGCGGGCTGGACGATAAGACCATCGTCCGGTTCGGGCTGGGCTATGCCCCCAACGATGGGCAGGCACTGTACCAGTACCTGCGGGATAAGGGCTACAACCAGCAGGAACTGGACGCCAGCGGCTTGTTCAAACGCAGCCAGTCCGGGCGCATCTACTGCCTGTTCTGGAAGCGTGTCATGACCCCTATCTTTGACCTGCGCGGCAACATCATTGCCTTTGGCGGGCGCGTGATGGACGACTCCAAGCCCAAATACGTTAACAGCCCGGAAACGCTGGTCTACCACAAATCCGAGACGGTGTTTGCCATGCAGATCGCCAAGCGCAGCGCCTCCCGGCGGTTCGTGCTGTGCGAGGGCTACATGGATGTCATCAGTATGCAGCAGGCGGGCATCGATACCGCCGTCTGCGCCTGCGGCACCGCCCTGACCCCCGGACAGGTGCGCATCATCAGCGAATATGCCGATGAGGTCATTCTGAGCTATGACTCGGACGAGGCCGGCCAGAAGGCGACCCTGCGCTCGCTGGAACTGTTCCGCAACAGCCCGGTAAAGGTGGGCGTTTTGCAGATTCCCGGCGCAAAGGACCCAGACGAATACATCAAAAAATACGGCCCGGAGCGCTTTCAGGCACTTCTGGATGGGGTGGGCAATGCGCTGGACTTCCGGCTCAAGCGCCTGCGAGACCAGTATGATCTCTCGCAGGATGCGCAGCGGCTGCAATATGTAAAGGAAGCCGTGGAGATGCTGGCCGAGCGCTCCAACCCCACTGAGCAGGAGGTGTACGCCGGGCGGCTGGCAGAGGAGACCAACATCTCCAAAACTGCCATTTTGGCGCAGCTGGGCACCGCAGCAAAGCGGGCGGGCGGCAAGTACCGCCGGGAGAAAAACCGCGAGCTGCTGCGCTCCGGCGAGATGGATCAGATCAAGGTCCCGTACAGCGCAGGCGGCAGTCAGGCGCTGGGCATCGCCAGCGCCCAGCAGCGGTTGCTGGCAGCTATCCTGCGGGAGCCGCGCTATCTGGAACTGGCCAAGCAGCAGTTGACGGCGGAGCAATTCATCCAGCCGCAGCAGAAGGAACTATACGAAGCGATGCTCAATTGCAGCCGGGAGGGCGTGGAACTCAGCCTGACTGCACTGCGGGCATTTGTAAGCGAAGAAGCATTGAATGAACTGAGCCGGCTTGCGGCACAATACAGCGATGTGAACTGCACTCCGGACGATATCCGTCTGTATCTGGACAGGATCGCCCGGGGAATGCCGGTTGCTAGCAAAGCTGCTGCAATGTCCGGCGATGAGATCACACAGTATCTTCAGTCGATGCGCGAAAAAAAGCAGGGGACGCTGCCCGAACAAGACTGATCCCTGTTTTCCCTCCGGCTGGAGCTGGAGAGAAAAGGAGCAGGAATCATGCAGAAATTGTCGCAAACGGAAGAACTTGCCCGCAGCCTTGCCGCAAAGGCTCACCGTCACACCCTGACCACGGAGCAGATTAGCCGTGCCATGGAAGAAGCGGATTTTGATATTGCACAGCTGGACGAGCTTTACGCGGCGCTGGAGCAGCGGGGCGTCCATCTGGCAGAGGAACCTGCCGAGCTGCCTGTGCTGGATGATGCCCAGATCGGCAGGCTGGAGAATGAACTATCCTCTGAGGGCGTGGCACTGGATGACCCGGTCAAGACCTATTTAAAGGAGATCGGCCGGGTGCCGCTGCTGACCGCCGGGCAGGAGATGGCGCTGGCAAAGGCCGCCCGGGCAGGGGATGCAGAGGCGCGCCGCGCCTTGAGCGAAGCGAACCTGCGGCTGGTGGTGTCGGTAGCCAAGCGCTACGCCGGGCGTGGACTGCCTTTTCTGGATCTCATTCAGGAGGGCAACCTCGGCCTGATGAAGGCTGCTGAAAAGTTTGAGCCGGAGCGGGGCTTCAAGTTCTCCACCTACGCAACCTGGTGGATCCGTCAGTCCATCACTCGCGCCATTGCGGATCAGGGGCGCACCATCCGCATCCCGGTGCATCTGGTAGAGAGCATCAACCGGGTCAAGAAAACGGCAGGCGATCTGCTGCACAAAAATGGGCGGGAGCCCACCGTGGAGGAGATCGCCGCCGCACTGGATATGGAGCCGGACAAGGTGCGGGAACTGTTGCAACTGTCGCAGGAACCCATCAGTCTGGAAACGCCGGTAGGGGAGGAAGAGGACGCCCATCTGGAGGACTTTATTCAGGACGAGGACGCCGGTGTCCCGGTGGATGAAGCTGGGCGCCAGCTGCTGCGGCGGGAGCTGCTGCACGTCCTTAAAAGCCTGACGCCCCGGGAGGAGAGGGTCATCACCCTGCGCTTTGGTCTGGAGGATGGCCGCGCCCGCACCTTGGAAGAACTGGGCAAGGAATTCAACGTGACCCGGGAGCGGGTGCGTCAGATCGAAGCAAAGGCGCTGCGCAAGCTGCGCCACCCCAGCCGCGCAAAGCTGCTGCGGGATTATCTGGACGAGTGAGCATTCTGTATAATAGGACAAGGCCGCTGCACGGCGTTCCGTGCGGCGGCCTCTTCTTTTGCGGCGGGGAAGTGGAAAAGTAATGCCTCCGGGCGCAAGAGCAAAGATAGACAAATTGCACAAGGGTGTTATGAACAGGAACGTGCAAAATAAAAAAATCAAGTACTTGGAAAGTAAACGGCTACACGCTACCGGGCGTTCGAAAACAAACCGAAAATAAAATTTATTTCGGCAAAAAACTGAAAAATGGCTTGACAACAGGGGTTTTGGGGTGTATACTGCATTAGTATCACATAATGGACTAGTGTGTCAAAAAGGGAGCTGTGATGGCTGCCACTTGAGGGGTCACCCCGAAAAGTTTGTGCAAAATGCCGGAAGGTTCCACAGGACGCGGGTCGAATTATGTGTGTCTGCTCAAATTTGACCCGCGTATACGACATCCCGTAGAATATAAAAGTAAGGAGTGGTTGATTTTATGATGAAAGTCAAGCCCGTAAAGCTCGGCAAAACCGAGCGCATGAGCTTCTCCCACATCGACGAAGTCATCAGTATGCCGAACCTGATCGAGGTGCAGAAGAACTCGTATCAGTGGTTCCTGGATGAAGGCCTGAAGGAGGTCTTCCACGATATCGGCACCATTGAGGACTACACCGGCAATCTGGCACTGAGCTTTGTGGACTTCCGGCTGGATAAGGAGCCGAAGTACAGCATCAAGGAGTGCAAGGAGCGCGACGTTACCTTTGCAGCCCCCCTGCGCGTCACTGCCCGTCTGCTGAACAAGGAGACCGGCGAGGTGAAGGATCAGGAAATCTTCATGGGTGACTTCCCCCTGATGACCGACGCAGGCACCTTTGTCATCAACGGTGCCGAGCGTGCAATCGTCAGCCAGCTGGTCCGCTCTCCCGGTGTGTTCTACGGCCATGCTAAGGATAAGGTCGGCAACGACCTGTACAGCGCCACCATGAACCCCAACCGCGGTGCATGGCTGGAGTACGAGACCGATGCCGCCAACGTGTTCTATGTCCGTATCGATAAGAACCGTAAGCTGCCCGTCACCGTGCTGTGCCGTGCACTGGGCCTGTCCTCTAACGAGGATATCCTGAACTACTTCGGCGAGGACGAGCGCATTCTGGCCACGCTGGAAAAGGATACCACCAAGAACCGCGAGGAGGGCCTGCTGGAGGTCTACCGCAAGCTGCGCCCCGGCGAGCCCCCCACGGTGGAGTCCGCTACCAGCCAGATCGATATGCTGTTCTTCGATCCGCGCCGGTACGACCTGTCCCGCTTCGGCCGCTATAAGATGAATAAGAAGCTGTCTCTGGCACGCCGCATCATGGATCATGTGGCCGCAGAGAACGTGGTGGATCCCTTCACCGGCGAGATCCTTGTCGAGGCCGACAAGAAGATCGACCGCAAGCTGGCTGAGCAGATCGATGCTGCCGGCGTGAATCTGGTCGTGCTGAAGATCGATGATCCCATGAAGGATCAGCCCCACAAGGTCAAGGTCATCACCAACGGCTGCGTGGACGCACAGGCCATCATCGACAGCTACTACCCCGCATTCAAGGGTGTGGATGTCAAGGAGTGCGGCATCAACGAGCGCTGCTGCCTCAAGGAGCTGCGCAAGATCCTTGATAACGCCTCCAGCGCCGAGGAGGTCATGGAGAGCCTGAAGAAGGATCACGACCTGCTCATCGGCCGTACCGTCACCATCGACGATATCCTGTCCTCCATCAACTACCTGAACGGTCTGGGCTACGGCATCGGCACCACCGATGATATCGACCATCTGGGCAACCGCCGTATCCGCAGCGTGGGCGAGCTGCTGCAGAACCAGTTCCGCATCGGTTTCTCCCGTATGGAGCGCGTCATCCGTGAGCGTATGACCCTGCAGAGTCAGGATCAGAGCGTCATCACTCCGCAGGCACTGATCAACATCCGTCCTGTGGTGGCAGCCATCAAGGAGTTCTTCGGCTCCTCTCCGCTGTCTCAGTTCATGGATCAGAACAACCCTCTGGCTGAGCTGACCCACAAGCGCCGTCTGTCTGCTCTGGGCCCCGGCGGTCTGAGCCGTGACCGCGCAGGCTTCGAAGTCCGCGACGTTCATTACAGCCACTATGGCCGTATGTGCCCCATTGAGACCCCTGAAGGCCCCAACATCGGTCTGATCTCCTATCTGGCATCCTACGCCAAGATCAACGAGTACGGCTTCGTGGAGGCTCCCTACCGCAAGGTCAAGAAGATCTACGACGAGAACAACAATCTCATCGAGCAGGTCGTCACCGACGAGGTGGAGTATATGACCGCCGATGTGGAGGACGAGTACGTTGTGGCACAGGCCAACGAGCCGCTGGATGAAGGCAAGCACTTCATCCGTCCCCGTGTGTCTGCCCGCCGCCGCGACGAGATCCTGGAAATCGACGCAGAGAAGGTCGATTACATGGACGTTTCTCCGCGCATGATGGTCTCTGTTGCTACCGCCTGCATCCCCTTCTTGGAGAACGATGACTGTAACCGTGCTCTGATGGGCTCTAACATGCAGCGTCAGGCAGTGCCTCTGATGGTCACCCAGCAGCCCATTGTTGCTACCGGTATGGAGTACAAGGCTGCTACCGATTCCGGCACTGCTGTGCTGGCCAAGAGCAACGGCGTTGTGGAAAAGGTCGATGCCGACCATGTTGTGGTGCGCAATGAGCAGGGCGCTCTGGAGGATTATTCTCTGATCAAGTTTGCCCGCTCCAACGCAGGCACCTGCATCAACCAGCGCCCCATCGTAGAAGTGGGCGAGACCGTCACCGCCGGTCAGGTGCTGGCCGATGGCCCCGCAATGCGCAACGGCGAGATCTCTCTGGGTAAGAACGCCCTGATCGGCTTCATGACCTGGGAGGGCTACAACTACGAGGACGCCGTCCTGCTGAACGAGAAGATCGTGCGCGAGGACGTGTACACCTCCATCCACATCGAGGAGTACGAGACCGAGAGCCGCGATACCAAGCTGGGACCCGAAGAGATCACCCGCGACATCCCCAATGTTTCTGAGGATGCCCTGAAGGATCTGGACGAGCGCGGCATCATCCGCATCGGTGCCGAGGTCAAGAGCGGCGATATTCTGGTCGGTAAGGTCACCCCGAAGGGCGAGACTGAGCTGACCGCTGAGGAGCGCCTGCTGCGCGCCATCTTCGGCGAGAAGGCCCGCGAGGTGCGCGACACCTCCCTGAAGGTGCCCCACGGCGAGAGCGGCATCATCGTCGACGCGAAGGTCTTTACCCGCGAGAACGGCGACGAGCTCGGGCCGGGCGTCAATCAGGTCGTCCGCATCTACATCGCGCAGCGCCGCAAGATCCAGCCCGGCGACAAGATGGCCGGCCGTCACGGCAACAAGGGCGTCGTGTCCCGCGTGCTGCCGCAGGAGGATATGCCCTTCCTGCCCGACGGTACGCCGCTGGATATCGTGCTGAACCCGCTGGGCGTTCCGTCCCGTATGAACATCGGCCAGGTGCTCGAGGTTCATCTGGGCTATGCGGCCAAGACCCTCGGCTGGAAGGTCGCGACCCCCATCTTCGACGGCGCGACCGATAAGGACATCACCGAGGCGCTGACGATGGCCGGACTCGACCCCGAGGGCAAGAGCTGGCTGTACGACGGCCGCACCGGCGAGCGTTTCGACAACAAGGTCACCGTCGGCTATGTGTACTTCCTGAAGCTGCACCATCTGGTCGACGATAAGATCCACGCCCGTTCCACCGGCCCCTACTCCCTCGTCACGCAGCAGCCCCTCGGCGGCAAGGCCCAGTTCGGCGGCCAGCGCTTCGGCGAGATGGAGGTCTGGGCGCTCGAGGCCTACGGCGCGGCATACACCCTGCAGGAGATCCTGACGGTCAAGTCCGACGATGTGACCGGCCGTGTGCGCACGTATGAGTCCATCGTCAAGGGCCACAACGTGCCGACGCCGGGCGTCCCCGAGTCGTTCAAGGTGCTCGTCAAGGAGCTGCAGTCCCTCTGCCTCGACATTCAGGTGCTCGACGAGGACGGCAACCAGATCGAGCTCAAGGAGGACGAGGACGCGATGGATACCTTCAACCTCGCCCGCATGGACGCCGAGGACGAGCGCCAGAAGCGCTACGCCGACGAGAGCGAACTGGCGGACGCAGGCTTCGACTATGTCGCCGATGAGGAAGTGGACGCCTCCTATGACGAGAGCGGCGACGACGATGAATTTTAAGGACAGGAGGAGCTTTTTACTATGAGTTATGCAACGTTTGACGCAATCAAGATCGGTATCGCTTCTCCGGAGATGATCCGCGAGTGGTCCTATGGCGAGGTGAAAAAGCCCGAGACCATCAACTACCGTACCCTCAAGCCCGAGCGCGACGGCCTGTTCTGCGAGCGCATCTTCGGGCCGACGAAGGACTGGGAGTGCCACTGCGGCAAGTATAAGAAGATCCGCTACAAGGGCA
>ERZ832317.5428-NODE-5428-length-11487-cov-3.698390_pt1 | contig 11487 bp, 9 predicted proteins | sample MGYA00519695_ERZ832317 | MGnify/ENA primary metagenome ERZ832317 (study PRJEB31850, sample SAMEA3708726) | human gut metagenome | biome: human gut; feature: human-associated habitat; material: faeces | place: China | collected 2014 ...
AGTTTGAAAAATCTGGACCCGTCATTGATGATTTTTGATAATTTAGAATTTGGTTCTGACCCCAATAAGATGCCGACGATGGCTTTGCGAGGTAAAACTGCTTTTGATTTAGGATCGGATGATATTGATTTGAAGGGAAGTTATGCAAATGATCCGAATGCTCCTTTGTTTATTTTGGACGGTTTTGAGGCCTCTGTTCAAAAAATTGCCGATTTAGATATGAATCGGGTGGAGTCATTGACAATTTTGAAGGATGCTTCGGCAAAAGCTATTTATGGATCTAAGGCGGCTAACGGGGTGATCGTTATCGAGACAAAGAAAAATACCGAATCTTCACTACGAATTTCGTACAGCGGAAGTGTGGAAATTCAAGCTCCAGATCTTTCTTCTTATAACTTGACTAATGCTGCTGAAAAGTTGGAGATAGAGAAAGATGCGGGATTGTATTATGATAAAAATCTTTCGACTTTATTCAATTTGCAGAAGGATTATAATAAAAAACTGGCGGCTGTTGTGTCTGGCATTGATACCGATTGGTTGTCCAAACCATTGCGTAATGGTGTCGGGACTAAACATGGTATTTCTTTCGAGATGGGAAATGAGCGGTTGAATCTTATTGTAGGATTTAGCTATAATAACGTTCAAGGAACAATGAAAGGTTCCGACCGTACGAATTACGAGGGTAGTGTGTCTATTTCATATCGTTACAAAGGACTGAATTTCCGAGATAATTTAACGATTACATCCAACGTGGCAAATGATTCTCCTTACGGGACTTTCAGCGACTATGCTGTTTTGAATCCTTATCTTTCCCCGTATGACGAGAAGGGAAATTTGGTACAGAATGCCAGTATCATTCCCGGGGCGGATAATTTTGAGGCAAACCCCTTGTATAATGCCTCTTTGAATACGAAGTTAACAAGTAAGTATCTTGACGTGACGAATAATTTCAGCGTGGAGTGGATGATCGTGATGGGATGGAAAGTAACGGGACGTTTTGGAATTACGGAAAAAAGAGTGCGGGCAGATGAGTTCTATCCAGCGAACCATCTGAAGTTCAGAAGTTATTCGGGAGAAGATTTGTTCCGAAAAGGAAGTTACCAAATGAATGAAGGGGAAGAGAAACGGATGAGCGGTGACGTCAATATGCAGTTCTCGCAACAATTTGGAGATAAACATTACGTGTTTGCCAATGCCGGCTTTACTTTGTCGGAGGCTTATTACGAGGAGTTGATTTACAAGGCAGAAGGTTTCCCGCATGACCGGATGAACGATATGATGTTTGCCCGTCAATACGTGAAGGATACCAAACCGACGGGGCGGGAATCCACAATTCGGGATATTGCTGTGTTGTTTGCCGGTAACTATGCCTATGATGATCGGTTTCTTGTGGATGGTTCTTTCCGGACAAGTGCTTCCAGTCAATATGGGAAGAATAACCGTTGGGGACAATTCTGGAGTGTCGGTGTGGGCTGGAACATACATAATGAGATATGGTTGAAAGACTCTAAGATACAACAATTGAAATTGAGAGGATCTGTCGGGTATACCGGAGCACAAAGTAGTGAAGCCTACGCATCTTTGGCTACTTATGAATATGATTTGGAACGGGTGTACATGGGATTTCTGGGATCGAAGTTGAAGGCGATGAGAAATGAGGATTTGAAGTGGAAAGAAAAGTTTGATTATAATGTGGGTTTGGATTTTAATATCGGACGTTTGTTTAGTATGAAGTTTGATTATTATATCGGAAAGACAAAAAATAATTTATTGGATTTTGACATTCCGACATACACGGGTTTTAAAACGGTAAAAGAAAATGTGGGTGACGTGGAGAATAAAGGATTTGACCTGCGGTTGAGTATAACTCCGTGGAATATGCCTCGGGAACGAGCCTATTTCACAATTACCACGGCTATTTCCCGAAACAAGAATAAGATAACGGGAGTGTCGGCTGCTATGCAGAATTATAATGACAAACAAGACGAGGTTGCCAGTAGCGTATTTTATAATAAACCGGTACAAAAGTATTATGACGGGGTTTCTTTGGATGCGATCTGGGCTGTTCGCTCTTTGGGGATAGACCCGGCGAATGGGCAGGAGATCTATTTAGATAAGAAGGGAAATAGAACTTACACGTACAGAGTGTCTGACCAGGTCGTTTGTGGAGACAAGCTACCGGATTTCCAAGGAACGGCCGGGTTCATGTTTAGCTATAAGGGAATCGAGTTGAATGCGACTTTCCGTTTTCAGTATGGGGCGCAAATGTATAATCAAACATTGGTAGATAAAGTGGAAAATGCTTCGTTGAAAGGTAATGTGGATAAACGGGTGTATGATGGTCGTTGGCGGAATCCCGGTGATTTGAAACCGTATAAAACCTTGGGGAACCGATGGGTTGCAGAAGAGAATGAATACAAGGATGAAAAAACGCAGGCCACTTCCCGTTTTGTGCAGGATCGTAATGAATTGAGTCTCTCTTCCCTAAGGGTGGGCTATGATTTTTGGAAACATAATTTTATCAAGAAAGTTGCCATGGAGCGTTTGAGAATAGAGTTTTACATGAATGATGTGTTTATGTTATCGTCGATTAAGACGGAAAGAGGTACCGCTTATCCTTTTGCAAGATCGTTCAATTTTGCTGTACAAGCTACATTTTAATATTAGTGACTATGAAGAAAGTACGTGATATATTTTGTGTTTTACTGTTACTCTGCACGACAATGTCTTGCGAGAACTGGTTGGATGTGGACCCAAAAACAGAGATTAAATCCGAATTGATGTTTCAATCGGAGAGCGGGTTCAAGGATGCTCTAATGGGGGTTTATCTGACACTACGTGATCCCGAATTATATGGAAAGGAAGCCACGTGGGGATTTGTGGATGCTATTGGGCAACAAACGGACATTCAAGATCAGGCAGCTGCTTATTATAATGCTAGTCGTTACAATTATTCCCAGACTTCGGGAGTTTCTGATGCTCTTTGGGCCAAGGCTTTCAACGCTATTGTGAATCTGAATAATATGTTGGAAAATTTAGATAAACAACAGAATTTGTTTACCCCAGCAACTTATGGGGTGTTGAAAGGGGAAGCCTTGGGATTGAGGGCATTCTTGCATTTTGATTTGGTGCGCTTGTTCGGTTGGGGTAATTTGGCGAAGAAACCGGAAAATTTGGAGAAATTGTGTATGCCATACATGACAAAATATGATAAGGTTTTGACGAAACAATTGACTGTTGGTGAAGTTTTGGCTCATATTGAAGAGGATTTATTGGCATCGATAGAATTGCTGAATAATAGTGATCCTTACGGCTTGGCTCCCAAGTCGGATGATTATGATTTACCGAACGAGGATAAATTTTTCGATAATCGTGAAAAACGGTTTAACTATTGGGCTGCGGTTTGTACGTTGACCCGAGTATATATGTGGATGGGACGGAAAAGAGAAGCCTTGCCCTTGGCAACATCTTTTATTGATAAGGGAGGTCGGACTTCTTGGATTGACTCGTACACGATTGATGCTTACTACGAGAAGGATAGGGATTTGACTTTTTCAAGAGAACATGTGTTTGCCTTGGATATAGCAGAGCTTTTCGAGAGTGTTAAACATTATATTGATCCCAATGCAAACAAGCCCAACCGAAATGCCGATTTGTTATATCATTCGAGCGAACGGGCCAATAAATTGTTTGAGGCTGTTAATGGTGTAAGCACGGATTATCGTTATAAACGGTGGTACAATAAGGTGAATGATTTTTTTGACGGCTGGGCTTTCTATAAGTACTGGGAGGTCGAGGAATACTCGCATGGAAGCGTGTTACCTCTGATCCGGAAACCAGAGATGTATTATATGGCGGCCGAATGTTTGTTGGAAACAGGTAATGCAGCCGATCGGATAAAAGCGATCGAGTATCTTAACACGGTGAGGGACAACCGGGGAATTGCAAAACTCGGTAATGACATGACGGCGGGAACCGTGCAAGACGAGATCACGAAGGAGTATCAGCGTGAATTTATAGGGGAAGGTCAGTTGTTTTATTACTATAAACGGTTGGGATTCGAGAAGATTCCTTACTCGACCAAACCGGGTAGTGATGCGGTTTATGTAGTTCCGTTACCCTCTGGAGATGTAGGTTTGGGCGGAATGGAAGATTACAAGAAAAAATAACGGATTAAAAAGTATGTGTATGAAACAGATAATAATTAGGTTGATGATAGCGGCATTGGTAATAAGTTTGTGGGTGTCGTGTGATCAGGAGAAAACCATCATGTACCAGCAAGAGGCGGGAGTGCGATTCTTGTATCAGTCTGAAGATGAATATAGTTTTGTGGATAATTATGGCGAGACGGTACATTTGTATTATATCACGGTTGCAACAACAGGGGATTCCGTTGATTATGAACGAAAGGTATCGATTGCCGTGGTAGAAAATGATACAAATAATGTGAACACAGCTCGTCCGGAGCAGTATAAATTATTGGAAGGATTAGTTCCTGCCGGCTCTTTCTCGGGAGAGGTCCCAGTGGAAATTCATTGTACTCCGGATATGAGTGATAGCACTTTCATGGTACATATAAAATTGGTTCCCAATGAAGATTTTCCACTTGCCGGTTTTGATAATCGTTATTTCAAGTTATCAATGACGAATCAGTTGGTTAAGCCCAAGAATTGGGGAAATTTGGCTTTTTATTTTGGGCAACAATTCTCTATAAGTTGGTACCGTTTTATCCTAAATGTGTTGAATGTATCATATATTCCTTATCCTTCCGCTCAAGAGGGGGATGAAAAGTGGAGTTATAATCAGTTATTGGCTAATGCCGGGAAGGTAAAGGCAGCCTTGCTCCAGTATAACCGGGAACATCCGAATGATCCTTTGCGGCATGAAGATGGGGATTATGCGGGTGACGAGGTAAAAATGCCTTAACGGGATGTTTATAGAGTGATGTTTAATTCAGTAAAGAAGAAAACAATGAAAAGAATATTGATATTTTTATTATTATACATGGCTTTTGCGGCGATGTCTTGTTACGAGGATCATTCTGCCAAAGATTTTAAAATAGTGAAGCCTATCGTGATCGAATTTGCCGGGGCGGAAACAGCCGTGAAGATTTTTCAATTTGATACGTTGGAGATTAACCCGATTATTTACAAGAACGGGGTGTCTGACGAGAATCTGACGTACGAATGGAAGATTCAGGGAAATGAGTATCCGGAGACTATATTATCGAATAAAATGACTTTCCGTGAACCTATTTCGGCTGCACCGAATAGTACTGCGTATGATCTTATTCTGACGGTTACGGATAAGACTACTGACATTCAGGAATTTTCCCGAATATCCGTGACAGTTGAAAGTTCTTTGGGTGAGGGATTATTGGTTGCCGATACCCGGGACGGAGAGACGGGAGATGTGTCATTGATTATGGCGATGAATTTTACCCGTGGCTTGTTGGAAAAGAATACCAGGTTGTACAGGAATGTTTATTCTTCCGTGAATCAACATCGTTTGAATGGGTTGGTGAAGGATATGCAATCGTTCGTGAAGTCTGATTCTCGGACTCTGACGATCTTGACTGATGCGGATATTTATCGGGTTGATCCATTCGAGTTTGCAGATTGGGAAATGAATAACGATCTTTTCTTCGTGGCGATTGATGAAAATTTCCACCCTAAAAATATGATGTTGTGGGATTATTGGGGTGTTGAGTTCTTGAATGTGAATGGGAAGGTATATCCAAGAAATTCCTCCTGGGGTAATTTGTATTACAATTTTTACATGTACACTCCTGATTTGGCTGACTATGATGTAAGCCAGATGATCGTCTGTGGGACATATTACTATGCTGTACCTTATGCTTTTGATGAAAACAAGAATCGATTCCTTCAAGTCAATAGTCGTTATGATGGTTTCCTTCAATTTAGGGAGCAGAATCCAGGATTATTGTTTGACGTGAATAACGTGGGAGCGTATGATGCGATATACATGGGAGAGGGTGAAAATGCCCAGTTAATGACTGTTTTCAAAGCTGAAAAAGGAAATGATTATTGGCTAGCCGCTATGCAGACCAAGGAAGAGGATTCCGGAAGTAATTTACCCAAAGGGCGATATGTTTTAACGAACTGTCCCGGAATAAATGAGGCCGTGGGTTTTGCTGCATCTCCGATCTCGACGGATTTTTATTATGCAACAAAAGATCAGATATATACGATTGCCTTGGGTGATTCCCAGAATGTGACAGCGGAAAGTCGTTATACCGTGGATAGAGATCGAGACGGGGAAATTACTTCTCTAACGATGTGGCGGGGGGAATATGGTCGGATGAATGTGAGTAGTGAGACGAGTTCTACCGGGATGACAACACAAAATGCTCAATACCGGATGTTGATTGTTACGACTTATAACGAATCAACCGGGGAGGGGAAAGTGCTTACAATTCCTATTGTCAAACTGACAAGTGGTACTTTGGAACCTAATCGTGATATTCACGGGAGATATGAAGGATTTGGCCGGATTACGAAAGTGGCCTATAATAAAGTGGGAAACTAAAATAAGCGATTTATGAGAACAATATTAAGAAATATGATCTGTCTGTTATTACTGGTAATGGGTTGGGTGGCTTGTAATGATGACGATGATAATATCGAGGTCGGGGTACGTCCGATTAATCCGGTTCGGGTGAGCGAAATTGCCGGACATAACGATCATTGGGGTGATTACACGTTGAAAATTCAATATGTGAACGATAAGTTGGAGAATATGAGTCGTTATGATAAAAACGGTCGCCGAAAAGGAGGACTTTCGGTGACGAAAGAACAAGGTGTCATTACCTATGCCGTGAATGATTACGTGAATAACGTGGATGCAGACTCTATTGCTCGTTTGGATTTGTGGCTGAAAGGAAAATATGGGGTTGGGAATTATTCTTTGGAAGATAGCATTCCCGTGATAGCAAGAACTTTGTACAAAGTAGATGTGACTCTTGATGAGGAGAGTATGGTCACACAACAGGTATTCAGTTATTATATTCCTAAAACTGATTTTGGTTTAGGGGATGATTTTGATAATACCTATACGTTGGATTACAAAGAGACTTTTATTTACGAGTATGGAGAAGGAGCTTCGATTGTTAATGTCCGTTCATTTTATGATACGTTTGCTCCGGATGACGCTCAAAATTATGAAACTCGTACACTTTATAAATATGAATACGTGTATGATGGAAAGCGAATTATGAAGAATCGGATATATCAAGTGAATAATCATAGTGAGTCGAGTTGGGATTTAATAAATGATCGGATGTACACATATTCCGGCAACAATTTGGTTTCGGTAAAGGGTGATGGTTATTCATTAGACAGGAATTATAGTGATGCCCGAACTTTGTCATTGAATCTGAATGGAGAAATTACGTCATATGTATTGAATGAGTATAATTTTTTGATTAAGAGTGATAATGGTAAGGGTGAGGTGATGAATGTGACTTACGAGCCCGGTAACGGTAATTTTTATCATATGTATCGTTTGGATCGGGAGCAGGAAGGTTTCCCGGTTATAAAATAGTAATGTGTGTAGTTTAGAGGAGCTGCTTGCAGCTCCTCTTCTATTTTAAAAGGAAAAATATGACGAATTGTTTAAGATGGTTGATTTTGTTCTTGTTCTTAGGGAATGTTGTTTTTGCAGACGAGAATAAGGTGCGCTGTGTTGTTCATGGCAAGCTAGTCGGGATGGAAGTGGAGGATGTGCTTTTGGTAGATGCTACGTTGGATTCCCGTTATCATGGGACAACGGTTACAGTGAAAAATCATTGTTTTGAATGTGTGTTGGAATTGCCACATGCGGAAGGGTATAAATTGATATTTGTAACCCGGAAACCTTGGGAGTGGTATACGGTTCCTTTCATTGCAGAAGATGGGAAAGTGGATATTACGGTGAATGTTGATAAAAATTACATGGTGAAGGGGGGAAAGTTTAACGAGAGATATCAAGAATACCGAGAGTTGCAACAACAGGAAATAGGTTGGAAACGATACTCTTTTATGCATAAGTTCTGTGAGGGACAATGGGATGAGTTGTATTATTTTTTAGTGATAGAAGAATTACAGCGACGACAAATGTATCAGTCTGAATTAGATGAGGAATTAGAGCATGCTTATCATGTTTTGGCAGAAAAATTTGTTTCCAGTGACTATACTCGTTTGGGGAAAATATTACTTGACGGTTTCCATAATGTCAGATCGGGTGGACATTATGTCGACTTTGAGGCTCCTGATCTTGAAGGGAATAAGGTGAGACTTTCGGATATTATAAAAGGAAAGATTGCCGTTATTGATTTGTGGGCTTCCTGGTGTATGCCTTGTCGGGCAAAGGCGAAAGCGATGATTCCGATTTACGAGAAGTATAAAGATCGAGGCTTCGAGATCGTTGGCGTGGCACGGGAGTTCAAGAACACGGATCGTCTGAAACAGGCTATAAAACTGGACGGTTATCCTTGGTTGCAGTTGGTTGAGTTAGATGATGGGTGTCGAATATGGACTCAGTATATGTTGGGAAATGCCGGGGGAGGCGTATTTTTGGTCGATAGGGACGGGAAGATTTTAGCCGTGAATCCGAAACCGGAAGAGGTGCAGAAGATTTTAGAGCAGAAATTAGGAGAGTAGTTTTATCTATGAATAAAGCCGAAGTATTTTTCGTTAGTAGAAAAAGATCCGGCTTTATGATTTGATCGATATATGGGGTTATTTGTGTTTGTCACAGCCTCCGCATCCGGTGCATTCGTGATCTTCGTTCACGGTAGCTGGATCACCGTGTCCGTCTCTTTGTCCGCCACGTTTATCCATCATTTCTTTCCGGCGTTTCTCCATTTCTTGTTTTCTTTTTTCCTGATTGGTCAGGTAAGTTTTATATTGTTCTTCTGTCAAGATTTTCTTTAGAGAAAGGTTTTGCTGCTCTTCCATCTTTTTCATGTTGACCATCACGGAATCCCGTTGTCCTTGATATTTTTTCATGAGCTCACCTCTCTGTTTGAAGTTTTCAGTCAACAAATCTTTTACCTGTTTTTCTTGTTGCTCGTTGAGTTTCAATTCGGTTTTCATGTGCTCAACTTGTCTTTTTACCATTTCTTCGGGGTTCATGTGACCTCTTTGCCCGCGATGTTGTGGGCCGTGTTGTTGTGCGCTTACTCCTAGTACCATGAAAAGAAAAAGCGACGAGATAATTAGGGTTACTGTTTTCATGTTTTTATTCTTTAATCGTTTATAATTACATGGAATCTATATGGAGTATCCCATGCTTGGTTTTTTAATGTATCTGATTCTAAGACAAAACGGGGATGAAAAGGTTTATTCTCATACACTTTGTTTTTGGTCAAGGATGAAAACTTTTCTAAGCTGATACACGAACCGGATGTTTTGATTTGGATTTGTTACATGAGAATTCAATTTTTGTTTTGGTTTTATTACAAATGTATTTGTCTTTGCATGGTAACTGGCTTTAAAATATTTGGTTAGTAGTGTTTTTTGTTCTTTATTACCTCGGATAAAATTTTGGATGGTATGTCATGATAAACATTACCGATATGAATAAATGCGTGTATTTGTAATTCACTTTATATCAATAATTTGTAAATTAAATGGTAGGAAAGTGATGATGCTGATTCTGAGGACGTCGGAAAAAATAAAGATTTAATGTATTTAACTTTCATTAGAGGGTCTATGCCTCTACCACATCCCATATATCTCTTAACTCTTGACAGTCTATAGTGTGAAATCTATCCTTTTGAATGGCGACACATAACAAGTAGCGAGGTCTACTCATGCCAACATATACCACCCTAAGACTTTTTAGCGTATCATCATCAGTCCCCATGTACGTAATCCCCTTAAATTGCTCTTTTAACCGTTCAGACTCATAATACTTGTTGAAAAAGGTTTCAAGGTATAGCGTAGCAGCATGTGTTTAACCTTTCACGGCATGAACCGTGGCTATCTCAATCTCCATGTCATCTTCTTTGTATATGTTTCCATGTTCAAGATTTTGTCCGCCTTGGTTCCCGTCTGCAACGGCATTAAAGAATGTATTAGCAACCACAGTCACCTCATTTTTATCAAATAGAGGCAGAAGCGTACCCGACAAATACTGAGCTGGATTCATCATCGTGTAATCCGCAGACATTGGATATGCTTCCTTGTCTTTTAGAATAATAAGGTTTTCAAGTCGTATTTTCGATGCCAACGTAATGCTATGGGTGGAAAGAATAAACTGTTCATTGTTTTGTTGGGAGGAAATATAATCTATCAACCTCAACTGATATTGCGGATGAAGGTGTGCCTCCAGTTCTTCTACTATCGCCAGCTTCAATCCTTTCTTCTGGTTGTTGAACAGAAGCATTTCAGCTGCTATACACAATAAGTTAAGCGTTCCGAGTCCCGATTTGTTACCCTCCATGATAAGATCAAGCAACCTCAATATATCTGTTAGTTCTCCACCAGTCAGCTTAATCTGGGCATTTTGCGGGTCTCCGTTAAGCAGGAAATGCTTTTTTAAGAACTTATTAATGTCCCCTGTGATAATAGAGCCATTACCCCCATCTTTGAAATAGTTCTCTATTTCTCTCTTTAAATTCTCATAGTCGGTCTCCAGTTTGTGCTTAGTGCTGTTTCCTTCAGCATCTTTTTGAGTCTTGAATAGTTCGTGTGCACCGAGGATTTGCGCCAATCTTGACTTATAACCATGAGTCATATCTGTAAGGGCATCCCTGAGAGGTTTGAAATATACCACCTTTAACAATTCTCGCGCTTCAGAGTCCATTCTGTCTGCTTGTCCTTCAATACCATACCAGCTGTGAACGATGGCATAATGACGTTATCTTTCCTCTTAGCATAAAGCCATACCTTCAACAAATATCTTGTTTTATCATCGTTCCATGACAACCACTCCCAGAACAAGCCTGAGTCCTGTTCATTCAATCCGTCAAACACGCACTCTATCTTAAACTCTTCCTTTCTATTTCCGTTGACATCTTGATAAAAATCTTTATCATCAAACTGGATAAACTCTCCGCTTTGTGTCTTCAGAGCATATCGAATAGCATCAACGATGGCCGTCTTACCTGAGTCATTTTCTCCAATAAGCACGTTCACGCCTTCATGGAAATTCACCACTAGCCCTGGCTCACCATTAGGACCTTCGCAGTATTTCCTGAAATTCCATAGTTTGAGAGCAGACAGATGCATTTTGACTTATATTTCTATTACTCTAATACTACCCATACCCCATCATTATCCTTGCCTTCATGCTTCAGAATTCCACTCTTTTGCAAAGCGGAAAGGTCTCGTTCTATTGTGCGTTGGCTCACCGACAGCTTCTCCGACATTTGGCGACCACTAATTGTCGGAGACTCTTTGATGAGATTCAGTATTTTCTGCTGACGCTCAGTAATTTTCGTCTCCGACACATCTCCGTCATGGTCTCCGACATTGGGGGGGG
>ERZ832317.5432-NODE-5432-length-11483-cov-2.437784_pt1 | contig 11483 bp, 12 predicted proteins | sample MGYA00519695_ERZ832317 | MGnify/ENA primary metagenome ERZ832317 (study PRJEB31850, sample SAMEA3708726) | human gut metagenome | biome: human gut; feature: human-associated habitat; material: faeces | place: China | collected 2014 ...
GTCCGTTCTGGTAAAAGCAATGCTGACGATTACGACCTATGGCTGGAACCTGCTTGATAAGAAAAGCCTGATTAAAGAAACAGAGTACCGGGAAATCTTCAAACAAAACGTTCTGAACGGACATAAGTCTCTCCTGGAGAGTGAGCTTGCCCAAATGTATATTCGGCACGCAATCAAGGACGGTAATATGTGTCTGTACACTGGCGCACAGTGTAAAACTCCCCGTCCGATTGAAAAGGACGAAGACGGCAACGCTCCAGGTGCGACCGATACCAAAAAAGACAACGCTGCTTTCCAAAGTGCATATGGGGTTCGCACGGCACAGGAATGTTCCCAATGTCCAATCATGCAGAAATCTTGTGCTATCCAGAGCAGTTGCCCCCTGCAATAATACATCAAATACGTCGGGAGGATATGTCAATGAGCGGACAGGCATCTAATATGACCTTTTCGGATAGCGCTATTCAAAGAGCCGTGATCGAGCGCGTTTTTGACGAAAGGAAGAAGTACCTCATCATTGCACTGACAGGCAAAATAGGCGCTGGGAGCTCTTACGTTTCATCCTTTATTCAGAAGGCCAGCAACGGCGAGGAAATCCCCTGTTCATCATCGGAATGCAACAACTATTCATCCGATGAAGAGCGGGCAGACAACATTCTGCTTCGATATTTCGAATGTAACCGTATCCCGTTTCACGTTATCCGCGTGCGGGATGTGATTACAAGCTTTATCGTAGAAAATGACGCGTGGGCTCGGCTTGCGATCAGGCAGCAGAATATTAAAAAAGCCGAGTCTGATATTATGAGATTGCTTCACGGAAAACTAGAACGACTTTTATACAATATCGTTCTGCAGCCCGGAGGTGGAGACGCCTTCATAGACGGAAAGAAAGTTGGCAGGAATGAAGCGGAAACACTGAACAGCAGCGTTAGAAGAATGCTGTCGGGTTGGGATAAGAAGAGAAGCCCCAAATTATTGACGGAGTACAATAGATATCTCAAAAAGAGCAATTTGGAAATAGGGAAAGAAATAGAGATTCGAAATTATATTCTTTATATTTTTCCGACAGCATCCGGGAGTACCTGGCAGAAAAGTACACCGTTTTATTTCAGGAATTCGGAAATGACCTTCGCTTTTATGGCACGCTGAAAACCGATAAAGGAGCAAGAGCCAAGTCGGCAGTTTATGAGGATAATAAAGACAGGCTTTACGCTATCGCCGAGCGGATCAACCGAATGATTAAGCATATCCGAGCCGGTGCAGGAGACAACGCACGAACGGCGATTGTGATCGACTCGATGAAAAACAAATATGAAAGCAACTATTTGCGTGACCGCTATTCTGCTTACTATCTGTTTGCCGTATCGAGAGATGAAACGATCCGGATCCGCCATCTGCTGCAGGATCAGAAAAAGGGACTCTCGCAGGATGAAATTGATATCATTGACCTGAATGAACGCCCGGAGGCCGCAGCAGGCCGTTTCATCAGCTTTGTGAATGCCTTGAAAGACGTCGACGTGAAGGGCATGAAGCTTGCCTCCAGTGCTGGACAAGGTGATAATTTTAACAAAGAATTTGAAAAGTATCTTGCTGCGTTGTGCCAGCGCTCCAGCAATACATTTTACTATACATATTGCATACCATTTCGGTCGAATCCTATGGATGCGAAGCAGAAAATGCTGGAGGATCTTCAGAAGGATCATGTGGCCGCTGCAATCCGCAGCATCGTTTTTGAATCGGGGGAACAGGTTTCTTCGAGATTTCGGGAGCAGGGTATTTCTCCCGCACTCTGCAATTACTACCTGAGCGTATTGGCAGATCCGCTGCGCGCATTTCTGTATAAAACGAAGCTATATCCCTTTTTCCTTCAGGATGTGGAATACTGCATCCAGAATGCGGATGTCTTTCTTACGAACAATGAAGACGATTCCGGCCCCAAGCGTCGGCTAAAACTGAACGTTATCCGCTATATTTCGCTGATGATGCATCCGGGGCTGGTTCCGCCGACGCCTGTTGAGCGCTGTATGCAGCTTGCATACACAGCAAAGGTCAACTCCGGCTGCATTTCAAGACAGACCGGTGCCGTTGTCACGGATAGTGAATACAATATCATTTCCCTCGGCTGGAATGATGTGCCGTACGGTCAAACCCCATGTGTCTATCGCAGCTTTGCGGCTTTGCAGAAGCAGGGGGATCTGGGTGCGTTCAGCGATTATGAGTGGCAAAGCGATTCCCCGTTCTATATCAAGCTGCGGCAATACTGTTTTCCGGATCCGGATATTCTTCATGGCTTGCCGTCCAGCTTCTGCTTTAAGACGCTGAATGAAAAAGTGACCGGGGAAAAGAACCCCATGAGCGCACGCGCAATGCACGGTGAGGAAAAAGCGCTCCTGCAGGGGCGAACCCCAAAGATCAAAGGAGGCTGCCTGTTTACTACGTCGAGTCCATGTGAGATGTGCGCGAAAAATGCGAAGGAGCACCAGATCAGCAAGATCTATTATATCGAACCATATCCGGGCATATCGCAGCGGCATGTATGCAACTCGGGAGATCCAAACAACCGTGCGCAGTATATCCTGTTTGAAGGCGCGATCGGAAGGGCTTACACGCAGCTTTATACGCCAATTCTGCCGTACAAAGATGAGTTGAGCCTGCGCGGCTTTCCCTGCAGATGTGATACGCTTTCAAAACCCGATGCAAGAACAGGTAGAAGAAGGAACAGGAACAGAAACAGACGAACGGGAGGGAATTGTTTATAATGAAACCGCTTTGGGAAAATGTCAATGATGTTTCAAGGTTCCTCCGTACAATCGACAAGCCTGCACCGTGCGGAGCACTCGCAGACACCGATATCTGGGATGCAATTTATCGCGGCGAAATCTATATTTCGCCTTTCCGCTCAGAAAACCTGACGGCAGCAGGCTATAACTTGCAGGTCTCTGATATCATTATCTCCACCAGATCCGGACTGCCGCTAAAAATATACACCAGCGGGCAGTATCGGTATGTGGACGTTCCGGCAAATGATACGGTGCTTATCACAACCGTGGAAAGCATATTTGTGGGGCCGCAGATTATGGGAACCTTCCACTCACGGGTTTCCATCGTGTCACAAGGCTTTGGGCATATCTCCACAACGCTTGACCCAACGTGGTGCGGGCCGCTCCTTATTGCGGTCAATAACCCGTCAAACAGGAAAAAACGATTTGTGATCTCTGATTCAAGCGGAACGCACTCCTTTGCCACGCTTGTGTTTTGCCGTCTCATCCATCCAGCAGAAGCGATAAACAGCAAACCGCCAATCCGTACCGACGTTCTCGGTACATATCTGCAAGAACCCAAGGGGCTTAAAAAATTTCTGATTGGGAGTGCCTACTCACAATACGAGCGGCTTGTTGATAAGCTGAAGTGTGCTGGAACATATAATGACGGCGGGCTCAAAGACCCGCGGACAAACATCGAGCAGATTGTGCAGCTTTTAATTGAAATAAGGGCACAATACAAAGCAGCAGGCTGCCTGACAAACATCAGAGAATTGTCGCGGCTTGAAGCTATCCTTGTTCAGCAGAAAACCGCTGCGGATCTTCCGCCGCTTTGCTTGGATATGTTGAAAATCTTGCAGGCTGCCCTTGCGCACAGAAAAGAGCTTTCAAAAAAACTGACCGCTTTGGGCAAGAAATTGTGTGCTACATCGATATCTGCCTTATGCAACTGCGCAGAGAACAGCAGGCATATCATTGGACGCAGAGCTATACGGAATGCAGCGCGATTGCGCAGAAGGAAGCCTTCTCTAACGTCTGGATGCGCTTGATTCTGGAGCCCCAGCTGAGACGAGTTGTGAACCGTCTTTTCTGGATCGCATTGATACTCATTTCGCTCATCCTGCTGGTAAAATTCAGGTGGCAGTTTGTCGATGCCGTAAGTGCCATTTGCGGCAAATCTATAGCAGAAGATTCAACGTTGGGAACGATGGCGGAGTCCGTTTGGGGTGCCGCATTAAGCGTTTTAACAGGTGCTGCCGCGCTAGTCGTAAAGGATTTGTTCAAAGGAGATCAAAAGTAATTGTTTATCGTAAAAATTAAGAAACTGACGGAGGATTGTATCATCCCCCAAAAAGCATATATTGATGATGCGGCGTTTGATATTTATGCCGCCGAAAACATCATTGTAGAACCGCAGAAACCAACGCCGGTTTCTACCGGCTTTTGCATGGAACTTCCGCCGCAGACAGAAGCCCAGATCCGTCCCAGAAGCGGACTTGCTTTGAAGCACAGCATTACCGTGCTGAACACTCCTGGTACCGTTGATGCGGGCTATCGCGGCGAAGTGAAGGTGCTTTTGATGAACCTCGGAAAAGAAGTATTTAAGGTTACAAAAGGAATGCGAATCGCACAAATGGTGATTGCACCGGTTTATCCCGCTGAGCTTGTGGAAGCCGACGAACTTTCCGAGAGCGAGAGGGGCGGCAATGGATTTGGATCATCCGGAGTATATAAAATTACGCCTTGAAGATGCTGATTCTAAGCTTTGCTTTCGTAAGCCTTATCCGAAGCCCATAAACAACGCAAAGCGTAATGCAACACCAGATGCCTTCTGTGTCCACTTTTTGTTTGGGCTGGACACAGAAGGTATGACTAATTACAAATATTAATGATATTGAAGGAGAGCGCGCATGGGACGAATATACACCACGTCAATCAAAGACTTGAAAAAGAAAGAAAACAAAAAAGAAATTGAAATCTTACGAGTAATTGCTTCGTTTAGGAATCAACTATTTTGTGGAAACATTCAGTATAGAAATCTCTATAGAGATATGCATGATTTCTTCCAAGATGCATCTAAAGAGCTCGGATATAGTGGACCTATACGTAGAAGACAATTTAAGGTTATATACTATTCTCGTACTGGGAAATATCCAGTCTATGCATGTGTATACCTTTATGCAGTTTATTTGGCGCTTAAAGATTGCATCAACCAAGGAGCTGCACACCATATTACTTTGGAGCAAACGGAGCAGATCAGTACATTTACTCGTTACGTTGCTAAAGAGGTGCGCAGATGGTTGGATATTCATCCTCAAAACGCGAATCTGTTTACCGCTCAAGAGTTATTTGAATTCAATCTGCTTGAAGACGGATTAAATGCAGTAGATAATATAATTGCGCTGCCTATGGGGGAAATCTTGTGACGGCTTTTTGAAAGGAGTGACCCAAGGATGAGAAAGAAAGATACTCATATTCAAACTGCATCTAAAAGCATAGCACTTTGCGACTCTATTGCTACTATCATACAAGCGACTCTGCTTACTCTTATTACAACATTTTTTCAAAGCAAAGTATGGCTTATGATCCTTGGTGCTTTGGTGTCAGTGGTTCTTTTTGTCTTATATCTAAATTCTTTTCGTGAAACAATAATAAGGCATCTCATTCATCCTGGTGGTATCGAAGTAACACAATGCTTATATGCGGATTCTTTGAATGGCTTTAGAAATACCATCATTCCGCATATTAATTCGCTGCCTCAATTGACTGCAGAATCTCAGAGTTTTGAGCAATATGCTGCTCTACTTCAATGGAGTAACTGTAGTGAATATGTCAATTCACATTTTCTTTTGTTCGATAATTCATTGTCTAAAGACGTTGTGTGTAATGAGAGAGTCGTCGAATTTGAAAAGCGAGAAATATACGGTGCAGAGGTATATCTTGCTTCAAAGCGCCTCCATGAGACACTCGCGCAATATAAGGAGTTTTTGTCTTCCGACTTTAAAAATGTCACTTGCGTGCTTGGTGCCCTCTTTCAAAAAGCATGCGACCAAGACAAAAAGATAGAAATAATAATGCGTCTAACAACACCGGACTGCGCCAAATAGCGAATTTGTAATTGTTTTGTGTCGCTTTTGCCCCTCAGCTATTTCTGATCTGCATAGGATTAATGTAAAAAGGGGGCGAAGATTTGAATCAAAATATAATTTCCAGTAATCTCCCAAAAATAAAATCTACTGCTTTTCCTCATCATATCACTGGTTCACGACCATGACGGTATCGCTGACCTTAAAGCCCGAGTTCCCGTAATGAAATGAATAGGGGCACAACTATTTGTGATAAGTATTTTTGTGGAAGGGAAATAGTATGACAGTCAGATAGCAAACTTCATGTAAATATCAAAATCAAGCAGATTTTCAAACGCCTCATAATATATGTCCCGCGAGATTATTGGGGGTAAAAAATCCGCGATCTCGGCTAAGCCTCAATATACCTGATATATCGCAGCCCGTATATTTGCTCCCAGCAACGTATTTGCGTTGCTGGGAGCAAAACACTTGACTGCAAATGCTCACTTTTTAAGAAATACTACTTTACACCATCAGGATTCACTTAACACAAGCGAAATCCTTTTCCCCAGCAATGCCGCTGCGGCCGAAGGACTGTTCTGCGAAGTGCGAATGTACTCTGCCTCGCCACTCAGAATACTCCGTATTGTAGTGTTCGTCCGATAAAATTGATCTGCGTTGCAAATCCAATTCCGATATTTGCTTAATATATCCTGTGTCATGGATTTTACGGCGTAGCTTTCTCCGTCAATAGTGATTGACGATCCATATTCTGGCGAATTAGCTGTGTTTAGCGCATCCCCTATCAATTTATCCAAAGTTTTTGCACAAACCGGAAAACCATCCGTACGTAAAATCTGTTGACAGCTATCAGAAAGCACATATTCGCAGAATTTCCATGCTCCATCTTTTTGAGAAGAAGTTTGGAGAATAGCAATCTTATGTAGCGGCAACAAAAACGGCGACATCGTTCCAGTGCAAGGGAATCCAATCAGTTCAACTTTGTCTTGAATTTTGTATGATTCAAGTACAAAAAAGTCAGATAGCTTTCGAAACTGATCGACACCTATTATTGCATGATTCTGTCGTATTGCATGGTAATCTAATTTTTCATTATCAGGAATATATGCAAGTAGATTCTCCCATCCCGAAACTCCAGCCAAGCCAAAACCATAGCAGTCATGCAAATAGCTTTCGCTACTTTCACCAGCAAACAACTCCATTTTTCTGCTTTTCGCAATTTCGTCAAACACTGATAGCGTAGTCGACTCAGAAACAAAATCCGTTTTGCAGTATGCCGAAATGATGGAAACAGATGTTGGAAGCGAGTATGCTGCGCCGTCCGCACGAAACGCCCTCATTATACCTGAAAGGAGTGCATCGCTGCTTGTGGTTTGTGATGACTCCAGTCGCGGCAATAAGTCTTCAGCAAGATTAAACTGCAAAAGTTCGGTTTGATCAGCAGATTGGCAATTTATAAGATCTGGACTTTTTCTGCCAAATGCAGCATCCTTCTTAATTGCCTGTAATAGGTCTTGAGCCGTTTGGCAAGACTCACTGTAATCCCACACCTGTATAAAATAGGACGGATTTGTTCTATTAAACCCTGCAACAGCGTCAAGTAATGGGTCATTTGCTTCTGCAGTTGCATAGTAGAGTTCAATCCGTTCCTCAGGTTCGTCCAGTGGCACAAGACTATAGACTCCATCGCCAATGGCATTCCTTGCGATAAACAGAAATTGGTCTCCCCAAACGAGCGGATCGCTCAATGATAAATCATTAATGCCAACATCCGTTAGGCAAAGAACCCGTTCGCTAACACTCGTCTCTATATGCAACCGGAACAATGTCCAATTATCAATATAATAGAGCAGATTTGGCGTGTCACTGTTTAACATCCAGATGTTCGCGCTGGCATTTGGATGTACGATTATTTCATCCGTTTTTTCAACAGCTACGCTATGCAACACGGGACCATTATCATCAAAAAACAGACCATATGCAGTCATACCATCAGAAACTAATTCAAAACAATAGCTCTCTGGTATAATACTTTGCTGAAAACATTTACCGCTCACATCAAAACAGAGAATCTCTTCGCCAACATTTATATACACCATATTTTCATTGGAAATGGCGAAATTTCCAATGCCGAATCCGGTGCAGTACTTATCAGGAAGTCGAGTGTTTGAAAGCTGTTCACCATCTGCAGAGAATGATGCAAGTGAGTAAATTTCTTCATAGCTTTGTATATTTGGATTGAACGCTCCCGTGGCAAGCAAGGCCCAAATGATTCCATCCTCAGACACTCCAATATCCCGCACGGTTACTTCCTTGCCAAGTGGATCACCTATCGGAATACATGAATTCTTGGCTTGTACAGCACACCACAGTTGGCCGTCCGTTATGTAGTTCTCATCCACAGAATACCCTGCTCCAATAACGCCCTGTGGCGAAAGAGCTAAGGACGTAAGGGAAGTCAGCGGCGAATACTGTGTGCAATAAGGTTCAAGTGCGTATTCCAGTTGTGCCGCACCCAAATTTAAAACTTCATGGTATTCTGGCGCAGATATGCTTGCTTCTTGGGATGGTCGCACGGGAATATCCGCCTTTTGGCAGCCTAAAAATGTCACAATAGCCAGAAGCAGTACACCTAATATGGAATTTCTTGTTTTCATTATGAAATATACTATGGCAAATGCCCATTAATATCTAGCGTCTGCAAACACCACTCCGCCTTCAAGGCATCCCCAAACAGTCCAAATATATCGAGTTTCATCTTGGTTTACCCATGGAAGTGCTGTGCCTAAAGGAACCGTACGAGTCGTTGTCACAAGGGAAGTATCACGCGTTGTTACAAAATACGAATGCCCTAAACTGACTTGCAAATACTCGCCTTTGATATATCCAGTGTACCCGTACGAAGAATATTGAACTTTATACCAATCTCCACTAGTGCCAACGATTTCAATACGAGAAGAATCTGAAATGCTTTCAACAACGGTGTACGATGTCCCCGGACCGGAACGGACATTTACATCGCTTCCGCTGGATGTGAACACTGTTCCCCACCAAGGCGAGTTCGCTGCCGGGGACGTTGCTGTGTATGCGTAAGCAGATGGGATCATGCATGCAATTAGGGCCAAAGCGCATAACGCGCCAAGTAGTCTTTTTTTCAGCATTTTTACCTCCAATTTCTCGTTTAAAATGATTGACGAATTACAATGCTATGAATATTAATGGGCCATTGGAATCACCTTCTTGCTAATCAGTACGTTGACCTTAGTATTAGAGCACTTGCTAAATAGTGTTTTCAAAGAACCTTTTGTATAATTAGACAATGATACTGCCTAAATGCAACAATATTTTCTGAAAAATGTCTATTGCAAACGCCAATATAAAAAGCTAGTGTATATTGAAAAATGTGTTGCGCATAAGCAAAATACCGGGCAGGATGCTGCCCGGCACTCAAGCTGTTATGATAAAAAACATCCAATTTACGTAGCCAACAATGGATAGAAAGAATGGTCGCATTTGCTGGAATAGCATTTGCAGAGAGCGATGTGCTTATCGTCCCACAATCTTTCCAAAAATCTGCTTTTTCCCCTCGTCATACCGCTGGATCACGACCATGACGGTATCGCCGGTTTTGAAATCCGAGTCCTCATAATGGAACGAATACCGGCACATGACGACCGCGCCGTCGGGGAGGTTGCAGAACACGCCGCCTGCGTATTTGCCCGCGATGGTTGCCCTGCGGCGGCAACCGACGGGGTGGCGCAGGCTGGCTTCGTCGAAGGGGTTCGGAACGGTTTCCTTGACGGAGATCTCAAAGGTGCCTGCCTTGCGGTCAAACTGCTTGACCACGCAGGTCAATTCGTCGCCCGGATGATACTGTTCCCGCAGGTCGGGTATGGCTGCATAGCTCATATCGCGCTGCGTCTGCCTGGAGCTCTTGTCAACACGGGAAGCTTCGATGAACAGCCGCGTCAAACTTCTGCAACTCCGTGTATTCCGGGAGATTTTGATTCTGTATTGCTTACAGGCACGTATATCCGCCGTCGACGGAGAGGACTGCGCCGGTTGTAAACGTAGACGCGTCGCTTGCAAAATAGAGGACAAGCCCGACCATTTCGTCCGGCTGGGCGACTCTTCCCATCGGCGTACCGCCGAGCCACTTCGCGACCGCGGGGTCGTTCGGCGTACTCAGCCGTCTGGCCGTGAGCGGCGTGTCGGTAAAGCCGGGGCAGATCGCGTTGACGCGCACGCCGCGCTGCGCCCACTCGTTGGCCATGCACTTCGTCAGCATGATGACGCCCGCCTTGGATGAATTGTATGCGCACTGCTGCTGCGGCAGCGGGTTCACGACCAGACCGGACATGGACGCGACGTTCACGATATTGCCGTGTCCCTGCTGCAGCATCCGGTTTCCGAACGTGCGGCACATGAGGAACGTGCCCGTCAGATTGACGCCGACGACCTTCTGCCAGACCTCCAGCGGCATCTCCTCGGCAGGCGCCAGCTTGTTGACGCCCGCGTTGTTGTCCAGAATGTCAAGCCCGTTCGGGAAGATCTCCCATGCCTGCTCCGCAAGCCGCAGCACGTCTTCTTCCTTCGAGATATCCGCTTTCAGCACCGTGCAGCTCACGCCCTTGGCGCGCACGGCGGCCTCCGCCTTCGGGAATTCTTCTTCCATCAGACCCGCGATGATAATATCCGCGCCCGCCGCGGCCAGACCCTTTGCGATCTCCAGCCCAATGCCGCGCTCCGCGCCGGTCACAAGGGCGGTCTTGCCCTTCAGACTGAACCGGTCCATTGTAAAATCAGCCATATTTATAGATTCCTTCCTTCTTATTCCGTCGTAAACGAATAGATGGTCTTGCTGTCAAAGACCTCGCCTGCGCGCAGGACGCAGCTTGGCCAGTCCGGATGGTGGATGCAGTCCGGGAAATGCTGCGTTTCAAGGCAGAACGCGGAGCGGTGGCCGTATTGCTGTCCGTTTTTGCCGATGCGCTCTTTCATATGGTTGGCCGTAAAGAGCTGCACGCCGGGCTGGTCGGTCGTCACGTGCATGACGATGCCGCTTTTGAGCGACTTTGCCTCGATCGCCGGGACGCTTCCGTCCAGGCAGAAATTCACGTCGTAGCCGCGGAAGGGCTTCACGCACGGCTCATCGCTGTCCGCGTCCTTGCCGATAGCCTTGAAGCTGCGGAAGTCCATCGCCGTACCCGCAACAGGCGCAAGCTCGCCCGTCGGCAGACAGCCCGCGTCGTTCGGCGTATAGCAGTCGGCATGAATTTTCAGAAGCTGCTCCTGCACCGTGCCCTCTCCGTCGAGATTAAAATAGCTGTGGTTCGTCAGGTTCAAAATCGTATCCTGATCGCACTGCGCCGTATAGTGGAGCATCAGTCCGTCGCCCTGCCAGCTGAACTTCACCGATACCGTCAGCGTGCCGGGATATCCCTCTTCGCCGTCCGGCGAGACGCGTGTGAAGCGGACACCGTCGGCCTCCGCCTCGCCCTGCCAGACGTATTTATCAAAGCCGCGCAGGCCGCCGTGCAGATGGTTCTCCCCGTTGTTTTTCGCCAGCCGGTACGCTTTGCCGTTCAGCTCAAATTCCGCGCCGCCGATACGGTTGCCGAACCGGCCGATG
>ERZ832317.5434-NODE-5434-length-11477-cov-3.359657_pt1 | contig 11477 bp, 10 predicted proteins | sample MGYA00519695_ERZ832317 | MGnify/ENA primary metagenome ERZ832317 (study PRJEB31850, sample SAMEA3708726) | human gut metagenome | biome: human gut; feature: human-associated habitat; material: faeces | place: China | collected 2014 ...
AAGAAATTTCTTATAATCAAAAGGGGAAAGTTCTAGATTTGATTTTACCTGTTATTGTTTTAATTATGAGTTGTATTATTGGGATGATTTATACTGGAGGATTCTTTGATGGAAAAGATTTAATTACTGCTTTTAGTCAATGTGATGCTTCGAGAGGGCTTGTTTATGGTACATTTGTTACTTTGGTCTTTGTCTTTATTTTATATATTCCAAGAAAAATTATTTCTTATAATGAATTTGTAGAATGTATTCCTGAAGGTTTTAAAGCAATGGTTCCGTCTATTTTGATTTTGGTTCTTGCATGGTCTTTAGGAGATTTAGTTTCTAATCAGTTACAAGCAGGAGCATTTGTTTATAATACGTTACAATCTGCTTCTATTTCAACAGCTATTTTACCAGCATGTTTATTTATTGTTGGGGCAGGTCTTTCTTTTTCAACAGGGACATCTTGGGGAACTTTTGGTATTTTGATTCCGATGGCAACTTCTTTATTTCCAGAAGGATCAACAATGTTGGTGATTTCCATTGCTTCCATTCTTGCAGGTGCCGTTTGTGGGGATCATATTTCACCTATTTCAGATACGACAATTATGGCTTCTACAGGTGCAAAGTGTAATCATCTTTATCATGTAACCACTCAAATTCCATATGCCTTAGTTGTCGCAAGTGCTTGTTTTATAGGATATCTTGTTGCTGGATTTACACAAAATGTATTATTAACATTATTTGTTGCTTTTGTTTCATTAAGCATCATTATTTTTGTAATTCGTCTTTATCAAAAAAAGAGTTCATAAAAACATTTGAACCTCAAAATATATTGTGGTATAGTGTTGCGGGTGATAAAAATGAAAAAGAGTAAGATATCTTTAATAATGAAAATCATTGCAGTAGTCGCATCTCTTTATGGAATGTTACAATCATTAGATCATTGGATGTTTTTTACGTATTTTACGAATTTATCCAATATCTTTATAGATATTATGTTAGTGATTTTCATTATTTATGATCTAAAAAAAGTAAAATATATACCACAAGGGATGTACCTTATTAAATTTATGGCAACGATCTCCATTACATTAACGTTCTTGGTTTATATGTTGTTACTTGCACCAACGAATAGTCAAGGATTTATTGGTGCCTATTTAAATAATGGAGCAGGAAGTTTATGTGTACATTTCATTACACCAGTTCTTGCTATTATTGATTTTCTATTATTTAGTGAACACTATAGACCAGATGAAAAACATGTTTATTATTCAGTAGTACCACCACTTGTTTATGTAGGTTATGTGATTGTTTTAGGACATGTTTTTCATATAAGATGGTATGGTGATATGTTGGCTCCTTATAATTTTTTAAATTATGGTGCACCAACAGGATGGTTTGGATTTGATTTATCTTTATTAGGTTCAAAAACATTAGGTATTGGAACTTTCTATATGATTGTTGTTTTATTAATTATTTTTATTGGTTTAGGTACTTTATTTTTAAAATTAAAGAGAACAAAGAAAGATTTATATTAATCTTTGTTAGAATAATTAAAAGATTGTAATAATTTGGGATTACCCCTTTTATTACAATTTTTTTGTTATGATACACAGGCAAAAATGATATTATTTTAGTTTTTTGAAAAAAACAAAAGAAAAAATTGAATTGTGATAAGATAGTAAGGATTTATAGAGGGGGAAATTTATGGATATCATGGTTGTCTTTCAAACAATGTTAAAATTGTTTTTATTACTTGTTTTAGGATTTGTTTTATTTAAATGTCATATTTTTGATGAATATACAAATAAAAAAATATCAGCTTTAATTGTCAATGTTGCTTCACCAATGTTGATTATTAGTTCTATTGCGGGGGTTGAAGGAAGTAATAAAAGTATTGTCTTTTTAATGATAGGTGCAGGTATTTTAATGTATATCGGTTTTATTATTTTAGGGAAAATTATTAATCGTTTATTTCCATTTCCTAAAAAAGATTGGCCTGTTTATGAATGTATGGTCGTTTTTGCGAATACAGGATTTATGGGATATCCTGTTTTATTAGATGTTTTTGGACAAGAAGCTGTTTTCTATGCATCACTTATTCATATGGCTTTTAACTTTTTTGTGTATACATACGCTATTATGTGTCTAACAAAAGGAGACGATAGTGAATTTAAATTAAATTTTAAACAATTATTAACACCAGGAATTATTTTGATTTTTGTAGGAATATTTATTTACTTATTCGATATTCAACTTCCTAGTGTACTTATGGATACGATTAATAGTGTTGGTTCACTTACAGCTCCACTTTCAATGATGATGATTGGTTCATCATTAGCTGTTTATCCTATTAAAGATAGTTTTACAGATTGGCGTAGTTATGTCTTTGCTTTTGTTCGTTTAATGATTGTTCCTTTTGTAACAATGATCATGTGTCGTTTATTACACATTGATGCTTATTACGCTAATATTACAATTATTACAAATGCGATGCCAGTAGGATCAATGGTTTTAATGCTGGCAACACAATATAATGCAAATGTAAAAATCGTTACAAGAAATATTGTTGTTTCAACTTTATTATCAGTGATTACAATTCCAATTGTTGTCGCAACAATGTTATTATAGGAGAAAAATATGAATTATAAAATTTATGATCAATTGCCTCAAGAAGCAAAAAAAATTAGAATTAAAGTTTTTATGGAAGAACAAGGTTTTAAAGATGAATTTGATGATTTAGATGAAGTATGTAAACATCTTGTTGTTTTTGATCATCAAAAAGCAATTGGAACGTGTCGCTATTATTATGATGATCCTTTACAAGCAAATGTTATTGGAAGAATAGCAGTGATTAAAGAATATAGAGGTAAAAAGGTAGGACAATATATTGTTAAAACTGCTTGTTCCTTAATTCAAGGAAATGTTTGTTTACATGCGCAATTACAATCTAAACCTTTTTATGAAAAATTAGGCTTTAAAGCTTATGGTGAAATAGATTATGATGAATTTTGTCCACATACTTGGATGAAAAAAGAGATGTGAAAACATCTTTTTATTATGTCAATAATTGACAATTGAAAGAGCTTACGCTACAATTTAGACAAAGGAGACACATAGTCTCATTATTTAATGATTTAATATGGTACAATAAGTCTCAATTAAGAAAAAGAAAGGAAAAATTCAAATGAAAATCAAAAAAATATTTTTATCAATGTTGTTGATGATCGTAGCTATATGCTTTTGTCCAACAAAAGTATTTGCGACAAGTACGATAGAAAGAACAACAACATTAGACGTAAGCAAATTTATTCAAGATGAGGAAAATAAAGAAGAAGGATGGAGTTGGAATTCAACTACAAATACATTAACATTAACAAATGTGAATTTTAATACGGGTGATAACATGAGCATTGTTTTACCATCTGATAGAGATATACATATTGTATCAAATGGAAATAACAAGCTTATATCTAGCAAAACAGTCATTTATGGCAAAAAGGATGGTCCGGGATTTATTATATTTGGTGGCAATGGATTATTAGAATTAAACTCTAAGAAAGAATTACCAACAATAGATGCTAATGATCTTTTATTTGAAAGTGGAACAGTTAATGCTATTGGAGGCAGCATAATTACTATGCAAACTATAAAAGTTGACGGTGGATATGTCAAAGTTGATACCTCACAGGTAAGTGACGATGGTTGGACAGATGGACTCTATGCATGTGGAAGTATCGAAATATCTAGTGGGACAGTAGATATTATTTCAAACAGAGTAGGTATATTTGCTACAGGAACAGGACATCCAAATCCAACGACAGGAATAAAGATAACTGGAGGGAATATTGATGTATCAGCCAAATTATATGGAATGTGTTCAGGAAATAATACATACAAAAAAGACGTTTACATTGAAACAACAGGTACAATAGATTTTAAAGACAGTTCAATAGGTATAGCGTTGGCAAATGGAAATTTAACAATAAAAAAAGGAAACATTATTTTAAAAGAAGGCAACCAATTATATGTGAATTCTAAAAGTAACACGCAAGGAACAGTAACAATTGAAAAAGCTGATTATACAAAAGTTAATGAAGCAAAATCAAAAGTACCAGCTGATTTAAGCGTTTATACGGATGAATCGGTAAAAGCATTACAAGGTGCTTTAGCAGCTGTTGTAGAAGATAAGGATGTTACTGAACAAATTGCTGTTAATGGTTATGCAACATCAATTGAAAATGCTATTGTAGGTTTAAAATATAAATCTGCTGACTACACAAAAGTCAATGAAGCAAAAGCAAAAGTGCCAAGTGATTTAAGTATCTATACAGATGAATCAGTAAATGCATTAAAAGATGCACTTGCTTTAGTAGAAGATGGAAAAAATATTACAGAACAAGCAACGGTAGATGGTTATGCAGATGCTATTAATAAAGCTATTGAAGGACTTGTAAAGAAACCTATCATATATAAAGTTATTGAAGGTGAAGGAGGAACTTTTGTTAAGAAAAGTGGAAAAGATATTTCAATACGAATAGATCATGAATATACAGAAAATGTAAAAGTTGAAGTAGATGGAAAAGAAGTTGATAAAGTGCATTATAAAGTAACAAAAGGTTCTACAACTATTACTTTTGATGATATGTATTTAAATACACTTGCTGTAGGAACACATCATGTAAAAGTCACATTTAAAGATGGTTCTGCAACAACAACTTTAATCATTAAAGAACAAACAAAAGATAATAATGAAAAGAAAGATACTATATCAAATAATCAAGAAATAGTAAAAGCTGAAAATAAACAAGAAGTTAAAAAGGTAAATACAGGCGATAATACAAATATTGTAGGTATTACTTTATTATTGGTAGGAAGTTTGATAGTTTTAATTTATTTAAATAAAAAGAAAACAGCTTAATTAAGAAGATATCGTCATAGTAGGCGATATCTTTTATTAGGTATATTAATAGATATAAAAAAACTTTGACAAATAAATGATGAAGTGGTTTAATAAAAATAAATACAGTGAAAAGAAGTAGTAGATGATTAAAACATAAGTAGAGAGCTTTTGGTTGGTGAAAAAAAGTTATGTTTGATGATTGAATTCCTCTTGGAGTAGAGTATTGAAGTAAGTAGATATCTCCGGTAACACCCGTTAACGTGTATGAGTATGTAGGTACTTAGTAAGGTTATTATTGTGAAATAATAACGAAGTAAGGTGGTAACGCGATGGTCTCTTTCGTCCTTATGGGATGAAGAGGCTTTTTTATTAAGTATATGGGGGAAATAAAAATGGAAAAAAGAATTACAGGACATACAGAATTATTAGGACTTATTGCTACACCAATTAGACATTCTAAATCACCAGTGATGCACAATGCTGCTTGTCGTGCTTTAGGATTAGATTATGCTTATTTAGCTTTTGATATTCAACCAGATCAATTAGAAGATGCGGTTAAAGGTTTTAAAGCTTTAAATGTAAGAGGATGGAATGTATCTATGCCTTATAAAACAACAATTGGTCAATATTTAGATCATATTACACCAATTGCTAAAATGTGTGGCGCTATTAATACTGTTATTAATGATCATGGTGTTTTAACTGGAACTATTACAGATGGAACAGGTTATATGACAGCTTTAAAAGATCAAGGAATTGATATTATTGGTAAAAAGATGACAATTGTTGGTGCAGGTGGAGCAGCTACTGCAATCGTCATGCAAGCTGCATTAGATGGTGTTAAAGAAATCAGTATTTTCAATATTAAAGATGCTTCATGGGATCGTGCTTTAGAAAATGTAGAAAAAATCAATTCACAAACTCAATGTAAAGCACAATTATTTGATTTAAATGATCATGAAACATTAAGAAAAGAAATCAATGAGTCAGTTATTTTTACAAATGCAACAAATGTAGGAATGGGTAAATTAGAAGGACAAATGGTTTTACCAGATACTTCTTATTTAAGAAAAGATTTAATTGTTTCAGATGTTATTTATATGCCAGAAAAAACAAAATTATTAGAAGAAGCTGAAAAAATAGGATGTAAAACAATTAATGGTTTAGGAATGATGCTTTATCAAGGAGCTGCTTCATTTAAATTATGGACAGATCAAGATATGCCAATTGATGTTGTAAAAGAAGCTTTAGACTTTTAAAATGTTATGCAGTGCATAGCATTTTTTTATTTGACAAATAGAATATTTTATTATACTGTTGATATATCAACTAATGGAGGTATACTATGATTAAAATTGTTGCAGAAAATTATATTAAAGAAGAATATCAAGAAGAATTTTTAAAACTTACAAAAGAACTTATTATTTTAAGTAGAGAAGAAAAAGGAAATATCTCTTATCATCTTTATCAAGATATTAATGATGATAGTCATTTTACTTTTATTGAAGAATGGCAAAACCAAGAAGCAATTGATGAACATAATCAAACAAAACACTTTACAACAATTGTTCCTCAAATCAAAAGCTTTGCTTCAAAACCTTCAAGAGCAATTAAATATAAAGAGGTGCAATAATGAATACATTAGAAACAATTTTTACAAGAAAAAGTGTTCGACAATTTAAAAATCAAAAAGTAGATGAAAAAGACATCAAAACAATCTTAAAAGCAGGAATGTCAGGACCAACATGTGTTAATTCAAAAGATTGGTCATTTATTGTAATTGATGATCAAGAAGTTTTAAAACAAATGTATGAAGCGAATGGTGTACCAGCGAAACCATTACTTGAATGTGCTTTTGCTATTTTAATTTGTGGAGATTACTCAAAAGCATTTAAATTCTCTAAAGATTATTTTGCTGTAGATGGTTCTATTGCTGGACAAAATATGATTTTAGCAGCTTGGTCTTTAGGTATTGGAAGTGTTTGGCTTGGTACATGGCCACAAATGGATCGTGTTTTTGCCCAAAGTAAATTGTTTGATTTACCAAATGATCAAATTCCTCATTCAATTATTGCTTTTGGTTATCCTCTAGATGAAATTAAAGAGAAAGAAGAATATTATGATGAATCTGTTGTTCATTATAATAAGTGGTAAAAATGGTTAAAGAAATTATTAAAGATGAATTCTTTTTAAAACAAAAATCAAAGTCATGTACAAAAGAGGATCTATATATCGCCAATGAATTATTAGAAACAATTCAAGCTTACAAAGAACAATGTGTTGGTATGGCAGCGAATATGATTGGATATTTAAAAACAATGATGGTTGTTTTAGATCAAAATAAATATCTTATTTTAATTAATCCTGTTATTTTAAAAATAAATGGAAAAACGTATCAAACAGAAGAAGGTTGTCTATCATTACAAGGTGTAAGAAAGACACAAAGATATGAAAGTATCAAAGTAAGTTATTTAGATCAAAATTTTAAAAAGAAAATTAGAACGTTTAAAGGGTATACAGCTCAAATCATTCAACATGAGCTTGATCATTTTGAAGGAAAAATCATATAAAAAATCAGCAATAGCTGATTTTTTAATGACATATTTCTTCAACAAGTTGATTAATTGTCTCTTGATTTTCATCTTTATAAGTAGATTTAATTGTGACTGTATTTTCACAAATAGTAATGTTTTTCATTGGAGTAAGCATTTCTTTCATCACTTTATTTGCAAGAGGAGCCCAAGAACCATTTTCAATAAGTCCAACAGTTTTATTTTGATATCCTTTATGTTGTAATCTATGTAAGAAATCTTCCATTGGACTAAAGACACCACCATCATAAGTAGCTCCAGCAAGAATCATTTTAGAATATCTAAAAGCATCTTCAACTGCTTCAGCCATGTCATCTCTTGTAAGATCAGTGAAGGCAACTTTAACACCTTTTTCTTTTAATAAATCAACTACTTTTAAAGCCACTTCTTTGGTATTTCCATGGATAGAAGCACTGACCACTAAAACACCTTCATCTTCACTTTGATAACTACTCCAAATTTGGTATTTATCAATATAATATCCTAAATTATCTTTTAAAATAGGACCATGTAAAGGACAAATCATTTTAATATCTAAAGTGCTGGCTTTTTTTAATAAAGTTTGTACAGGAGCCCCATATTTACCAACAATATTAAAATAATAACGTCTTGCTTCACAAGCCCAATCTTCATCATGTGATAAAGCCCCAAATTTACCAAAGCCGTCTGCTGAAAATAACACTTTTTCAGTTGTTTCATATTCTACCATGACTTCTGGCCAATGAACCATTGGCGCCATGATGAATTTTAAATGATGATTTCCTAAATCTAATTCTTCTCCTTCTTTAACCACAATACATCTTTCATCTAATCCTTCAATATTAAAAAATTGAGGAAGCATCGCTTTTGCTTTGGCACTTAAAACAAGTTTTGCTTCTTTATACTTTTCTGTAAATAATTGAATATTTGCGGAATGATCAGGCTCTAAATGAGAAACAATCAAATAATCAGGAACACGTTCCTTTAATTCCTTATCTAAATTATCAAACCATTCTTTTGTCTTTCTTGCGTCAACTGTATCCATAACTGCAATCTTTTCATCTAAAATAAGATAAGAGTTATAGCTTACACCATGAGGGACAATATATTGACTTTCAAAAAGATCTAATGTTGTATCATCTACACCAATATATTTAATAGATTCACTTATTGTTATATTATTCATAAAAATCCTCCTTTTTTATGTATTATATCACTAATATAAAGGAACAAGATATAAATTATTGATTATGTTAATTTTTTTGTCATATCAATTCTTACAAATGTAATTTGAAATTATAATGATATAATAAAAATAAATATATATTTAGATGTTTGGAGGATAAGTATGAAAAATATATTTGAAATATCTCCGAAAGCCATTATAAATTTGAATGGAAGAAATTAGGAAATATTAAAAAATGAAGAGAACATTCAGGAGAAGAAATGCCTGTACTTGTTTATCGATTGTTAGAATATAGTATGAATGATGTTTTATTTAAGAATTTTGGTATTGAAAAAACAGATGAAATCTTTAGACAAGCTGGATATCTTGCAAAATGTGAATTTGCGAAAAATGCTTTACCTCTTGATATTGATGAAAGTACATTTATTAGTACGCTTGTGCAAACATTAGAAACATTAAAAGTCGGTATTTTGAGACTGGAAAACTTAGTACTTTAGAAACACTTTTAAAAGTAAAACTAGGAAGTTTATCAAAAAATCTAGAAGAACAATTATCAAATAAAATCATTGAACAATTAGACGAGTTAACAGTTAATATTTTTAATATTAATAGTGAAGAAGATGTTATGAAATTACTTCATTAAAAGGGAAATCATATTTCTCTTTTTTTATAATAAATTTTATTTTTTAGCACTTTAGTGTTGACAGTGCTAAAAATATGAATATAATGAAATTAGCACTAGGGATAGAGGAGTGCTAAAGGAGAGTGATAACATGGATATCGAAAAATTTACAGCCAAAATGCAAGAGGCTATTCAAAAAGCAAGTCAATTAGCATTAAGTTATAAGCATCAAGTAATTGACATTGAACATGTATTGTATGTTTTATTGAATGATAGTAGTGGTATTTTTCCAAGGGTGTTATCTAAGCTAAATAAAGATAAAAATCATTTTATTCAAGTATTAGAACAAAGGCTTCAACAAAAAACGACACTTGAAAATATTGATGTCAATAGTATGAGAATAAGCTATAGCTTAAATGATTTACTTGCAAAAGCAAATAGTCAAATGACATCGTTTAAAGATGAATATATGTCTGTAGAACATGTCATTATGGCTTTATTTGAAATAAATGAAAATTGGGTCAAAGATTTATTGAACCAAGAAGGTATGAATAAAAAGGATACAAAAAAGGTAATTTTAGAAATGCGGGGTGATCATATGGTAGACAATCCAAATCCAGAAAATACTTATGAAGTATTAGAAAAATATGGACGTGACTTAACAAAAGATGTGGAAAATGGAAAATTAGATCCAGTTATTGGACGTGATGATGAAATTCGTCGTGTAATTCAAATCTTGTCACGTAAAACAAAAAATAATCCAATTTTAATTGGTGAACCAGGTGTTGGTAAAACAGCCATCGTTGAAGGATTGGCATGGCGTATTTATAAAAATGATGTACCAATTTCTTTACAAAATAAAACATTATATGAACTTGATTTAGGTTCACTTGTAGCTGGTGCTAAATACCGTGGTGAATTTGAAGAAAGATTGAAAGCAGTTTTAGGTGAAATTAAGAAAGCTAATGGTAATATTATCTTATTTATTGATGAAATTCATCAATTAGTTGGTGCTGGTAAAACAGATGGTGCGATGGATGCTGCTAACTTATTAAAACCAATGTTGGCTCGTGGTGAACTTCATTGTATTGGAGCAACAACCCTAGATGAATATAGACAATATATTGAAAAAGATGCGGCTCTTGAAAGACGTTTCCAAAAGGTACAAGTTGATGAACCAACAATTGATGATAGTATTGCTATCTTACGTGGTTTAAAAGATTCTTTTGAAAGACATCATGGGGTTAAAATCAATGATAGTGCTATTATTGGTGCTGTTAATTTATCACAAAGATATATTACTGATCGTTTCTTACCAGATAAAGCAATTGATTTAATTGATGAAGCGTGTGCTTCTATTCGTATGGAAATTGATTCTTTACCAGAAGAATTAGATGGTATTACACGTGAAAAGAATCGATTAGAAATGGAAAGAATTTCGATTGAAAAAGAAGATAGTAATGAAGATAATGTAAAACGTTTAAATGATATTAAAGAACGTATTGCTTCTTTAACTGAACAAGAAACAGCATTAAAAGCAAAATGGAAAGAAGAAAAGTCTTCATTAGATCATATTAAAGAATTAAAGAATCAAAAAAATAAACTTGTAGCTTTACAAGATAAATATATGCAAGAAGGTAATTTACAAGAAGCTTCTAAACTTCAATATGGTGATATTCCAAAAATCACCAAAGAAATTGCTGATCTTGAAGCAAAAGAATCGGATGATGCTTTACTTCAAGAAAAAGTAACTGTTGATAATGTCTCAGAAGTTATTTCAAGATGGACAGGTATTCCAATGAATAAATTAATGGCTTCTGAAAGAGAAAAACTTTTAGCCTTAGATGATACATTAAAAGTACGTGTTATTGGTCAAGATGATGCAATCACTAAAGTAACAGATGCTATCTTACGTAGCCGTGCTGGTATCAATGATGAAGAAAAACCAATTGGATCATTCCTATTCTTAGGTCCTACTGGTGTTGGTAAAACAGAAGTTGCTAAAGCATTGGCTGAACAATTATTTGACACTGAAAAGAATATTGTGCGTATTGATATGTCTGAATATATGGAAAAATTTAGTGTTTCACGTTTAGTAGGGGCTCCACCAGGATATGTTGGTTATGAAGAAGGTGGACAATTAACAGAAGCAGTAAGACGTCATCCTTATAGTATTGTATTATTAGATGAAATTGAAAAAGCTCATCCTGA
>ERZ832317.5444-NODE-5444-length-11461-cov-7.478871_pt1 | contig 11461 bp, 10 predicted proteins | sample MGYA00519695_ERZ832317 | MGnify/ENA primary metagenome ERZ832317 (study PRJEB31850, sample SAMEA3708726) | human gut metagenome | biome: human gut; feature: human-associated habitat; material: faeces | place: China | collected 2014 ...
GGTTGAACAGGCTGGTGCGCAGGCTGCGGCCCATCAGGAACTCCATGCAGAGGTAGTAGACCTGCTTCTTGCCCTCGCCCAGAACCTTGGACTGGAACTGCTTCTGACGGTCGGACATGATCTGGCGGGTGATCATGGCGAGGCAGCGGTAGATCTGATCGGCGGAGGCCATGTCCAGAGTGACATTGCACTCGCTCATCAGCTTGTCTTTGAGCAGCTTCTCAAATTCACGCTTTGTGTATTTCAAAATCGTTCTCTCCTTACTTCTTTCGATATAGCTTGGGAATACTGATTTTTGCGCTTGTATTTCGTGTGCCTACAAAAGCACACTATAGATTATAACGGTATTTGCCCGTGTGCGCAAGTCAAAATTGCCTGTTTACAGCTTTTTTATACAATTCCGTCAAAAAGGGCTTTTGTAAACTGTGGATTTGTATTATAATAATGGCATGATTCTGCGCCGTCACTGCAAAAAACGCGCGCAGACCGGAAGGAGTATGATTATGGGTATGGCAACCTCGAAAGTGCGGCTGAACATCTGCGGCTCGAGTTATGTGGTCAACACAAGCGAGAGCGAGGATTACATGCAAAACCTCGCCGACCGCCTTAATCTGGACATGAACGAGCTGATGGCGTCCTCAAACTCTGTCTCGATCACGACAGCAGCGGTCATGACGGCCCTCAACTACCGCGATGAGCTGGAAAAGGCCAGCGGCAGCGCCGATAATATGCGCCGCCAGATCAAGGATTATCTGGAAGATGCAGCCAGCGCCAAGATGGCTGCCGAGGAGGCCCGCCGAGAGAATGTGTCGCTGAAGCGCCGCATCGACGAACTGGAGCGCCGTCTGCGCCGCAATCAGTTCCCTGTGGAGGACGAATGAGCCGCCCCGAGATTCTGGCCCCGGCGGGAAACCGTGAGATGCTTGGCGCCGCTGTGTTCAGCGGCGCTGATGCTGTTTATCTGGGGCTGACCGGCTTTAACGCCCGCCGCACGGCGGGCAATTTCACCCCGGAGGAGCTGCGGGAGGCCGTTTCCTTCTGCCACGCCCGCGGGGTCAAGGTCCATGTGACGCTGAATACGCTGGTCTATGACCGTGAGCTGGCAGGGCTGGCCGATGCGGTGCGCGCTGTGGCTGCGGCCGGGGCGGACGCCGTGATCGCCGATGATCTTGCCGCGGCGCAGTTGGTCAAGAGCATCGCACCGACGCTGCACCTGCACGGCTCGACACAGATGAGCGTTCACACGCCCGAGGGGGCAAAGGAACTGGCTGCGCTGGGCTATGACCGCGTGATTTTGGCGCGTGAATTGTCGCTTGAGGAGATCCGCGCTGTCTGCGAGGCCAGCCCCATCGAGGTCGAGGTCTTTGTCCATGGGGCGCTCTGCATGGCCGTGTCCGGCCAGTGCATGATGAGCGCATTTCTGGGCGGGCGCAGCGGCAACCGGGGTGCCTGCGCAGGGCCATGCCGCCTGCCGTTTGATGCAAGCCCCAACCTGCGCCCGGGTCAGCCGGGCCGGGCCTGCCACCTGAGCCTGAAGGATATGGACTACATCCCGCATCTGCGGGAGCTGATGGACGCGGGTGTCGCCAGCGTCAAAATTGAGGGCCGCCTGCGCACGCCTGAGTATGCGGCGGCGGTCGTCACGGCCTGCCGCGCCGTCTGCGCGGGGCAGCCCTACGATGAAAAGCTGGTGCGGGACATCTTCTCCCGCTCGGGCTTTACGGACGGTTACCTCATGAACCGCAACGACGGCAAAATGTTCGGTGTGCGCACCGAGGCAGATGCCGAGGCTACCCGCGCTGCCACCCCGAAAGCACGCGAGCTGTTCCGCCGTGAGCTGCAGCGCGTGCCGGTGCGCTACACCGTCAGCGGCGGTGTGGAGGACGGCGGCGTCAAGCTGACGGCCGCCGATGCGGACGGCCATAAGGTCAGCGTCTACAGCGCCGATGAGCCGCAGCCCGCCCAAAAGGACCCGCTGCCCGGCGTTGAGCGCGCCCTCGGCAAGACGGGCGGCACGCCGTTCGTTATGGCGGGGCTGACCGCCGAGGCAGGGGAGGGGGGCCTGGGCTTCCTGCCCGGCTCCGTCTGGAACGAAATGCGCCGTGAGGCGCTGGACCGCCTGCTGGAAAAGCGCAGCGCGCCCACGCCCCATGTGGTGCAGCCCTTCACGGTGCCGACCTACCCCGCCCACACGGTGGGGCAGCTGCCCGCGCTGGCCGCACGGTTTGCCAATGCGGCGCAGTGCCCGGCGGACGCCGTGGACAAGTTGAAATATCTGATTTTCCCCCTCGCGGAGGCGGAGAGCATCCCGGCGACATGGCGGGAAAAGACTCTGTTGGAGCTGCCGCGGGTAATGTTCGGCAAGGGTGAGCAGAAAACCGCCGCCCGGCTGGATGCCCTGCAGGATGCAGGCTTTGCGGGTGCGGTTGTCAACAACCCCGCGCAGCTTCGCCTTGCGGACGGCTGGACGCTGTACGGCGGACTCGGTCTTAATGTCACAAACCCGATGAGTGCTGCCCGCTATGCGGCGCTTGGTATGCAGGGTATGCTTTTGCAGCCAGAGACAGCCCTGACCGCCATGACGGCCATCGCCCCCGGCGTGCCGACAGCGGCGCTGTGCTACGGCCACCTGCCCCTGATGCTGACCCGTGCCTGCCCTTTGCGCAATGTGCGGGACTGCGGCAAATGTCAGGGCGGCGGCACACTGCGCGACCGCAAGGGCCGCGACTTTACCGTGACCTGCTCAGCCCCCGGCGGGGCCGGTGTGCGCACGGTGTACAACCCTGTGCCCCTTTATATGGGCGAGCGCCTGCGCGAGATGCCGGTCGATGTGGCAGTCGCAGCCTTTACCACCGAGACCCCGGCCCGCGCCGCCCAGATTTTGGCAATGCTTTTGGACGCCCGCCCGTTTGACAATGAGTTTACGAGAGGGCTATACTATACCAATAACTGAATAGATAAAAGATAATAGATAATAAATAATAAATGATGTGGAGTTTTTGCCCGCAGGGCAAAAACAAAATTTTGAGCGGTGCGCAGCGCCGCGAAACACCATATTTCTTATCTTTTATCTATTATCTATTATCTAGAAATGAGGTCGGCTAGTTGCAGCAGCAAAAGCAGAAAAAAATCCCCGTGCGCCGTTGTGTGGGCTGTAATGCCCAGCGCCCCAAGCGTGAACTGGTGCGCGTGGTGCGCAGCCCGGAGGGCGAGATCAGCATTGATCTGCGCGGCAAAGCACCGGGGCGCGGTGCGTATCTGTGCCCCTCGGCCGCATGCCTTGCCAAAGCACGCAAGGCAAAGCGGCTGGAACGCACATTTGAGGTCCCCATCCCGGACGGCATTTATGAGCGCCTGACGGAGGAGATCGCCTGTGCGGAGCAAAGCGCAAAGGAGGCGGCGAGCGATGAATAACGATCAGCACCCGCTGCTGGGGGCGCTGGGGCTGTGCCGCAAGGCCGGCAAGCTGCTGCACGGGTATGACCGCGTACAGGAAAATGCACTGCGCGGCAAGGTGGCCCTTGTGCTGCTGACCTCAGACGCCAGCGACCGCACCGTCAGCCACATGAAGGACGCCTGTGAGGACATTGTTGCCTGCGAGCAGATGCCCCTGACCAGCGCAGATCTGGCCATGCTTACCCCCAAGCCCGCCGCCGTGTTCGGCGTGACTGACGAACACCTTGCACAGCTGTGCGCAAAATACCTTTGATAGAGGAGGACCACACTATATGGACTTTAAATATAAGATCGCTGATGTTGCCAAGGAGTTCGGCGTGCCCGCCAAAAAGGTCATCGAGACCGTGACCGGCGTGACCGGCGAAGCCTATAAGACCGGCGGCACTTTTGAGGAAAAAGAGCTGAATGTCCTGCTGGAGACCCTGACCCGCGAGAATGCCGAGGCAAGTCTGGACGCCTACCTTGCCAGCGGCAAGGAGGAGGCTAAGCCCGCCCCGAAGCCCGAGCAGAAGAAGCCCGAACAGAAGAAGCCTGAGCCCAAGAAGGCCGACAAGCCCGCCGCAAAGGCGGAGCAGCCCAAGGCAGCTGCCAAGCCCGAAGCCAAGCAGGAGCCGAAGAAGGAAATCCGCAAGCCCGAGAAGCAGGCGGAAAAGCGCAGCGAGAAGCGCGTCACCCTGCAGGAGCTGGCCGCCGATACCGGCATCAAGGAGCCCGTCAAGACGGAGCAGGTGCAGGTCAACCGCGCGCAGGTGTCCGTCGACACGCGCACCGTTGATGTGAACGTTGATAAGTTCAACGCCCGCTATGACGATCTGGCCGACAGCCGCAACATGCCCAGCAAGCGCAAGAACCAGCCCACCGGCAAGAAGGAAAAGTTCAACAACCGCAACAACCGCCGCGGCCAGCAGTTCGGCCGCCGCCGTGAGACCGAGGCCGAGCGTCTGCAGCGCATCCAGCTGGAGAAGGCCCGCAATGCCCAGCTCAAGATCTCCATCCCCGATGAGATCACCGTCGGTGAGCTGGCTACCCGTCTGAAGCAGAGCGCTGCCAAGGTCGTGGCCAAATTCATGCAGATGGGCGAGATGCACGCCATCTCTGATGTCGTTGACTTCGACACCGCCGCCCTGATTGCCGAGGAGTTCCACGCCAAGGTCGAGCATGAGGTCCATGTCTCCATCGAGGAGCGCCTGTTTGTGCAGGAGGAGGACAACGCCGCCGATCTGGTCGAGCGTCCCCCCGTTGTCGTTGTCATGGGCCATGTTGACCACGGCAAGACCTCCATTCTGGACGCTATCCGCAAGACCAATGTCACCAAGGGTGAGGCCGGCGGCATCACGCAGGCCATCGGTGCGTATCAGGTCAAGAGCAACGACAGCGTCATTACCTTCCTCGACACCCCGGGCCATGAGGCCTTCACCTCGATGCGTGCCCGCGGTGCGAACATGACCGACATTGCTGTGCTGGTCGTTGCCGCTGATGACGGCATCATGCCCCAGACCATCGAGTCCATCAACCATGCCAAGGCTGCCAATGTCAAGCTGATCGTTGCCATCAACAAGATGGATAAGCCCACCGCCAACCCGGAGCGCGTCAAGGAGCAGCTGACCAAGTACGAGATCGTCCCCGAGGATTGGGGCGGCGATGTCGCCTGCATCCCTGTGTCCGCCGTCACCGGCATGGGCATCAGCGACCTGCTCGAGCGTATCGCTCTCGAGGCCGAGGTCATGGAGCTGAAGGCCAACCCGAGCCGCCGTGGCAAGGGCGCTGTTGTCGAGGCCCGTCTGGACAAGGGTCAGGGCCCCATCGCAACCCTGCTGGTCCAGAACGGTACCCTGCATAAGGGCGACTGCCTGATCGCCGGTACCGCTGTCGGCCGTGTGCGTACCATGCGCAACGACAAGGGTCAGGAAATCACCGAGGCCGGCCCGTCCACGCCTGTTGAGATCACCGGCCTGACCGAGGTCCCCGAGGCCGGCGAGCTGTTCGAGGCTGTCGAGGACGAGCGTCTGGCCCGCGAGCTGGCCGACAAGCGTACCACTGAGGCCAAGGAGAAGCAGTTTGCTGCCTACACCAAGGTCACGCTGGATAACCTGTTCGACCAGATGGCCGCCAACGATATGAAGGAGCTGCCCATCATCGTCAAGGCTGATGTGCAGGGCTCCGCCGAGGCCGTCAAGCAGAGCCTCGAGAAGATCTCCAACGAGGAGGTCCGCGTCCGCGTCATCCATGCAGGTGTCGGCGCCATCTCCAAGTCCGATGTCTCTCTGGCTGATGCGTCCAACGCCATCATCATCGGCTTCAATGTCCGTCCCGATGCCGTTGCCAAGGCCGAGGCCGAGCAGACCGGCGTTGAGATGCGTATGTACCGCGTCATCTACGATGCCATCAACGATGTCTCCGACGCTATGAAGGGCATGCTGGCCCCGAAGGTCCGTGAGGTCGCACTGGGCGAGGCACAGGTCCGTCAGGTCTACAAGATCTCCAGCGTCGGCACCGTTGCCGGCTGCCGTGTCACCGATGGCAAGATCACCCGCGATGCCCAGCTGCGTCTGGTCCGTGACGGCATCGTCATCTGCGAGGATGCCATCGCCAGCCTGAAGCGCTTCAAGGATGACGCCAAGGAAGTCGCCGCTGGCTTCGAGTGCGGCATCACCCTAGCCAAGTTCCAAGACATCAAGGAAGGCGATGTCTTTGAGTGCTTCAAGATGGAAGAGTACCGCGATTGATTGCAGAGGTAAAGTAAATGCCAACCAAAAACCACGGCCGTATGGCCCAGGATATGAAGCGTGAGCTGATTGCGATTATCGGCGAGATGAAGGACCCCCGCGTGACGGGCGGTCTTTTGACCGTGACACGCCTGGATGTGACCCCCGACCTCGATCAGGCCAAGGTCTACATCAGTGTGATGGGCCGTGAGGGCGGCCCGGAGCCGGTCGTCAAGGCGCTGAACAAGGCCTCCGGCCATGTCCGCACCGAGGTGAGCCGCCGGATGCACATCCGCAAAGCACCGCGCTTTGTGTTCGTTAAAGATGAGGGCGCAGCCTACGCCGCGCACATCAACCAACTGCTGGGTGAGCTGGACATCGAGTCCGACTCTGACGCAGAGTAAACCCTGTACCCGGTTAGAAAAGAGGAACCTATGACTCAGAATGTGGATCGCGAGACGGTTGTTTCGCGTCTGCTTGCTGCAGATGACATCTTGATCTTGTGTCATAAAAACCCGGATGGCGATACCATCGGCTCGGGCACGGCGCTCTGCCTTGCCCTGCAGCAGCTGGGCAAAAACGCCGCGGTGCTGTGCAGCGACCCCATCCCTGCCATGTACAGCTACATGCCCATCACGGTGTTTGACGGCAGCTTCCGCCCTGCCTTTGTGGTGGCGGTGGATGTGGCCGGCATCCAGCTCTTCGGGGAGCGTAACAACATTCAAGAATACGCCGAGCATGTCGATCTGTGCATCGACCACCATGGCTCCAACAGCGGCTACGCCTACGAGACACTGGTGGACGATGGCGCAGCGGCTGCGGCCGAACTGCTGACAACGCTCATCCCCGAGATGGGCGCTAAGATCACGCCGGAGATCGCATCCTGCCTGTACACGGGCGTGGCGACCGATACGGGGTGCTTCCGGTTCAGCAACACAACGGCGGCGACCCACCGCGCGGCGGCCGACCTGATCGAGGCCGGTGCCGATGTGGAGATGCTCAACGAACGACTGTTCGAGAGCCGCTCCCACGCCCGCGTTATCGCGGAGCGCATGGCGCTGGAAAGTCTGGAGTTCTACTACGATGACCGCTGCGCCCTGATCTGCCTGACATGGGATCAGATCCAGGCGGCCGGCGTGGCCGGTGCCGAGCTGGAGGATCTGACCAGCCTGCCCCGCTCCATCGAGGGTGTCGAGGTCGGCCTGACCCTGCGCCAGCAGAAGGACGGCAGCTTCAAGATCAGCGTGCGCACCGGCCATAACACCAACGCCTGCAACATTGCACGCCGTCTGGGCGGCGGCGGGCATCCCCGCGCTGCAGGCTGCGAGATCAGCGGCAACCCGGACAATGCCAAGCACGCGATCCTCGAGGAAGTTAAAAAGGAACTGGACCGCGCCGACGCGGAAAAAGCGCAGGCGTAAAACGCCCGTCTCCCGTATGGTTGTAGGGGCGGATTCCATATCCGCCCGCACTGCCGCGCATCCACGTTTAACCCAACAACAGAAAAGGAACCCTGCTATGCAAACGCCAAACGGCATTCTGCCCGTGGATAAGCCCGCAGGCTGGACCAGCTTTGATGTGCTGGCCAAGCTGCGCGGCGCACTGGGCACACGCAAGCTGGGACACTCGGGCACACTGGACCCCATGGCCACCGGTGTGCTCGCGGTGTTTATCGGCAAGGCAACTGCGGCCGCCGACCGTCAGCTTGACCATGATAAAACCTACGAAGCAACGCTGCGTCTGGGCCTGCGCACCGATACCGGCGATGTGACCGGCGAAACGCTGGAAACAGCCCCTGTCACGGTCGGCGCGCAGGAGCTGTGCGCCGTGCTGCCGCAGTTCCGTGGTGACCGGATGCAGCTGCCGCCGATGTACAGCGCGGTCAAGATCAACGGCCAGCCGCTGTACAAGGCTGCCCGCAAGGGCCAGACTGTGGAGCGCACGCCCCGCCCCATCACGATTTACGACATTGAATATCTCGGCAGCCCCGCACAGGATGAGTACACGATCCGGGTAGCCTGCTCCAAGGGCACCTACATCCGTGTGCTGGCCGAGGAGATCGGCGCCGCCCTCGGCGTACCTGCGACCCTGTCGGCGCTGCGCCGCACACAGGCCGGTGTGTTCAGTCTGGCCCAGTGCCACACGCTGCCCGAGATCCTTGCCGCTGCCGAGAGCGGGGAACTTGAGACCAACGGCTGGGTGCTGCCGATTGAAACGGTGTTCGCCCCGTTGCCCGCGCTGCATGTCAACGAGGGCGTGAAGGCCCACCTGCTCAACGGCTGCCCTACCAGCCACTATAAGGCTGCTGACGGCCGCTACCGCGTCTATGAGGAAAGCGGGGCTTTTCTGGGGCTGGCCGGGGTCGAGGACGGTGTGCTGAAGGTCGAAAAACTATTTTGCGAAAGGGGCTGACAGCCAATGCAGATCTACCAGAGCCTGACGCCTATCCACGCCCCGCAGGGCAGTGCCGTGGCACTCGGCTACTTTGACGGCGTCCACTGCGGCCACCGCGCCGTGCTGGGCGCGGCTGCGGCCTGTGCCGCAGAAAAGGGCCTGACTGCCGCAGCCTTTACCTTTGAGCTGCCCGACAGCAGCACCCTGAAGGGCGGGCGCATCCTCTCGCTGGCGCAAAAGCACGCCCGCATCGCGGGGCTGGGCATCGAGCAATATCAGGAGGCACCCTTTGATGCGTTCCGCAGCCTGTCGCCGGAGGATTTTGTGCAGAAGGTGCTTGTTGACTGCTTTGCGGCGAGAGAACTTTTCTGCGGCGATAACTTTACCTTCGGCGCACGGGCGGCCGGCAATGTTGAGCGTCTGCGGGAACTCTGCAAACCGTTGGGCATCGGCGTCCATATTGTACCGATGGCGCAGTACAACGGCCAGACAGTATCCTCGACCCGCATCCGCGCCGCGCTGGAGGAGGGCCGTCTGGCGGACGCCAACGCAATGCTCGGCGAGCCCTATGCCATCGACTGGCCTGTTGTTCACGGCAAGGGCATCGGCGGCGGAAAGCTCGGCACGCCGACGCTGAACCAGAATTACCCCGCTGCGGCGCTGCAGCCCTGCGCGGGCGTCTATCTGACCCGCATCTTTCTGGACGGGCAGTGGCGGCCTGCGGCAACCGGCATCGGCAAGCGCCCCACGGTGGACAGCAGCGCGGACGCCGCTGTGACCTGTGAGACATTCGTGCCGGATTATGCGGGGGACATCTACGGCCGGCAGCCGGTGCTGGAATTTCACAAGTATTACTGCCCCGTCCGTAAGTTCAACTCCCTTGAGGAGCTGGCGGCCCTTATTCACCGCGCCGCCGATGAGAGCAAAGCCTACTTTGCCGGGAAAAATGCAACAAAATAATTGCAAAATAAGCGGCACGGCCCTTGTATTTCTGCCGGAGCTGTGCTATACTAATCAATGTTACCGCGGCCCGGTATGGGGCGTATGCCTCAACGGTTCCAACTACCCCTTACTGCGCCAACGGCCGATATATTTTTCAGAAAGAGGTATTTACCAATGAGCCAGAAATCCGCTATCGACAAGCAGCCCATCATCGCTAAGGCAGCCATCCATGAGGGTGACACCGGTTCTCCGGAGGTTCAGGTTGCTCTGCTGACTGCTCGTATCAACCACCTGACCGAGCATCTGAAGACCAACAAGCATGACAACCACAGCCGCCGCGGCCTGTTCAAGATGGTCGGCCGCCGCCGCAATCTGCTGGCCTATCTGCAGAAGAAGGACATCAACCGTTACCGTGCCCTGATCGCTGAGCTGGGTCTGCGTAAGTAATTTTCGCAAAAACGGGCAGGGTGCATTTGCACTCTGCCTGCTTTTTTTATAAGTGCGCAGCCGCCCATTTCGCGGACGGTTGTAGGGACGGATTCCATATCCGCCTGTGCCTGTTTCCGGCAATGCACACCTGAAACCCCACTGCACCTGTATTTTACAGCCGCCCCGCCGCCATTTTGTGCAGTAAATCGAGCACCCAAGCAACAGGCTTGGCTGCTGGCTTTATTGTACAGAATCGGGGCTGGGCGCGCTGAAAGTAAATCATATCAGAAGGAGAATCCCTATGGCTTACGAATTCGCATCCAGACTGGAAACCTTCCCCAAGTACCGCAAGTTCGAGACGACCTTTGCGGGCCGCCCCTTTGTGGTCGAGACCGGCAAAATGTGCGGTCTGTCCAACGGCAGCGCGATGATTCGCTACGGCGAGACCTGCGTGCTGTGCAATGTCACGATGAGCGACAAACCGCGTGACGGCGTTGATTTCTTCCCCCTGAGCGTTGAGTTTGAGGAGAAGCTCTACGCCGCAGGCCGCATCCCCGGCAGCTTTATGCGCCGCGAGGGCCGCCCCGGTGAGCATGCTATCCTCTCCTCCCGCGTGGTCGATCGTCCCATCCGCCCGCTGTTCCCCAAGGATATGCGCAACGATGTCTGCGTGACGATGACCGTCATGAGTCAGGACCCCGACTGCTCCGCGGAGATCTCCGGCATGAACGGCGCCTCTCTGGCCATCGCTATGTCTGACATTCCGTGGAACGGCCCCATCGCCGGTGTCTTTGTCGGTCTGGTGGACGGTGAGATTGTGCTGAACCCCACCAAGGAGCAGCGCGAACACAGCGACCTCTCCCTGACCCTTGCTGCCAGCGAGGAAAAGATCGTCATGATCGAGGCCGGTGCCAACGAGGTCGATGAGGAGACCATGATGCGTGCCATCCGTGCCGGTCATGAGGAAATCAAGAAGATGCTCGCCTTCATCAACGGCATTGTGGCCGAGATCGGCAAGCCGAAGAAGAGCTTTACCCCTGTGGAGCTGGATCATGCCCTGCTGGCAGATGTCTATGCCAAGCATCTTGACGATGTCAAGAGCGCCATGAACACCGATGACAAGAATGTCCGCGATGCCGCTATGCTGCCCATCATGGACGCCATCGCTGCCGAGCATCCCGAGCTGACCGCCGCCGATCTTGACCTGATCAGCTACAAGCTGCAGAAGAAGGTCGTGCGCACCTGGCTGCTTGAGGACGGCAAGCGCGTTGACGGCCGCGGCATCAATGAGATCCGCCCGCTGGCTGCCGAGGTCGGCCTGCTGCCCCGCGTCCACGGCTCCGGCATGTTCACCCGCGGCCAGACGCAGGTGCTGACCATCTGCACCCTCGGCTCCACCAAGGATGCCCAGCTGATGGATGATCTGTCCGACACCCCGTACAAGCGCTATATCCACCACTACAACTTCCCGCCGTACTCTGTCGGCGAGGCCCGCGCACCCCGCAGCCCCGGCCGCCGCGAGATCGGCCACGGCA
>ERZ832317.5448-NODE-5448-length-11456-cov-23.016577_pt1 | contig 11456 bp, 9 predicted proteins | sample MGYA00519695_ERZ832317 | MGnify/ENA primary metagenome ERZ832317 (study PRJEB31850, sample SAMEA3708726) | human gut metagenome | biome: human gut; feature: human-associated habitat; material: faeces | place: China | collected 2014 ...
CCATGATGCCTTTCGGGAAACCGGCAATCGTGTTGAACTGAGAAACTAAGCCGAAGCCGCGTTCGTCAGGAGAAGACCACGGTCCGAGCTGAATCTGATCCAGCTGAATCGGAAGAGCGCCGATGGCCAGCATATTCTGGAGAACTTCACCGGTGGCGCCGGGATGGTTGGTGGATTCAAGGTTCGGCCCGAGTGTCGGATCCTGCTGCATACGGAAAGCAACGTTCTGAGAGAAACCGCCGGTGGCAGCGACCACACCTTTTCTGGCACCGTAAACCTGAGGAACGCCGGAGTTTTCTTTGCGATAGTCGTGACGTTCAAGAACCTTGACGCCAATGACGCGGCCTTCGTTGTTGAGAATAAGGTCAGTAACGGCGCAGCCTAAATGCATGTCCACCCCGAGGTTTTTGGCTGCTTCAACGAGCGGACGAGTGATGCCGCCGCCGGTACTTTCAACGGTCTGCATGATACGGGGGACGCTGTGGCCGCCGAAGTGCTGAACGAAAGGTTTGTACTTAACACCGTACTTGACGGTGAAATCAAAAGCAGGACGAGTACCGTAAACAATGTTCTTCAGAAGATCGACGTGGCTCAAACCGCGGCCGGACTTAATCATGTCCTGGAGCATGAGTTCAGGAGAGTCCTTGATGCCTTCTTTTTCCTGAAGCGGAGAGCCGGCAACAGCGAAAGCCCCGCCGTTGATGGCAGAGTTTCCGCCGTAAGCAGGCATTTTTTCAAGCAGCATGACAGAAGCCCCTTTTTCTTTGGCTTCTAAGGCTGCGGCCAGGCCGGCAAATCCGCTGCCGATGACGATGACGTCAGCGACTTTATCGAATTTTTGTTGAGTTTGAGGTGCCGCGAATGCGAGACTTCCGAAAGCCGGGGCTGTGCAGGCTGCCGCTAATTTCAGGAAAGAACGGCGTGAAGGTGTGGTCTTCATATTTTCTCCAATGGATGTAAGTGAGTGAATTGCTTTTGATTAATCTCATCGCAAAGACCGTGCCAACTTTTTCGAAAATCTTAACTACTTGAAATTTAAGATAATTTCAAATTGCGCATTAATACATAAAGATTATTAACGATATTTCGTGAGTTAAAATAGTATGAAATATCGTGAGTCACTAAATATCGTGAATAAAGACCTCCAACTCCCAGCGATCCTTGCGATCAATTCTTCGATTAACGCAGAAGAGTCACTATCTCGTGTTTTTGAGGTGCTTCAGGACTTTCTTGATGCGGACGGCGCTTTCGTAAATATCTTCGATGTTCAGAAGCACTCGATTGTGTTTGTGGCGCACTGCAGACGAAATGGCTTTTCTTCTCCGCTGGGTTCGGTTGAACCGCCCAGATCTCTTCGTCCGCTCAAAATCACTGACAAAGTTTTGAACTGCTCGGACATATCGGAAGATCGGTTCACTCAAAAAGTTCTATCTGAGTGCCTTCCCGATGTGAAGTCCTATCTGATGCTCTCGATGGACAAAGAAGATCGACACTTGGGTGTCGTCTGCTTTTACAGCCGTCGCTATGATCAGTTCAACGAAGCACAGCGCAATCTTTTGAAGTCACTTCATGACTCTTTCTCGTTAATGACATCCAACGCACTGAATTCCGTGCTTCTGGCAAACAACCGGGATTTAATTCACGAAAACGACGGCCTGAAGGATTGTGTAAGAGAAAGCCGAATGGCTTTGGTTAATCGCTTCACGGCGCGTACGCCCTCACTAAAAGAAATTACGGCGAAAGTGGAGAAGGTTAGTTCAACCGAGGTACCGATGCTGGTTTTAGGAGAAACGGGCTGCGGTAAAGAAGTGGTTGTGAACCTGATCCAGCAGCTCTCTAAGCGGGAATCCGGGCCGTTTGTGAAATTGAACTGCGGAGCGATTCCGGAGACCCTGATTGATGATGAATTCTTCGGGCATGAGAAGGGCGCATTTACGGACGCCAAAATCCAGAAGAAAGGCGTCTTTGAACGTGCTTGCGGAGGAACACTTTTCTTAGATGAGATCGGAGAGCTCTCACTTGCCGCTCAAGTGCGCCTCCTTCGCGTTCTGCAGCAGAAAGTCGTGACAAGAATCGGCGGCGTGCAATCAATTCCCGTGGATTTCCGATTAGTAGCCGCGACACATAGAGATCTCAAGGAGATGGTCCAAGAAGGCCGTTTTAGAAATGACTTGCTTTATCGCCTGAATTTGTTCCCGCTGCGAATTCCTCCTCTGCGGGAAAGAGCGGAAGACTTATTCCCGCTCACCGAATTCTTCCTGAACCGTCTGAGAAGTAAATACGGCATCTCTCAGCCTCTGGTTCTGTCGAAAAAATCTGTCGAACAGATGCTGAACTACAAGTGGCCCGGCAACGTCCGTGAACTTGAAAACACGCTGGAACGTTCAGTCCTGACCTCTTCGGACTATCAAAACATTCGTGTCATCTTCGAAGGAGAAGCCGGAGGATTAGGACCTGCGATGTCCGTCGTCTCCAATGAGCTGATTAAACTGGAAACCTTTGAGGCGATGCAGAAGCATTATTTCGAAGCAGTCCTGAAGGCAGCTAAAGGGAAGATTTCCGGCACCGACGGAGCTGCTGCTCTTTCAGGAATGCATCCCAACACGCTTCGAAGCAAGTTGGACAAGCTCGGCGTGACTTTTAAAGCGGTCAAGCCGGAACTCTAGGATCCTGCTTGATGACGATGAATTCGCTGACTAAACCGCTTTGCCTGTCAGTTCTTTTTCCTGCTTCGGCGTGAGTTCCGGCGCAAGTTTTTCGTCCACGATGCCGTTCCGCAGATCTTCCATCTCGGCCAAAGACTGAGGATCGTTCTGAGTTTTGTAAATCAGAATATAGGCGCCGGTCAGGAATGTTGCTCCCAACAAAAGAAGGTGCGTTAAATACGGGAAAGCAACGCCGGAAAGCGAGGCTCCCGCTTGAGAGACTCGAAGCATGGCAAATGCCCCCGCGGTCGTGGGGGAAAGCCATCCGAAAGCCTGCAGAGGCCAAGGAATATTTTGCCACGGATACAGGTTGCCTGAAATAAATACAAACGGGATCGAGGAAGGTACGACGATTTGAACAACAAATCGGTAGCGCTTCAAAAAGGCCGCGATGAGCAAGCCTAGGGAAGTAATGGCAAAGGCGTAGATCATTGAAACGACAATCGTGCCCGGCACGTTTTTGAATGAGTTCACCCCATGGAAGGAGAATGACTGCCCCTCGATAAACAGGATCCAGAACAGACTCAGAAAGAAAAACGGAGCGTACATGGCCAGAAAATACATCGGGTGGCGGGCGCCTAGGGCAAGAGGAAATGGATACTTTTTCTTCCAGAACCAGTCATTCATAAGCATTCCAATACCGCAGACGAAGACCGTTTGGAAAATGATCATGAAGACGATGGGAACGGTGAAATTGAGGTAGCCGTTGACCGTATTGAACATACTTTGAACGATCATAGACGGAGGGTTGTTTGCAGCTCGGGCAATTTCCGATAAGGGCACCCCGTGTTCCACGAGATGCGCACTGATAGATGCCGCTACGATTTTTTGCAGCGGTCCGCCCACACCGCTCATTGAACCGCGGCTCTTGACGATAAAGGCACCGTTGGTGACTAGGACTAACGCGGTCGGCACGTTGGTCAGCGTGTTGATCTCAAAATCCGGAGGAATAATTAAGATTGCGCTGATCCCTCCTTTGCGCATCAGGTTTTCGGCTTCGGGCAGGCTGGTTGTTTGCTGAGTGACCTGAAGGCTGGGAGAAGCCCGCATCGCCTGAGTCAAACGACGAGACAGTGCAGAATTATCTTGATCTACAGCTACGACGTTCAGATGGTCAGGCAGCTGTTCCATGTAGGGCCAGCAGTAGTAGAAAGAATAGAAAAAGATCGCGAAGCAAAAAAAAGGAGCACAAGCGAGATTTGTGGTGCACTGCTTTAAGGTAAATAGGAAGCATTTCAGCAGGGATGGAAATTTAGAGTTCATGCTTTGCCTCCAAAATTTTTTCCTGTTTTGCAAACTTTCCGTACTTCCACTTAAAAATCGGTATGCCGATAACAAGAGGGATAAAAGCGAGAATCGCAAACGCTGTAAAAGTTGTTCCCATCTCCCAAATTTTTGCTCCCAGTGTCCACTGTTGAGTTTGACCCTCAATAAACCATGTTAGCGGCAGGCATTTACAGAACATCCGAGCCATTTCACTCATGGAATCCAGCGGCATGGAAAATCCCGTAAAGGGAAGCGCAGGAGCGGCATAGCCGGAAGTGACGACAAGGGCAAAACGCCAGTTTGGCGCGATACCCACAATTAATACTCCTGTGCATGCCATTACGGCCAAACACGCGGCGCCGCAGATAAACCAAATAAATAGGGATCCAGCCGGAGCAAAGCCTCCGAAACCGGCAAATAAGGCAATGTAGGAAGCAATGAGGAGAGAGTAGAAAAAGAAATGCGGGAGCAGTTTGCCGAACAATGCAGCGGTCACGCTTCCCTTTGCGGTATCAAACCAATCATTGATTCGGTATTGATAGTTCTCACGAACAATGGATGAAACGAAAGATAAGATGGCAGCAAGCATGATGACGCCCGGCACCAAGTTACTCCCCAGGAAAGCGAGGAAACTGAATTGCATGTTGCCTAGTGCATAGAAGTCGGAGTGCAGTCCTGTGACCAGCCTCTCGGCTCCTTTGACTCCGCTTGCGGTCAGCATTGAAGTTTTGATCATGCGCTCCTGCGAAATCGCTGTAGCCACGCTTGTTAAGTCCGCTTGAAGAGTTCCGGCAACCGCATAGCGATTCTCATCGAGATAAAGCACCATCGGGGCGCCTGCACCTTTCGTGACGTCTCGTGAGTACCCGAAAGGAATCTCAATAAAACCGTAAATTGTTCCGTTTCTTAATGCCTTATCGGCTTCAGAATGGGAGGCGAAAGGAACGAGTCCGACGGAACGAGTAGCATCGATTTTTGAAATCACATCACGGCTTAGCTGTGAGTGGTCATTGTCGACAATGCCGGTTGGGACTTGAGTCACAATTCCGTTTCCGAGCAGCAGCCAAACAACTAAGACCCAAAAGATCGGAAGGAATCCGCAGACGATGATTTCCTGCGGTGTGCGTAAAAGCCGCTGAATTTCGCGTACTGCGACGGCGGCTGCCGCATTTAACCAGCCTAACGGAGAAAGCATTATCCGATCCTAATTCTTAAAACCTTCAACTAATACGCTCATACCCGGGCGCAGATGGTCAATTTTCTCGACAGGCCGGGCCCGGACCTCAAAAGTTTTCATGTCATAGCCGGAATCCATGCGTGTGCTTCTCCAGGTTGCGTAATTGGCACGCGGACTGATGTAGTAAACCTTGTAGTCGATCTTCTTATCTCCGAGGGCAGGAACATATGCATGCAAAACTTTACCGATTTCGATACCCGGCATATTTTCTTCGCGGATATTGAAGGAGGCCCACTGGTCATTTAAGTCGACCAAGGTAACGACAGGGAACCCGGCAGCCGCAATTTCGCCTTCAACCAAAATAACCTTATCTACTTGGGCGTCAAGCGGTGCGTTTAAAGTCTTATCCACAGTGAGGGATTCAACCTGTTTAACGCCGGCTTTGGCTTCTTCGGCTAAATCAAAAGCGGCGGATTTTTCCTGCTTGCGGGCACCGATTTCGGCAATGTCGTACATCTGTTTAGCAGCATCTGCTTGCTGCTTAGCGGCAATCCACTGAGTCTGGACTTCGTCATACTTTTGCTTGGAGACCAGACCGTCTTTGTAGAGTGCAGAGATTCGGTTATATGTCTTAAGGGCTAAAGTAGCTGCTGCCTGAGCGCGCTCCCACTGGGCACGGGCGGCTTGCTTTTCCTGAGGGCGTGCGCCTTCATCAACAAGGCTTTGTTTTGCCTGGGCAGCTCTTTCTTGAGCCTGGACCTGTTGAAGTTTTGCTTCTAGTTCCGGCAGACTCATCAGCGCAACCGGCTGATTGGCTTTAACAAAATCGCCCTCGGAAACTAAGACCTTATGGATGCGTCCCGGAACTTTTGAAGCGACGCTTATTGTGCGGGATTCCATTTGTCCCTGAAGAGGAGGAGCAGGCGGGAAGGCGGCTTTATAAATGCCCCATACAATAAAGGCTGTCAAGCCAAGCACAAAGACCAGCATGAGAATAACGCTGATTTTCGGAGCTTTGACTTCCTGTTTTTGAGAAGTCGAGGTTGTCTGCGGTTGAAGAGGTTTATTGTTTTCTTCCATGATTAATTTTCCACAATCACTTCGTGCTTGTTGACGGCATTCATAAATTCGCTCATCTGACCGGCGATGGCATGCAGCATGGCGTAATTCGATACAAACTCAAACGCTGCGACCCGGCGTCCGACTTCTGCTGCAAAAAGCTGATTACGAGCCTCGTTAACGTCAAGCGCGGTCGCCAAGCCTTCGTCGAAGCTCTTGGATTTGAGTTTTAGGTTCTCGGAAGCTAGCTTCACAGTAGAGGCGCTTAATTTATATTGATTAATGGCGTTTTGTGTTCTTAACCAAGCGACTTCCACGCCGGTTCTGACTTGGTTGATCGCTTCGGCTTTCCCGGCTTCGGCCTGCCTGACTGTTGCTTCAGCACTGCGGATGCTGGCTCTTCTGTCTTTAGCATCCCAAAGTGTAATGTTGACGCCGACACCGCCGATCCAGTTCGGCTCGACAAGCGTTTGGTAATGCTTAACAAAGTTGTAAGTTCCGAATGCAAAAACCTGCGGTATCCAAGCGCCTTTAGAAGCCTTGACGCCTTGCTGGGCTTGATCGGCCTTGGCCTGAATGACTGCGATCTGAGGGTTGGAGGCCAATGCAGTATCCACCCAATACTTCAAAGGTTCGAGCGGACGGTTCAGAACAAAAAGCGGCGTCGTCAACTTTCCGAACTCTTCATCTCGGAGCAGTCGAGCCAGCTGGAGACGGGCAACCTTAGCGTTGTCTTTGGCTTTCAGGTATTCGCGGTTTCTATTGTCTCGCTGGACTTGGACGGACATTCTTTCGATCTTGCTGATCATTCCCTGCTTTTCAAATTTCTTCGCTTTGGCAAGTTCCCGATCCTGGTGGTTCAGCATGTCCTTTTGGAGCCTTTCAACCGAGAGCGCTAATTGTGTTCCGAAGTAATAACCCGCAAGCTGAGCGTCTAAATCTTCGCTGTCGGCACGCTTTTGAGCCACCGCTTCATCAACGGCGTATTTGCTCGCATCCTGCATGGCAGAAATTTTTCCGCCGGTATAAATCGGCCAAGTTGCGGTTGCTGCGACACGAGGCCCGTTCAAGGACATTTTTTCGTGCACTCCGACTGAGAAAGATCCGGGGAGCTGGATTGGAAGCGGGGCGCCAGCCAAAGGATTCGGGATCGATTTATCGATATCGATTTTCTTCTGTCCAGCAATTTGCATCGCCTGCAGGGTTACGGTTGGGCCGCCCAGAGTTTCCAAAGATTTCTGAGTTTCTCGTTTGCTTTGGACTTGTTCTTCGCTGGCTTTGAGCTTGTCGCTTCTCTCATAAAGCCAATCGCGTGCGACAGGAAAGCTCAGGGGCAATGCGGCGGAGCATTGCTGAGCGGCGCAGAGCGCGAGTGCGGCAAAAGCTAATTGAATAGGTTTGTTCATCGAATTATCGAATTATGGAATTCAAAAGCGCATGAATAACAGGATTGTAACTGCCCGGCTGAATGTTTGTTCAGAATTGTAAGCAATAAGGGAGCAAGAACGTCTCGGAATAACCTCCCTAATATCAGGGATAGTTGTCTTTGATAACTTTTGACTATGAAATTACTTAAATGGATGGAAGCAAAGGCAAATTCACTATGGAAATTTAGATCTTTGAGGCTAAAAGCTTTATGCAGGTTTCGTATGAAGTCGGAAGTTCCCGCTCTGAGCAGGAGATCAGTACGAGAAAGCGAATTACCTTTGTTACCGGCAACGCTTTCTTTCAAATTACAAAAAACGCCTCTTTCGTGCTTAATTTGCACCGAGTTCTTACAATCTTTAATAAGCAGCCGGAAGAGGATCAGAACTACGCCTACATTCAACTCAAGGAGCAAAATGATTAACAGCCAATGGAAAGCACTTCACCTGGGGCGATGGGAGCTTTTGTTCAAAATTATGGACGAAGGCTCCATTACGCGTGTTGCCGATATCGAAAATCTTCAGCGCTCTCAATTATCTCGAATGGTTTCAGGACTGGAAGAAGAGTTAGGCGTGCAACTACTGGAACGGCGAGGGAAACGTCTGAATCCCACCCAAGCTGCACTTGAACTTCGCTCGAAAATTGAACCTCATATTGTGAGGGTGCGTCGGGCGCTGGAGAAGACCTCGGAACTCGAAGAAGGCGACAAGGGAAGCATTCGTTTCGGTGCAATGCCCGGATTCCTCCAGACTCAGGTTGTTCCATTGATTGCTGAATTTCAGCAGCTGCATCCTCAAGTTACTTTCGATGTCATCGGGGACGACAATCCAAAGGCGTTCATGGGCGGAGAATGCGATTTGATGCTGTATTACGGCCCCGTCAATGATGCCAACCTTGTGGAAAACTGGGTCACTCGATCATTATTCGTTCCATGCGCCTCGCCCAAATATTTAGAAAAGGCCGGTTATCCCGAAAATCCGGACGAACTGTCCGATCATTCAGGTGTGGTCTATACGGGCCGAGTCAGGCCGCATTCGGAAGTTTTGGTTAAGAACGGTCGGCAGCAGACTTTTCGCTGGAAGTCGATGATTCGGTTCAACAATATTTTGTTGGCAAAAACCGCGGCAGTTGAAGGCTGCGGCATCGTTCTTGATATGCCGCTTCATCATTGTTTCGAAGAGGTGATGAACGGACAGCTTATCCCGATCCTCAACGGCTGGCAGATTCCGAATCTCGATAATTACATCGGTTCAACGTTAGCAGCCTCTAAATTGAGACGAGTTCAGATGTTCATCGATTTTTATGTCCGAAGAAGAAGAGAAATCGAAGGCGAACAAAAGAGGCGTCTGCAGGAAAAATATAACTTCATTATTTAGAAGATTCGGGTTCCTCAAACGATAAGAAGTCGGAACGTTAATGCTAGGTTGTCTGCACAGATGAAAAAGAAATTAGAAACAGTTCAAATCTGGTCGAAAAAAGGCCTCTCGGATCTCTCCGGCGAAACATACTTCGCTAGGAGACGGGCTTTGCTGAACGGCATTTCTATGATTAACCGTCTTCAGTTTTTTAAACCCGAAGACGAAGTTGCAGCGCTGCAATTAATTGAAATATTGGAGCAAATCTCTCGTCTCAAAGAAACGCTGTTAGCGGCTTGTCGGGCTGCAGAAACCTTATCGTCTGCCGACAGCAAAATTGCTGCAGAGAAAGTCTTCATTCTTGAAACGATAGACAGCTCTGAAAAAGCTCTTCAGAAAGTAAAGGAAAACCTACAAGAAGCTGCTGAACAAAAGACAATTCTTTCGGATAAGCTCGACCGCTGGCTGCAGCAGCAAAAGCGCTTTAAAGAGGTTAAGCCTTGGCTGAAGTTTCCCGTTGAGGCCTTAGAAGAAGAACGGTTGATTCTCGGACCGTTGTTTTCGTTGTATACGCATCTCAAAAGCAGTATTCGAACGAACGTGACACTGCCGGACGGAACCGTAAAAAAATCTACGCCGTCTGTTGCTAACTTTGCAGTCAAAAACACTTCGGATCCAGAACTGAGAACTTTGTTCTTCAACGCTTTGTCTGCTTGTTTTGCGATAAATTCTTCCATGTTCTGCGATATCCTTAATGCCGTAGCCGGTGCGCACTTACTCAGAGCCTCCAGGCTCGGCATGAGTACGCTTGACTACGCATTGGTTATCGAAGGCCTGGATAGAAAGAGCTTCGAAGCAATGCGCAGCGCATTTTCTAAGAAGCTGTCTGAGATTCGCGAATGCCTTCGGTTTGCAGCTCCCTATATCAATCAAGGTACAAATCGTCCGGAGTCTCCCACGATTCCGGTGGCACTATTAGGGTCAGCACTTCCGCATCTTGAAGGGCCTGAATCTCTGAAGACACTTGACGGAACACTAAAGGAAATCACAGAGGCCGTCGAACCTTACTTTCCTGAGTTTCGAGATTTCATTGAGCTCTGCAGACAAGGTCACTGGCTGGAGACGCATAATTATTCGGCCGGCTCAGGAGGCGCTTGGTGCGTTGAAGTTCCTTACGACAAAGCGGTGGCGATATACGTTGATTACCAGCCGAATATCAACCGATCCTTTGAAACAGCCCATATCTTGGGCGACGCGTTTTTTAGATACTCGATCAGTGATCTTCCGATGCAGGAGAGAAGACTTTCCGAAACCCGATATGAACTTATCGGTCGTCTTTTTGAAGAGCTGTTCCTGAGGAGACTGGTGCAGGAAGCTTCTTCGCCTCAGGAAAAGGCTGCCGTGCTTTGGCATGGTTTGCGGCGAGTCATGATTAATTTGATCGAGATCCCGTTTAGATTCAGACTTGCAGAAGAGGTCTTTGAAGCGCGGAAAAACGGCTATCTTTCCGTCGAATACATCAATAAACTGACCAGAAAATGCTGGAGTGACTGCTACGGTGACACGGTTGAAGGCGTAGACCAGTACATGTGGGCCAGGAAGCCGCATTTCTACAACGTATATAACGCAGACTCACCGCACCACGATTTTCAATACACCGTCGGTTTCCTCTCTGCCAATATGATGCTGAAGAAACTGGAAGAAGTGGAAAAAACGGAAATTCCTCGTATCGGTAAATCGGTGCTTTTGGATAATGCCACCTTGCCGTACGAGGAGATTTTCACGAAGAATTTCGAAGCGGACATCGAATCTGAAGAATTTTGGACGAACGCCATTGAAGAAGCCCTCCATCCTCTTCGCAGCATTCGTCCATACGTCGGTGAGTTAAACCGACCTCAGCGCTAAGTACGCCGATTTCTTCTTGCTAGAAATAATGTGAAAGTCCGAGTGTTCCGTAGAATCCTCTCGGTTTAACCGATTGATCCCCGGATTTGTATTTTGCTGCCGATGCTCCGATAGCACTGTACAAACGTGTCGTTTTAGAGAAGGGATACTGATAACCAAGAGCAATGAAGCCGCCGTCAGCTTTCAGCTTCTTTGAGAGTTCATCGGTTTTGGCATGGATATAGCCGACAGCACCTAAGACTTTTCCACCCATCACCGGCGTGGAGAAGCCGAGAATGATGTTCTCACCTTCCAATCCGTCGAGTTTTTTCATTTGAGCAGAAGTGATGCTTCCGATGCCGTTATCCTTTAAAGCACTATAGGAAGCGGTTCCAAGCGCATCGGCACCTGAGTTTGGCAGATTCTGATTGACCTTTTGGGCGGCAACGCCCAAGAGGTCTATTTTTTGGCCCTGGTTTAATTATTTACATGTAGATATGTAGTAGATATGTTATAATTAGACTCAACAATTGAGGTGGTCTATGTATGTCTCTACTTGCAAAGGCGGAGCCAACGGGCAATACA
>ERZ832317.5452-NODE-5452-length-11452-cov-4.830745_pt1 | contig 11452 bp, 7 predicted proteins | sample MGYA00519695_ERZ832317 | MGnify/ENA primary metagenome ERZ832317 (study PRJEB31850, sample SAMEA3708726) | human gut metagenome | biome: human gut; feature: human-associated habitat; material: faeces | place: China | collected 2014 ...
AGTCCAAAGGAGTGTGCGTTTGAAGCAAAAGAAAAAGTCCACAAATATTTCCCCGTATCCCAATGAAGCCATCGAACGTCTGGCACGGGCATTCTACCCGGCGATCCTTGCCTGCTGGAACAGCGAGGAAGGGCAAAGAGAATTTGCCGCATGGCAGGCAGAGCAGGCTCATCATGCCCTCAGCAAAGAGAAACAGAGCGTTCCCGACGGGGAACGCCCTGTTGTACATATCGCTATGGTCTGTGGATTTTTCAGGGTGCGTCCTGTTCAAGGCGCACCTTTTTGTTTTGCTCCGGATTACAGTTCCGCGCCGTTCGTCTCAATGACCTTCTTATACCAGTAGAAGCTGTCCTTGCGCTCGCGGCTCAAATCGCCGGTGCCATCGTCGAACTTGTTGACGTAGATGAAGCCGTAACGCTTTGCCATCTCGCCGGTGGAGGCGGAAACCAGGTCGATGCAGCCCCACGGGGTATAGCCCATCAGGTCCACGCCGTCCTTCACGGCCTCGGCCATCTGTGCAATGTGGTCGCGCAGGTAGTCGATGCGGTAGCTGTCGTGCACTTTGCCGTCCTCGCCCTTCACATCGTAGGCACCCAGACCGTTCTCCACCACCATCAGGGGGATCTGGTAACGGCCATAGATCTCGTTCAGGGCATAGCGCAGGCCCTTGGGGTCGATCTGCCAGCCCCAGTCGGAAGCTTTCAGGTAGGGGTTCTTCACGCCGCCCAGCAGGTTGCCGCCAATGCCCTCCACATCCTTGTGGGTGGTCACGCAGCTGGTCATGTAGTAGCTGAAGGTGTAAAAATCCACCACGCCCTTCTTCAGGGTCTCGGCGTCCTCCGGCTCCATCCGGATCTCCACGCCCAGCTCCTTCCACAGGCGCTTTGCAAAGTAGGGGTACTCGCCGCGCACATGCACATCGCCGCAGTACCAGTTGTGCTCGTTCATGCCCTGCTGGTTGGCCAGCTGGTCATCCGGGTCGCAAGTCATGGCGTAGCTCTGGCCGTAGGCCAGCATGCAGCCCATCTTGAACTGGGGGTAGTGCGCATGGGCGTAGATGATGGCCTGTGCGCTGGCCACGAACTGGTGATGCAAAGCCTGCAGGCGGGTCTGGGGGTCATCCGGTGCACCCATGGCGGGGCCTTCGTAGCCCTGCACGGTACCGGTGGAAAGCACCTGACCAAAGGCCATCATGCCTGCGTTGATCTCGTTGAAGGTGAGCCAGTATTTGACCTTATCCTTGTAGCGCTCAAAGATGGTCTTGCAGTAGTTCATGTAGAACCCGATCAGCTCCCGGGAAGCCCAGCCGTTGTACTTTTCCACCAGAGCGTAGGGCAGCTCGTAGTGGCTAATGGTGACCAGCGGCTCGATGCCGTGCTTCTTGCAGCAGTCGAACACGCGGTCGTAGAACTCCAGACCCTTCTCATTGGGTTCCGTTTCCCAGCCGTTGGGGAAGATGCGGGTCCAGTTGATGGAGGTGCGGAAGGTCTTGAAGCCCATCTCGGCAAACAGGGCGATGTCCTCTTCGTAGTGGTGGTAGAAATCAATGGCCTCGTGGCTGGGGTACAGCCGGTCCGGGTGGATGGTGGTGGTCACCCACTTGGGCACGGTGTGGGAACCGTTTGTGCACATATCGGGCACACTGGCGCCCTTGCCGTCCACATCCCAGGCACCCTCAAACTGGTTGGCGGCACAGGCGCCGCCCCACAGGAAATCGTCGCGGAAAACGCTCATGGTGTTTTTCTCCTTTGTTCATCTGATATAAAAAGCGGGGCAGGCCCTTTACGGCTGCGGCCCTGCACGGCCTGTGGCCGGAGCCTGCCCCTGAATACGGATCTCTATAAAACCCCTGCTAAAACTGCGGTTTACTTCTTTGCCTTGGCGGGCTCGTCGCTGTACACGATATAGGTGATAACGAATGCAGCAACGACCGTGAGCAGGTGGAACCTGCGTCGTCCAGTACGCCAATCGCGGCGAACAGCGAGAGGAAGCCTTTCAGGATACCTTCCTCTGATCAGCCCCGATCTGTCGGTTCTTTGAAGTTTTAGGGAGCTCTCTTACTTCCAGAGAGTGGGGTTGCCGTAACGTGCATCCAGCGCAGCGCTGAACCAGCGACCGTTCATGACATTGCGGATCATCTTCTGCTTCAGCTCTGCCGAAACCGTGGTGTCTGCATCCATGCGGTCCATGATCTCCTCATAAGTGGTGGAGACATCCTTGCAGCCGATCTGTGCATCCGTTGCAGAAGCATCCATCACCATGCTGACCTTGTTGTCCGGGGTCCAGTTCTGCCACTTAGGCAGGGCGCTGTCGCCGGAGAACAGACCCCGGATACCGGTAAACAGGTTGCCATTGGGGTCGCCGGTGGTGAGGAAGTTCTTGAGATAACGGTTGAACAGCACTGCCATTTCCTGATAGCCTTCGCCGCTGAAATCCACCATTGCCGCATAGTTGTTCACCGTGGACAGCATGGGCACAAAGATACCGTGGAATGCGCCCAGAACGGGGATCTGGCTCAGTGCATCGGGGTCGCCGTAGTCGATTTGGCACAGGTAGATATCCGCACCATAATGGTCGTACATGGTCTCGGCGCTGCATTCTGCATTGAAGATGCGGTACATATCGGAGCCGTACTTGACTGCAAAGTCCTTTGCAGCATTAGTCTCTGCTGCCGGGTATGCCTTCATTTCAGCGCTGCCAAAGTATGCATCCCACGCTGCAAACATGCTAAACTCGGTGCTGCCGGTCAGCATCAGCAGGGGCACATTGTTGTACTGGGTAGTGGCAAAGCCCTCTTTGGGCAGCACCACCCCGTCACCGTACAGGTGGGGGAAGACGCTCATGCGGATACCTGCATTGCTCATCAGCGGGCACAGACGGGCGGAGTCCAGACTGTACAGCCAATCCCGAACATCCTCGCCATCGGTCATGAGCCACGCCTTGGCAGCTGCCGTATCTGCAAACAGACCGTCCTCTACCGCCAGCGGCGCAATTGCCCATGCGATCTGGCTCACGCTTGCTGCCTCGTCGGCAATGGTCATGCCGCCGGAGAAGGCAATTGCCTTCTGGAAGCGTCCGGCAAACAGAGGGCTGGTCAGCATTGCCATTACGTCACGACCGCCGGCAGAGAAACCGGAAATGGTGATGTTGTCCGCATCGCCGCCAAACTGTGCAATGTTATCCTTGACCCAGTCCAATGCCTTGGCGATGTCCAGCAGGGTGAAGTTGCCGGTGTCATCGCTGCCCCGGCAGAGGGCAGGCAGGCAGTTGAAGCCGAACAGACCCAGCCGGTAATCCAGCGTGACAAAAACGCAGTTATCCCGAACCACCAGCTCGCTGCCCAGAATTTCCTTGGTGTTGCCGGTCTGGTTGTTGCCGCCGTGGATAAACACCAACACCGGCAGCTTATGAGCGTTGGGGGTGGTATAAACATCCAGCTTCAGGCAGTCCTCGGTGCCGATGGCACCGGAACCGTACTGATAGGCGACCTCACTGGGAGCAGTGCAATCTTTGGCTTCCGTCCACACGGCAGGATCCTGCGGTGCCTGCCAGCGCAGCTCTCCCACCGGGGCTGCACCATAGGGAATGCCGTACCACACAAGGCTCTCGCCCTGATCCAGACCCACGACCGGTCCGTACTGGGTGGAGCGGCGAGGGGTGATCTTTGTCCACAGGCAGTTTTCCTCTTCTGCGGAGGCTGCCATTGCGGGAACGCTGAGGGACGTCATTGCTGCTGCGACGGCTCCTGCTTTCATGAAATTGCGACGGCTGATATAAACGTTACGAGTGCTCATACTATTTCACCTTTCTGCATTTACCTTCTGTTGTAAATTCTTACCTTCTCTGACCAGCCTTGATCTGCCGGTCTTTTTTACAGGTGCCTGAACATTCCTTTGTTTTTGGGGTGCCGTTTACTTCTTGGCAGGCTCATCCTTATAAAGCACGTAGGTCATGGCAAAGCCAGCCACGGAAGCAATGAGGATGGCGATGAGGATGTAGATCATGTTGGTCAGACCCATGACACCGGTGGTGTCGATAAAGCTAGGCAGACCGAACAGCCCCAGACCGCCGATGGAGTAGCTGCGAGTGCGCATGAGACCGGTGAATGCGCCGCCGATGGCACCGGCGATGCAGGAGTAGATGAAGGGAGTCTTCTTGGGCAGGGTGACGCCGTAGATCGCCGGCTCGGTGACGCCGAAGATGCCGGAGATGAAAGCAGGGATGGCGATTTTCTTGAGCTTCTCATCCTTAGTCTTCAGGACGATAGCGAGGACTACGAAGGTCTGTGCAAAGGAGACGCAGAAGTAGGGGCTGAGAATGAAGTCATAGCCCAGCAGACTGTAGTTGATCATGGCAAGAGGTACCAGACTCCAGTGGAGACCAAAGATCACCAGCACCTGCCAGAACGCACCGATGAGGACACCGCCGATGAGACCGCCCACCACGGGGATGCTGTAGATGGCGTTGAAGAACAGGGACAGGATGCTACACAGGATGCTTGCGATGGGGCCAATGACCAGATAAGTCAGGGGTACCATGACGATGAGGGTTACAAAGGGAACCACAAAGAGCTTGATAACATCGGGTATCACCTTCTTGAGCCAGTGCTCAAGGGGAGCCGCAATAGCAACTGCCAGAATAATGGGCACTACCGAGCTGGTATAGCCAGAGGCAGGCATGATTACCGGGATGCCGAAGAAGGTGAGGTAGTAGCTCATCTCAAACGCCGTGCCGGTAAACACGGTGCCCAGCACAGTTCCTGCGGTGCTGTTGACCATGGCAGGATAGCACAGGGCGATGCCAATCGCCATGCCGATGAACTCGTTGACCTTGAACTTCTTGGCTGCGGTGTAGCCAAGAACGATGGGCATGAAGTAGAAGAAGCCATCTGCCACTGCGTACCACACCTGATAGGTACCGGAAGCGGCGGGGATCAGACCGAGGAAGTCAAAGAGTGCCAGCAGACCCTTGATGATACCGGTCGCTGCCATAACGCCCAGAGTGGGCTGCAGAGTGCCGGAGATCACATCGATGAGCAGGGAGACAGGACTCTTTTTGCCGCCGCCTGAGGTCTCTTCCACTGCGTTGCCCTCTTCATCCACAGCGCCTGCTGCAGCGAGATGGCCCACTTCCAGCACGGCGTCGTACACGTCGTTGACCTGATTGCCGATGACCACCTGATACTGACCGCCTGCCTGCATGACCTTGATGACGCCGTCGGTGGACTCCAGAACTTCCTTGTTTGCCTTGCTCTCGTCCTTCAACTTGAAGCGCAGACGGGTGATGCAGTGTGCTACCGAGATGATATTGCTCTTGCCGCCAACATTCTGGATGATGATACGCGCAAGACCATCATATTTACTAGCCATAAGTCGATTCTCCTTTTTACATTCTTCGTATGCCTGTGCGGTCAACTCCAGCCGCAGCCTGCCGTTGTTCACGCTGACTGCCGCGATGTACGGCAGTGCCGCCAGCGCCGAACCGTCTGCAAGGCTTTCGTCCTTGAGCGTCAGGGTCAGCTTTGCGCCGCGGCGCACCGCTGCGGCGACGTTTGCCTCGCCGCCTGCCAGCGGATACAGGGCGTGCAGCAGCTCCTGCGGGTCATGTTCGTCCTGTATCATTTCAAGCCTCCCTTGCACAGAGCATACAAAGCTCTGCCGTTATAGTGTCAAACCAAAAACATATAAACGCAGCCCTCGCGCGCCGGGCCGCGGCTATATCAGTAAAAAAGAAAAATCACCCAAAGCATGAGCCGCTGCAGCAATACAAAAGCCCCTAAAAGGCCTGTACAGCTGGTGCTCGATGTCCTGGGTGACGCCCCGCAAACGGTGTGCGGGTAACGATCCGTAAAACGACCGGGGATATTCAGTTGTGGGTTCACCCCTCCACAGCGGTGCGCTCAACGCAGACGCGGTGGATATGCATGATGAGGTACAGCTGCTCTTCTTTGCTGCACTGCCACCCGTAGGTGCCGTGCAGAAAGGTGTCGATCTGCTGTACGCAGGCATAGACCTGCGGGTACTCGTTGCGCATGGTAACGAACATGCTGTCCATGGCGTTATCGGCGTTGAGCGGGTTGCCGTGCATCATGCGCTGTACCAGATACCGCAGATGCATACAGAACCGGGAGTAGCTGAAGCTTTCCTTATTGAGCTGGATCTCCATGCCATGCTCCACGATGGCAGACAGCTCCGAAATGACCTTGGCGGTCAGGATGGTGGAATGCATATCTCCCACCTCGTTTTCCGCCGTGATGATGTGCATGGCAATGCTCACGATCTCGGTGTCCGGCAGATCCACCGCCAGCGTACGGCACAGCTCGTGCAGCCCCTGTTTTGCGATGGCGTACTCATGCGGGTAGAGATGCTGTATATCATAGGCAAGCGGCACCTGAACGTTAAGTCCTTCGCGGCTGCGCTGGATGGCAAAGTTGAGATGGTCGGCCAAGGCATAGGTCAGGTTTGCATTCAGGGTGCAATCCAGTTCTTCTCGGGCTGTATCGGCGATATCGTCCGCCGCCAGAAACACGGCTTCCGGCACATCGCGGAGAAGTGCAAAATACTTCTCGTTCACATCGTAAAAGGTGCGCTGAATGCGGGAAAGATCGGTCAGTTCATAGGGCATGGAGGCAAAGCCGATGCCTTTGCCAAAGACAACGAGCTCCCGGCCCTTTGCATCGCGGGCAAGCGCAACGTTATTGTTGATCTTCTTGTAAACTTCCATGTCTGACCCTGCCCTACAAAAAAATAACTCCCTGCGGCAAACAACGATAGTACGATCACAAGCAAGTCAAACAAGTAAGTCAAACCAGCAAGCAAATGTACAAGTAATGCCTCCAGAGAGTAACAATCCTGTGCTTTTATGATACCGCAGAGGATTCGAAATGTCTATTCGATATCTTCACAAATAATTGACCGTAAATTTGTAGATTATGCTCAGAGCGTCCGTTGCTCTGCAGCAAAAAGGGCTGTTGCACAAGCCCAGACAAAAAGACCGGCGTCATTTAGCTGGGAGCAAGTTGCACCGAACATTTTATACGCACATAAAAATCGTTTTCATCTGTAATTTTGTCGTACAGATGGGAACTGTTTTCCAGGGAATTCTTATAGTGTGGTCAATCTTCTAACCCATGGCTCCCGGCCACGTTCTTCAAATATTCCTCCGGGTCACCATTCAGAATCAAATCGGCATAGCCCAGCGGGTCATTGTAGATGAGGTAGTCCAGTTCTGACCTCTGCTCCATGGTAACATCCAGAGCATCCTCAACCCCGGTGCAGTCAATGGAAATTTTTCTCCCATCTTGGAGAGTCAACTCCACACACCCGGTATCCATGTTAAACTTGCAGGCTCTTTCATCGTACTTCATAATCGCATCCTCCAATTCTCGTTATCGGCTTACGGTCTATGACAAGGCATCAGAGTTTTGCGCCGTCCACGGGAGCCTTCATTGTTGTACCCGAAGAAAACGAAAAATCCGAACCCTTCTCCAATCGGAAACAGGTTCGGATTTTTCTTGTTTGGTGGGCGCGGGTGGATTCGAACCACCGAAGCTGAAAAGCAGCAGATTTACAGTCTGTCCCCATTGGCCACTCGGGAACACGCCCAGATTCTGTTCACGTCCTTGCCGGACGACTTGTTCATTTTAGCAGACAAAAGCAGATTTGTCAACTGTTTTTTCGCATTTTTTCAGCTTCTTTTTTCGAGCGCCAAAAAAGCGGCGCAGCTTGGCGGAAATCTTCCGCTTCGGCTGCGCCGTTTTGCCAACGATTCATGGAGCGGGGCATCTCCCCTGCTCAGTGTTCCAGATGTTTCCGGTGCTCATAGTCCCGGAGGGCCTCAATAGCCTCGCCGGAAAGCGGATAGAGCGCGATGAGGTTGAAGATGGTCATCAGGCCGATGCCCACATCGCCAAGGTCCCACACGACCGTGTAGGCCTGCACACCGCCCACCAGCAGCATCCCCAGCGCCAATACCTTATAAAGGGTCTGCCAGAGCCAGCGGTCCCCGAAGAGATACGCCACATTGGAGCGGGCGTAGAACAGGATACCGATGAAGGTGGAAAAGCTGAACAGCGCCAACATCACAGCGATGAAGATGACGCCGAAGCTGCCCAGATGGTACTGCACCGCCGCCTGCAACAGGTCCATGCCGGTCAGGCCCGCCGTGACGGATTCCGGGGCCAGCAGCATGACGAAGGCCGTGCAGCTGCAAATGACGATCGTATCAACGAGGACGCCCAGTGCCTGGACCAGCCCCATCTTGACCGGGTCATCGCATTCGGCGGCTGCGGCCGCACAGGGTGCCGAGCCGCTGCCCGCCTCGTTGGAGAACAGGCCGCGCTTGATGCCGTTCATCAGAACGGCACCAAAGCCGCCCGCCGCCACCTGCCGCAGACCGAAGGCTTCCGAGAAGATGCTGCCCAGCACCGCCGGGAGGTGGGTGATATTGGTCGCGATGACATAAAGCGTCATCACAAAATAGCAGACCGCCATCACCGGCACGATGACGTCCAGGCTTTTCACGGTGGCGTTCTTGCGCAGCACGATGACTGCCGCCAGCACCACCAGTGCCACCGTCGTTGCAATGGGCGGGATGTGGAACGCATTCTTGAACGCCGAGCTCACCGAGTTGCTGACGACCTGGCTGATTCCGCACCAGCAGATGAGGCCCGACAGTGCAAACAGCACCGCGACCACCGATCGCCGCAGCGGTTTCTTCCGCTTCCGCTCCGCCCACACGTGAATATAATAGGCCGGGCCGCCGCGCTGGCCGCCGTAGAGCGGGTCAGGCTGTCGGTACTTCTGGGCCAGGGTGGATTCCACAAACGCGGTGGACGCGCCCAGCAAGGCCGTGACCCACATCCAGAACACTGCGCCCGCGCCACCGGCAGACACCGCCGCCACAACGCCCACCAGATTGCCCATGCCCACGCGGGTGGCCGTGGAAACGATGAGGGTCTGGAACGACGAAAGGCTGTCCCTGCTCTGGTTTTTCTCGCAGACGGCCGAGATCATATCCCGGAACAGCCGCACCGGCAGCAGACGCGTCCGCAGGGTGAAGAACACCCCCGCCATGAGCAGCAACACCACCATCAGCGAGATCCCCACGCCGCCCGCAATGGGCAGCACAAACAAATCGCCCCAGAGAAAACGGTAGACCGTTTCAATCAAATGAATCAACTGGGTCTCCTCCTGTGTTTTATACTTCGTACTTTATTATACTGGTTCAGTTCAGTTTTGTAAAGCGGAAAAAACAGCAGACAGCCCGGAGCAGGTCGTCTCCGGGCTGTCTGCTGTTTATGATATGGAAGGAGAATCAGGAACGGTCGAAATTTTAGCCTTTTACGCCGCCCAGTGCTACGCCGCGGACGATGAACTTCGAGAGCAGCAGGTAGACGATGATCACGGGCAGGATGGCGATGGCGACCATCATATACACCTTGCCCATATCGAACTTCAGGAAGTCTGCACTGCGCAGCTGCGCGATCAGGATGGGCAGGGTCTTCTTATCGGCGGTATCCAGGACCAGAGCGGGGATGAAGTAGTTGTTCCAGCTGGACACGAAGGCGAAGATGGCCTGCACCGCCAGCGCGGGCTTCATGATGGGGAGCACGATCTTATTGAAGGTGTAGAACTCTCCGGCTCCGTCGATGCGGGCCGCTTCCACGATCTCCATCGGCAGGCTGGCGTCAAGGTACTGCTTCATAAAGAAGAAGACGGCGGGCGCTGCGATGCTGGGGATGATGAGCGGGAGGAACGAGTTCTTCAGGCCCATCTTCGTGATGAGCTGCAAAAAGCCCAGAGCCGACACCTGCGTCGGCATGGTCATGATGAGCAGGATGATGGCGAACGCCGCCTTCTTGAACCGGAAGTTGTAGGCGTAGATGCCGTAGGCCGTCAGGGCCGAGAAGTAGACGCTGAGCGCAGCCGAGCAGGCCGAGACGATCAGGCTGTTCCGCACACCGGTCAGCACCGGGATGTTCGCGTCGTTCAGCACGTTTTTCAGGTTGGTCATCAGCTTGTCGAAGAAATACTGCAACTTACCTGCGGCCCACTGCGCTTCGTGCGCGCGGCACAAAATGCGGCCTAACGTTGACTGGATACCGGAAAGCGGCAGGTTCAACGCCGACATCATGCGATCGACCGACTCAACGGTCGCAGCATCGCCTTTGTGATAAGCGATTAACGTGCGCGCCAGCGGCCCCACTTCCATCGCGTTACCGCGCCAGCGTGGCGCTTTGATCCACGAGTAGCGTTCCTGTTCATTCAGCTGCTGAATGTTGGTATCGCTGCCTTTGACATCGCCGGGGTTGTACCACGGGTCGGTGATGCCATCGAACGGATGACGCCCGACCTGATCGTTGGGATATCGATACCAGGCGTGGTCGACAAACTCCTGCAGGGAATTTAGCAAAGCCTCCTCTGTTTTTGGTGCGCCGGCATTTACGTTTTCGGGGTGGATGCCTTTGGCGTACTTCCAACAGCAAAAGTAAGGATAGGCACGGGGTAATTTCTTGCTGACACCTCTTTGGTAGCACATGGACGCTCCGCAGATTGGACACCGAAATAATCCACCGGATAAATAATGCGGTAAAAGGGTTTTGCTTCGTCTGCGTCCGGTAGAACCGGGTGTGTATTTTTTTATCCGTTTGCTTATGATGTCCCATTCTTCATTAGTGCAGAGTGGTTCGTGCTGGCCATCTGATACAATGACATCCTCAGGTGAATTTTCGTAATATCCACCGTGACTTGAACGGTTCCAGCGGATTTTCCCGATGTAAAATGGGTTTCTTAAAATATAAATGACAACTCGTGCTTCAAAACGATTCCCCTGACGAGTGCGGTAGCCTTGGTCGTTGAGCGTACGTGCTATCGTTGTAGGATTGTATTCGTCCTGGATAAAATACTTTTTAATAAGACGATATATCTTTGCTTCTGGTTCGTATATTACGGGAACGGTATCGCCCTTTTCGCGCCGGTACCCTAGAGGTGGAGCACTTTGGTAGCCTCCCTTTTTTGCTTTTTCCTTCATGCCACGCTTTACTTCTCCAGATAATCGAATCGAGTAATATTCATCCATCCATTCGATGATGCGCTCAATTAAGGGTGCAAATGGTCCATCCGGCAAAGGCTCGCTGATTGATACTACCTGCACATTGTTTTTCCGGAGGAGCGATTTGTAAACAATACTTTCTTCTTGATTCCTAGCAAATCGAGAGAACTTCCATGCAAGGATGTAGTCCGGATGATCCTTTTCTTTTGCGAGGGCAATCATATTCTGAAAGGCGGTTCGGTTTTCTGCTTTCTTTCCGGAAATTCCGTTATCCTGAAACCATTGTGTAATCAGAATATTGTGCTGCTTCGCCCACTTTTGGAGTTCGTGTTTTTGTGCTTCCGGGGAAATTTCTTCCTGCATGTGAGTAGAAACTCGTATGTATCCGAACGCTGTTTTC
>ERZ832317.5462-NODE-5462-length-11438-cov-15.979179_pt1 | contig 11438 bp, 10 predicted proteins | sample MGYA00519695_ERZ832317 | MGnify/ENA primary metagenome ERZ832317 (study PRJEB31850, sample SAMEA3708726) | human gut metagenome | biome: human gut; feature: human-associated habitat; material: faeces | place: China | collected 2014 ...
TTGAGCAGGTATCCGGCAAATCCACGTTCTATAAGTTCCTCCTTGCTGCAACTGCCCGAAGCGGTTGTCACGACTACCGGGATAGTCTTTGAATTGCCCACATTGGAAGTGCGCAGCAGTTCCAACAACTCGAAGCCGTTTATCTCCGGCATGTTCAGATCTGTCAGAAGCAGGCTGTATTCTTTCCGCCGTATCATTTCCATCAACTCCGCAGCATCGGTGCAGGTGTCACAGTGTACTCCTTCCTGTGCATACATTTCTTTCAGCATCAATAGTAACACCTCGTCATTGTCGATGGCAATGACATCATGGAATGTACGGTCATGATGAATCCGTGCCTGATTTATCCTTTCCGGCAGTTCCCCGGCTGTCTGCATGGGTATTCCCACCGTGAAACGGCTACCCTTGCCTTTCTCGCTCTCCAGCCGTATCGTGCCGCCGAGCGTTGTCACGATACGTTGTACGATGGACAGTCCCAGACCGAAACCGTCTTTTGCGGCGGCGTTTGACAGACGTTCAAACGCACCGAACACCCGTTGCTGTTCCTCTTCGGTCATACCTGTACCCGTATCTTCGACGGTAATTTTCAGAATACCGTTATCATAATCAGTCGTCAAAAATACACCACCGCTATCAGTGAATTTGATGGCGTTTGACAACAGGTTGTTGCCGATTTGCAAGATACGTTCCTTATCAGTCAGAACGACTGCATTCGTGCGGTTCGTTACGTTAAGAGCCAACCCCTTGTTCATGGCGATGGGCGTAAACTCCGTTTCAAGAATGTGCGTGATTGCAGAGATCCGGCAAGGAGAAATGTTCGGCTGTTCCTTGCCGTTGTCCAGACGGAAGAAACTCAGCAGGGTGTTGAGCATTTCACGCATACGTTCCGAAGATTGCCGGATATTACGGACATATTGCGTATCATTGCCTTTTTCCATCAACGCGGTATAACCGATTATTGCGGTTAAAGGTGTGCGCAGCTCATGGGTGATGGTATGAACCGCTTTCTTGCGGGAGGCTATCAGTACCTCGTTTTTCTCTACCGCTTGTTGTAGCTGTTTGATTAAATTTGTCGTTTCCCGTTTGTATCGCTTGATGCGGTTAGTATTTCGGTGAATTATGATATACGAAATGACCAATAACAAGAAGACAAATCCTGTCAAACCGCTGATTTGTATAAATGACTGCTCATGCATGGCGGTAATTTCCGCTTCTCGTTTCTGTAAGTCTGCTTGTACTTTCCTGTCTATCTGGCGAATCAGTCCTTGTAATTGTCTGTTAAGTTCTGCATTCCGTGCAGCAAGGCTGTCAGCGTGTACTGAAAGACAGCGGCTTTGCGCTTGTTGTTCAGCTAACAAATTTCGGTTGAGTGAACGGAGCATCGTGGTGGTCACTGTAGGTTTTGCTTCCTCTTTTTTGCCGAAGATACCCAAGAAACCTTTCCGCTTCGTTTTTTTAGGCTGTTCTTGTACGCTTCTCTGCACAATTACAGGCACTTGCTGTGCCATCTTCTCATTGATGGTTTGTTGCTCATCGAGCAACGTAACGATACCACGCATCTGTAGTTCTTTATCTTCGAGAAGATGGCGCACACTGTCAATACGTTCTACCGGGTAAATAGTTCTGAAACGACACAGCATACTGTCCATTGCCAAACGCTGGATATGATAATGTTCCAAATCATCGTCATTCCAATCCAATACGGTCTCACCCAAAAGAGAAAACTCTATCAGATGAATCTGGATTTCATTTATCTCTTTCCTAAAATCGTCAATTTGTTTGTTACCAGTTTCTAATATCTCTATTTCCTGCCATTCATTGCACCACATATATGCTATTCCCACTACTAATAGAATTATTAGAGTATGGCTTGATATTATTACTTTATGTACAAAATCCATTCGCTTTTCTATCTGTTTTTAACTCTGTTTTGCCAGTTTCTTTGCTGCTGTAAAATGCAGCCGCTGACAGCAGGATAACTCCCACTGCCAGCGTTGTTGTTTCTATAATTTCCTTTGTTTTCTTTTTCATATACCCTGCCTATATACGATCCAGTACTTTTTTCAATTTGTCTTTTTCCAATACCATCATAATCATCTGCTTAGGCAACAATTCTATCTCATCATGAATCTCATCTTCATATTCCGGAGTTCCTTTCTGAACCCCACATCCCATTACCTGACTGACCGTCATTCCTGTCACCCCGATTTTGGAAATCGCCTTTTTAAATCCATTCAGTTTTGTTGGAGATGTGATAACTTCCACCCGTACCAGTTCTTCCATATGTTTTCTCCTTTATGCGTACATTTCCGAAACTATATCTTTAGTTGTTTCAATGAAATCTGTAATATCCTGATCTGCCATCGGTAACGTTAAGCCGAGCTGGCCTCTATGTACTGGAAGAAATCCACGTACTGCAATCTCTAACGCAAATGTCTGCATTTTCTGCGCATCTGATTTCAGCCAGTAATCACGGTGTGTACGGATGGTCTGTCGAATTTCTCTGGTAAATGCATAACCAAGTACCGATGATTCGCCAAATACAATAAACGGAATCTTCTTCTCTTTCGCCCAGATATTCAATTCATTTTTTATCCGCTCTCCCATACTATTCAAACGTTTATAGGCCACATCATCCAATTGCTTTAGAATTGCAATTCCCGCAGCACATGCCAAACGGTGTCCATGATGTGTTCCTGACATCTGCACGATATCTTTTGTGACAACATCCATAACTTCATTGGAACCTCCTACGACACCCAGTGGAATGCCGCCACCCAATGTTTTTCCTGAAATTGTCAGGTCTGGTTTCACACCATACCAACTTTGTAATCCTCCTTTATATGCACGAATAGTAATTGTCTCATCAAAAATCAAAACAATACCAAGTTCTTTGGTAATCTCGCGTATACGTTTAACAAATGCTTTATCCAATGTTACAATTCCGCCGGACCCAGACTGCAGTTCCATTACAACACAGGCTAATTCATCCGCATGTTCCCGAATCAATTTTTCGCTCACTTCAATATTATTTTGTGTTAAAAGCACAACATCCTCTGCTCGATTGGCAGGTATGCCCGCTGACTCTGGCTGTGGAACAATATGTTCCAGATCGTCATCCGCTTTTGACGCATTTGGATGTGCGGAGAATGAAAAATCATCTAAAAATCCATGATAACCGCCTTCCATCTTTGCAACTTTTGTCTTTCCTGTATACCCTCTTGCAATTCGAAGTGCACCCACACATGCCTCAGATGCAGAACAGAAAAATTTCACTTTTTCAAAAGAATCAATTCGCTCACATAACATGCGCGCCAACTCTCCTTCTTCTTCTGTGGGATTTCCAATAGAAAACCCTTTCTTCATAGTTTCAATCAATGCCTGATCCACAGCCTCATTCTGATATCCAAGAACACTTACCGTAAAATTATTATTGAAATCCAGTAATTTTTTCCCATCAACCGTGTAAACATATGCTCCTTTTGCATTGTTCACATAAATGGCATGAGGACCATAATTAAAACTTCTTCTGCTATATGATCCCGGAATATATTTTGCCGCTTCATCGCTCATTTCTTTTGACTTTTGAAATGTTTTCAAAAAATGCTCCAGACTCTGTTCATAAGTTAATCCCATGTTTGATTCCTCCTATACTTGTAAATAACTACAAAAGGCACCTGACTGAATCCAAGCGATTCAACCAAGCGCCTTTGCTTTGTTTAACGCAATTATAGCAACTTCACATATCACATACAATGTTCTGTAAAACAAAAAAATCCGAATCTATTATAGAAGAATACAATATGATTTATACATTATCCAGAATCTGCATCATCCTCCTCACCTTAAGAGCTGTAACAATATCGGTAATTACATTTACATTTTTAAGATCCTTATCCATAGTTTCCTCAATCTGATGAATGCGATATCGGAGCGTATTTTCATGAATAAATAACGCTTTGGCCGTTTTTTGTTTATCACATTCATTTCGAAAATAACATTCTAATGTTTCAAACAAATGTGTCTCATGAATCTCATCATAATGCCATAGTTCCTGGAATACCCCTTTATAATATGTTTCAAATACCGTTGGTTCTTTTAAATCATATAACAATCCAAAAATTCCAAGATCCTCATACAACATGATTTTTTCGCTGTATTTACGCATAGTATCAATCATGTCATAGGTTCGGACTGCCTCCTGAAATCCTTGATTACTCTCCTCTAACCGACATTTAATTGTACTTACAGCAATTTTCAATTCTCCAGTTTCTTTCTCTATTCCGTGATAAACCTCTTTTATGCTGCCAACATCAATCTGTGATTCAGGTAAAATTCCTATAATAAGATTTTGCCATACTGTAGTTAGCATAATTCCATATGCATCCTTCAATATCCGCTGAATGTTCTGCAATATTCTTTCAGTTTTCTGCTTTTGAAATCCTATCAGTATTACACGATGATGTGTTCCATAATTCATAGAAGAAATCTTTGAAACAAATGCCATATCCATACGATCAAATTTATTTTTTCCAAAAATAAGGGTCTCTGTCATACTTTCATAGATTTCTACATGTCGATCTAATAAAGGCTCAGCCTTTGTTCTATCTGCCATCTTTACCAAACCCTTTCTGTCATGCCCTTCTAAAATCGTTTTCCACACTTCGGACAGAATTCAAAATCTTCTGCCGTCTCATACCCGCACTGTGCACAGCGTTTGTATCGATTCCAACTGCCACCCTTACGCACCTGCGACAGATGTTGTGGCAGAATCTCCACCTGCTCACCTCTCGCAATCTGTTTTCCAATTTTCGGATCAAGTTCGTATAAAGTGCCACAACAGCTCGTCTGCACATAATAATGCTTATTCCATTTGAAACAAGGTATGAAAAAAAGCGAAAGCACTGTATAGGTCATAAAAACCTGATACCTTCCATATTTTCCGCATATATTACAGATCATGGTCTGGGTAAATTCAAAATCTTTCCTGCCATCTGTGATTCCCAAAATAAAAAACATACTATTCTCCTAATATCCGCATCTTTTTAAGTATAGCATAAATTAACTTTTAAGCTCCAGAACTACACACATTTTCCATATATGAATATTCCACAAAGCATTAACATAAATCATTTTTAATGCACCCTCGAAAAATAATCCATCAGAATTCCCTTAATATGATTATACCTTCTGGCATAAGAATTCTCCACCCGTATAATCTCCATATTGTGTGCCTGACAGATGGCATTTTTCTTCCGGTCGCGCTCCTGCACCACCGCATCCTCGAAATGCTCTTTCCCGTCAAGTTCGATTGCCAGAACCGGCAGTTCCTTTTTTCCCTGTTTTTCGTACACAACAAAATCAAAGCGCCCCATATAAAACAGATCATCATATGTCATGTTGTCCTGAAACACCTGCGATATGGCAACTTCTTTGTGGATCACATACTTACTCTGGGAAAGCCAGATATTTTCGAGCGCATGCGTCAGGTTTTCGAGAAACGCATTTTCGGTAGCGGTAGAAAACGGCTGGATGCCAAGTGCACGGGAACTGATATGTTTTTCCGTGATCTCTGACTTCCCGTTGGTTTTGATGTACTGCGCAAGTTCATAAAGATCATCGTCTGCCTGTCCTGCATGCAGACGCTCCAGTTCTTTGCTGTCTGCGAGCAGAACAAGTTTGTCTTTCGCCCGTGAGGTTGCAACATTGATCAGTTCCTTATTGTTTTTCAGCCACTGATAGGTACCGACATTGGTGCGGTCGGACAGTGCCGTGGAAAAAAGCACCACATCCTTTTCATCTCCCTGAAAAGCATGCACCGTTCCACAGACTAAATTTTCGAGGTGGTTTTCTTTGATCGCCTGCTCGATCAGTGCCCGCTGGTTTACAAACGGTGTGATCACCGCGATACTTTTGTCCGTGTTCTGCTTCGCGTATGCAATGACCTCGTCTGCTTCCGCCGGAGATGTATTTTTGATCTCGGCACGGTCACTTTTTACATCTACATAGACAAGTGGCTCCGGCTCTTTGCTTTTTGAACAGATCTGCAGTTTGGAATTGTAATATTTTTTATTGTTAAATCCAATAATTTCTCTGTTGCAGCGGTAATGGCTGCGCAAAAGCACTTCATCACTCACCGCATCACATGCCAGATACGTTTTGTAAATCGAATTCTTTCTGTAATCATATTCCTCTGCCACATGATACCGCCGTCGCAGCTTGCGGTTGATCAGTTCTCCGAGCAGAATAACCGGATTCAGCTGCTGCGGATCTCCCACAAGCATCAGTTTCTCTCCACGGATAATCGGGACAAGAGAGATCGCAACATTGCACTGGCTGGCCTCGTCCATAATGGTCATGTCAAACAGCGGCTCCGGTTCCCCGATCTTATGTGCCGATATGCAGGTAGTGATAATAACCGGAAAAACACGCTGCAGCTTCTTTACATTTTCGGATTTCTGCATGTATTTGTTGAATGCAAGCGCCTGTGCCGCCGGATTTTCACCGGAATCTAAAATCTCCCGCAGTTCCTGATATTTTGGCTCCTCAAGTGTCTTGATATAACGCGCAGACGTATAAAATAAATACTGATAAAATTCTTCTTCGTTACGGTCGAGAAGCTGCAGGGCATCCGAATCAGAAATTTCGCCAATCTGATGGATTCTCTGATCGAGCTTCTGCATCTGGTATCCCTGCAGATCCATCTGAAACGGGAGCAGATTCATGGCATTTTTAATATGTTCCTGGTATTCCATCAGATGCGAAAGTGTCTCTTTCCGCTCCTTTAAATCCAGAATTTCCTCATACTCTTTCAGTCTCGCAGAAAGACGTTTTGCACGGTCAACCCGGTCATCCTTGCGCTTATCGAGCGTGGACGTAAATATTTTTACGGTCTGCACCTGATTGCGCAGGCGGTTGATGTAGCTGATTGCAGCTTTAACTTTGTCTATATTCCCAAGCCGCAGTACCGGAAACGGAATGGTCTGTCCATGGTACTCAAGATGTGTCAGTTTTTCAAATACATTGTCGATTGGAACGTTATTGTAGGACGCAAATAAAACGGTCGTATTGTTAAAAAACGCCGTTACTATTGTGTTAATGATCGTATTTGTTTTTCCCGTGCCCGGTGGTCCCTGTATGTAGGCAAGCGGATATTTCATGGCGTTGTTGATCGCCAGCAGCTGATCCAGATTGATGTTCTGATTGATCAGTGCAATCGGATACGCCTTGGTGCGGCGCGGCCGTTCTAACAATTCCCCGAAGAAGGCTTTGACTGGATAAGTAACCTGCTGCTTTTCAAACATATCAAGTATGGCTTTGTACTCGTCATGCAGATTCAGCACTACATCCATCCCAAGCCCCAGCACATACGGCATATCATCTACGACTGGCTTTTGCCCGCCATGACCGGTAATCGCATCTTTGATTTTTTCCAGATTGTTTTCAAAATCTTCCAACAGTTCGTACTCGTCCGCATCCAGAAATTTACGCGCATTTTCCGTCTGTCCGTCAATGCCAAACTGTGTGCAGACTGTGATATCTTCATCCGGCTGAAACACTCTGTTTTTCACATCAAGGTTCAGGTTCCGGTATGCCAGAACGTACAACCCCTTCGCCGTATGAATACTCAATACATTGAGTGCCAGCTTCTTAATTCTTAAATTGGTGCTCTTTTTCTTTTCGTGAGACAGGGAATACTGGAAATTTGACACGACCTCCTGAAACTGCTGATCGTTAAGTGCATACCGTCCGTTTTTCACACGATCCCCATCGATATAATGGATCAGATCATAATCGGTAATGTAAGGCGTCGTATCCATGCGGTTACATAGTTCCAGATAATTTAGTATTTTCAGATTTGCAGAGCTGGAAAAAATAGTTTTATAACGCTCCGGATGCATCTCGATATCTTCGATCAGCTGCCTGTTTTCCGGACAGTACGTTCCTTCAATGACTTCCGTGGACAGAATGGAATCCACAAAAATTTTGTCATATTCCCCCAGTGTATACATTCCGAGGTGCAGACCATCTACTTTGAGGGTACGTTTTGCCGGATCAAGATCACGGATTCCAATCCAGTATTTTGTAATCTGATCCGCTTTGTTCCGATATTCGATTTTCAGCCACTTTCCCTCATGAATCGCCCGGAAAATGTCCCTGCAAATCTGATTCATACTATGCTCCGTCCTGTTTTACATGATATCTCTATCATTCATTATGATGTTCGGACAGAACCTTTGTCAAGCAAATCCTCAATTCCCTTTGCTGCTCAAAGGATTACTTCTCGTTTCAAAAAACTGGTTGTTATCTATGCGTGCGCGGTTTTTGTCGTTGTACATACTGCTCTGCCGGATTTCTGCATTTTCTTTTTCCTGTTCCGGTGTGTTCTCCGCAAAATATTTTGGTCCTGCGGTAACCGGATCTGCATCCGTTCCTACAAGCATCGCTGATTTATCCGTATAATTTTTGGGTTTCATGACATACCTCCAACTTTTTTGTTAGTATGTCCGTTCTTTATCCTCTCCACTCTCGTAAGTAAAAGTTTGTAAAAACTTCCGTAACCGGTCTGTCTTCGGATTCTCGAAAAATTCTTTCTTAAATCTTCTTCTAATGGAATATCGTACTCTTTCTCAATTCGTCCGACATCGTTTCCAGATGACTTTTTACTGTTCTTGCAATGATTTCATCATCTTCCACGATAAAAATGCGATACATCGATTTAGTATCTGCCACGCAACCGCTGCTGTTCTCCTTCTTCTCCTGATGCAGAAAAAGATAATCAGCACAGCAATAATCACCAAATAACTTCCCATTGCCTGTCCTCCTGCGTTTCCATCATGAAATCTTAGTTCCTGCCTTTGAATACTTTAACGCTTCCTTGCAATATACAGACTGATTTACAATCCAAATCATGCACACTACAAGAGAAGGTAAGAATCCTATGCCCAAAACAAGTGCACAGACGGCAAGCACAATGGACAGAATCGTACAAACCGTGTTTGTGGAGGCGTAAGCTTTAACCTCAAAATCATAATCATCCGGGTGGAGATGCGAAACTGACAGAAGATTTTCTATGCAGGATGAGGCAGAGCAAAAATTGACAGGGAGCAGACAAATGAGCTTGAATATGCCGATGAATCGCAGAAAGAGGAGAACTCAGACAGACAGCCGGTAAGAAATCCTGAGAGGGAGAAGCCGAAGTAGGAGGATAAAGATAAACGTTTAAGTGGTACATGGACTTTGGAACAATATAAAGGACAGTATAGATCCGCTATGTATGCAGCAGTGAAAGCCCACCGGGAACATCACCCAACGGGTCTGTTCCCGACCTCACGGTCAGATACATATGAATAGTTGTGTTTATCCTGCTAACACTAATGGTATATCCATTGACTCCATAACAAAATTTGTGTATAATTTTGTTATGGAATGAGGAGGTGTTTTTATGCCAGCAATCAAATCAAGTGCTGATTTAAGGAATAATTACAATGAAATTTCTACATTTTGTCATAATTATCCTGAACCAGTTTTCATTACGAAGAATGGAAAAGGCGACCTTGCTGTTATGAGCATTGAAGCCTACGAAGAACTGACCAGCCGCTTTGAACTTTACAGCCAGATCAAGGAAGGAATGGACGATATTGCCACAGGCAACACCAGACCATTTTCCGAAGCTATGGCTGATATCAGGAGCCGCCGCAACCGATGAGCTATCAGGTTCATATCACTTCCACCGCAGAACACGATATTATGCGTGCTGCGGATTACATCCAATTTACCCTCAGAAATCCCGATGCCGCAGATAATCTGTTAGATGCTGCGACTGAACAGATAGGCTCACTAGCCGACCTGCCACAGAAGTTTTGTCTGGTAGATGATCCGGTACTGGCAAGCTGGGGCATTCGTTTTGCGATAATCAATAATTACCTTGCCTTTTATACCATTGATGAAGAAAAGCAGACTGTAATCATAGTCCGATTTCTCTATCAAAAAAGTAACTGGACTTCCATTCTTCGACAGGGATTTTCCCTCATTTAAGGAATCTGTTTTTATGCAGGTTCCTTTTTAGTGCATATTATGTAACTCATCTGTGAAAAACTCTTTCTCAGATTGAAACAAATCCCTCTTTATTTCATAAAATAATATGTTATATGTACTTTCTCCATCAGACTTCTGCAAAATAAACATGATTTTCTGTGGTCTTGAGCAATAATCTGTAATGGAATTATTTAATAACGTAGTAGAGATGGGTGATTTTGTGCTATCCACCTTATTTGTTCCCTTTATCCTTATCCTCGAATCATAACCCCTTATTCCATTCACATTGCCTGTAGCCATTTCAAAATCATTATCCCTCGTTACCAGATTCTTTTCACCGATTTTATAGCACTTACTATTTCGCAAGTCCAGCATCTGTTCCATAATAGCTACTTTTGAATACATGGTATTCGCATCTCTTCGTGGATTACAATCTTCTCTGGTAATTGTTCCCTCTATACAAGCCTCATAAAATTCATTTGCACTCAATGTTTCACTTTTTATTCCTGCTAAGTGCATAAAATTATTCTTACCAAATCTGACCTCATAATAATCATATGCATCCGACTTTTTCTCCCTAAATATGAATAATAAAGTGGTATCAGCATATTCTGAATATAATATTGCACATTTGCACAATATAGTTAATAATTCTTCCAGAGTCAATGTTCTTGTATTTGGTACTCTACACTTCATAATTCTCCTTAACGTAAAAGAGAAACCTTTGCATCAAAGGTTTCTCCACAATTTCTTAAAAACTGGTTTCCTTATGGTGCTTTGCCACCAAATCATAGGCCTCTCACCTACTCGGCTTGATTATCCTCTATGCTAAAGAGTAAATGCAAAGTTTTAACGTTGCCAGTGCAACGGAAGCAAACACCTTATGCTTCGTGTCCTGTTTCCAGGAAGAGATTCCTCTCTTGGTACTTATATTATACTCACGATTCTGGAAAATATTAACTTGTTTTTTATAGCAATATCTTTTTGAAAATCAATCCAAATACAAAAGGATGTATCACGATAATTCTTGCATTACCTTGACGCATCCTTTCGTGTTGTATTTTTTATTCTTCTTAATGGCAGCTATGGCTTCCACATCCATGCTCGCCACATGTATGTCCTTCCCCGTGGTTATGCTCATGGTGAGAACACTTCACATCCGGATTATACTCAAGTGTTTCATTGATAAAAGCTTCTACCGCTTTATCTGCATCTCCGGAAACTCCTCCGAAAAGATTAATACCGGCTGCTGCTAACGCTGTCTGTGCACCGCCCCCGATTCCGCCACAGATCAAAACATCTGCGTTCAATGCATTAAGAACTCCTGCCAATGCGCCATGTCCGTTTCCATTCGTATCTACTACTTCTGAATGTACTACTTTTCCTTCCTCTACATCGTA
>ERZ832317.5474-NODE-5474-length-11414-cov-4.287789_pt1 | contig 11414 bp, 9 predicted proteins | sample MGYA00519695_ERZ832317 | MGnify/ENA primary metagenome ERZ832317 (study PRJEB31850, sample SAMEA3708726) | human gut metagenome | biome: human gut; feature: human-associated habitat; material: faeces | place: China | collected 2014 ...
GCTTCAAGTGGGGACTGAGCACATCGCGCTCCTATTTCCCTGCGGACAACTCCGCATTCTTTTCCTCCGATCTCAATCTTATCGATTGGATGCGCCAATATTCAAAGGATCAGACAGAGACTTATATCCGCGGCTTCCTCGGCAGAATGCTGTTCTCGGGCGACGCGGTTTTGAAGCCCGTAAACGTCCTTTCGGGCGGCGAAAAGGTCAGATGTATGCTTTCGCGAATGATGCTCTTCGGCTCAAATGTGCTCATTCTCGATCAGCCGACGAACCACCTCGACCTCGAATCCATAACCGCCGTCAACAACGGACTGTCGGAATTTAAGGGCAATGTCCTGTTCTGCTCGCACGACTATGAAATAGTCAATACCGTGGCAAACAGGATAATCGAAATATGCGACGACGGCATTATCGACCACTCGGGCAACTACGACGATTTTGTCGAGTTCAAGGAGAGCCGCGGAATGGCAGTTACAACGCTCTGATACGGATTGATAATTCTTACGGTTTGTGGTATAATCAAAGCGGAAAATGAAAATGATTTTCGGGAAGGACAGTGAATTATGAAGAATCAGAAAACTGTCAAAAGTTCAAACAACGAAAAGGGCGCGTTGCTCTATATCGTGACCTGCGCGCTGGTTGTTATCCAGCCGCTGCTCGATATAATTTCATCTGTTGTCATCAATCTCGGCAAGGCGAATTATATCAGCTTCTCGGGTGCTGTAAGGGCGCTCATAATAGCTGCCGTTACCGTGTTTACCCTCGGCTTTTACAAGGGCAGATACAGCCGGCTGTTTAAGATTTATAACGGCATCGCGGCCGCATATATCATACTGATGTGCCTGATGAGCGCGACCCGCGGAGTCCATGTCACATTCCTCTATATGCTCGGACTCATGGCGGATACGTTCTTCTTTGCCTTTATGTTCCTGCTTATATTCGAGACCGCGCAGACCGTCGGACGCAGAGTGCATCCCTCGGTTATTGCGGCAACGGCGCTTATCTATGCGATTACTCTTGTCATAAACTATATTTCAAAGAAAGGCACCTTCCACTATTCGACCTCGTTTGCGGTGGCGCTCGCCCTGCTTATTCCTTCCGCGCTCGTTTTTCTGGTCTCGCGTCTCGGCAGAAAAAAGGCGGAGAACGCAAAGCCGATTGACGCGGCGCTCTCGTGGATAGTCCCGGCGGCGGGCAGTATTTTTCTTCTCGTCGGCGCAGTGCTTTCAAATTCGAAGCCCGTACTTTTTGTGTCCGTCATATTCTCTGCGGGTCTCTTTATTTGGACCTTTTCTTCGTGGAGAGACGGAAGAAAAGAGAACCGCCCGCCCATGATGCGCGCGTTTATTTCGAGTGCGCTTTTCTGCGTGCTTGTCCTTGCGTTTCTGCCCGTTTCTCCCGTCAAGAGCAGCTTTGACGGCAGATTGAGCTTCAAGGAACTGTTCTATACATATAACGGTCAGCAGTCGCCGACAGTCAACCCGAACGGAGAAGATCCGATTTTTGATGACGAAGATGATGACGGCAACTCCGACTATGTCCCGAACCTCGACTCCGGCTATGTGCCCGGAAGCGACAAGAAAGATGACGATACAACAAAGAAGACTACCGATAACAGCTTTGAAACTCCTGCGACAGAGTCCACAAAAGAACCTGCGGGAGACAGCACTGACGACACTTCGGAAGAGACCTCGGAAATAAGCACCGAGACCACAAAGTGGTGGCAGACGAAGCCTACCTTGCCGGACAAATCCGATCTTGAGAGCTTTATAAAACCTTATATTCCAACCCTCCCCGGAGGAGACAGCACAGAGGAGTCGGAAACCGTTACCGAAAACACCACCGACAAGTCCGACACCGAGGAGCCGGGAACAGCGGCATCGGAGGAGAACCGCAGCCCCGCCGCCGCGATAGGCTTCGGAGCCCTCAGAAGCCCCGCGCTTCCGAACGCCGGTGCGATAAATATTGACAGAACGGTCTATTATGCAAAGATGTTCGGCGAGGGGGATATTCAGACTAAGCTATTCGGCTTGAGATTTGTCGCGCTGTTCGATCAGACGGATTCGATAAAGACGGCGACAAAGGTACATTCCGACCCCATAACCGTTGCGCTCAACTACGGCATCTTGGGCTTCCTCGTTTATATCCTGCCTGCGGCGTTTATATTCCTGAAGCTGCTCGCGTATATTCTCTTGAATCTTACCGAGATTTTCCGCTCTGCGGGCTGCGCGGTCTATATGTTTACCTCATTTGTTATTATGATTCTTTCCGCGCTCGACGGCGATATTCTTGCCTTTTCTGCAGTCGGCGGCATAGCGTCGGTTATTTTGGCAAATGCGCTTTCCGTCAGCGAGGATGCGCGGGCGAATTCGTCGGAAAACGGATAATCGCCGATATGTGAAAAATCAACAAAGCGTTCCGCTTGCGGGACGCTTTTTCTATTTCTGTCGCATTCCGAAATTTTTGTCTCTGCACCTCGAAAAAATTCCGAAAAATTTTCATAAAACTTCGATTTTTCGCAAAAAAATATTGAAAGTAAATCGTACTATTTACTTTTATATTTAATAGTGTGTATAATTATTATGCTGAAAAACGCGTTGAGAAATGCACCTTTTTGTTACATTTCACCAATGCGCGTTTTTGAATGGCTGCTGATTATATCCTGCATATGTGCAGGGAAAGGAATGATATTCAAAATGAAAAACCTTGGGTACTACAACGGCAAATTCGGTCCTCTCGAAGAAATGATGGTTCCCATGAACGACAGAGTCTGCTATTTCGGCGACGGCGTCTATGACGCTACCTACAGCCGCAACGGCGTCATCTTCGCTCTCGACGAGCACATTGATCGCTTTTTCAACAGCGCAGGACTGCTCCGCATTGAGCTTCCCTGCACAAAGGATGAGATGAAAGACATCCTCAACGATATGGTCAGCAAGGTTGACAGCGGCAATAACTTTGTTTATTGGCAGGCGACCCGCGGAACCGGAATCCGCAACCATGCTTTCCCCAAAGAGGGCAAGGCCAACATTTGGGTTACAATCAAGCCCGCAGAGGTCAAGGATCTTTCTCAGCGCATTAAGCTCATAACCCTTGAGGACACAAGATTCCTTCATTGCAATATAAAGACCCTCAACCTCATCCCGAGCGTTATGGCGGCTCAGAAGACCGTCGAGGCCGGCTGCGACGAGAGCGTTTTCCATCGCGGCGACAGAGTCACGGAGTGCGCTCACAGCAACGTACATATTATAAAGGACGGCATATTCAAGACCGCTCCCGCCGATCACTATATCCTTCCCGGTATTGCCCGCGCCCATCTTATCAGAGCGTGCAAGGCTAACAACATCACGGTTGACGAGACTCCGTTCACCGTCGCCGAGCTTATGGATGCCGACGAAGTCATAGTTTCCTCGTCCGGCTCGTTCTGCCTTGTCGCAGATGAAATAGACGGCAAGCCCGTAGGCGGCAAAGCCCCCGAGCTTATCGACATCCTTCAGAAATATCTCGTCAAAGAGTTTATTGACGCCACGACTGTCTGAGGGAGGGGAGCGGTATGACGCAAAAAGAGCTTACTGTTCTCAATCTCGGAGACAGCCTCGACAATATCTCCAACATTGACCCCAGAGGCTACGGCGTTTGCCATATCCTCTATCCCGCCGCGCGCGAATATACAGGCGGACCTCTCTGCATGAATGCTGCGACAAAGCTCTGCGATACATTGAAGCAGGATGACCTCGTATATATAATGACCGGCTTTGTTCTGCCCCCGTCGGGCAGTGCCGAGACGGACGGCGTTATCAGCTCCGTCCTGCTCGCGCGTGCGCTCGTCATAGCGTTCGGCGCAAAGCCCGTTATCGTCTGCCAGGAGGAGAACGTCCCCGCGATCAAGGCTATGGCCGCAGTTGTCGGACTTCATCTCTATGATTCGATAGATGAGCTTAAAAAATATCCGATATCCATGGCTGTCGTGCCCTTTACAAAGGATAAGGCCAAGGCGGAGAGCTGCGCCGACGAGATAATCTCCCACGGCAAGCCCGCTGCGGTTATCAGCATTGAGGCGCCCGGCGAGAATAAGATAGGCGTATATCATAACGCCACCGGACTCGATGTCACTCATCTCGAGGCCAAAATGGATATCCTCTTCGATAAGCTCCGCGACATGGGCGTGCTCAATATCGCAATAGGCGACCTCGGCAACGAGATAGGCATGGGCACAATTGCTTCTCATCTGCATAAGAACATTCCTTATGCCGACGAGGGCGAGTGCCGTTGCGGCTGCGGCGGCGGAATAGCCGTGCGCACCGTCACCGATAACATAATCACCGCCACTGTCTCCGATTGGGGCTGCTACGCGATGATAGCGGCGATTGCTTATCTCAAAAAGGATCTCGATATCATGCATACCGCAGAGCTTGAGGGCGATACAATAGTCACTGCCGCTCGCAACGGTATGATTGATATGTACGGCTGGTGCATTCCGGCTATCGATGGCTTCGGTAAGAGCCTGAATATGTCGATAGTCAACCTCATGCGCGAGTGCGTCAGCTACTCGCTGAAGCTTGAGGAGACTTGCAAGACCTGGTTCGAAAAGGTCATCGACAAGGGCTTTTTCGGCGAATAACCAAAAAAAGGGGTAAAAAACTATGAATGAAACGTTGTTTCTTCCTGCCGGAGATTCGGCGGTCAATGTCGAGTTCGGCAGAATAATAGACCCCGAAATAAACAAAAAGATACGCAGCCTGTCTGACTCGCTGTCTCGTAAGCCGATACGCGGGGTGACGGAATGTATACCCACGTTCCGTTCCCTGCTCGTCTGCTACGACCCCTTGCAGACGGGCTGCGAGGCTTTGATAAAGAAGCTCAAAAAGCGTATAAAATCTCTCGATCAGGCGTCGGCCGGAGAGAAGCGTGTGTTCAATATTCCCGTCTGCTACGGCGGCGAATTCGGCGAGGATATAGCCTTTGTCGCGTCCCATGCCGGACTCACTGAGCAGGAGGTCATAGACATACACACGGGCAGAGATTATCTCATATTTATGCTCGGATTCCTGCCGGGCTTCGCCTATCTCGGCGATATGGATAAGCGCCTGCACACTCCGCGCCTTTCAAACCCGCGAACGAGTATTCCCGCGGGCTCCGTCGGCATAGGCGGCGAGCAGACGGGCATATATCCGCTCGCGTCGCCGGGCGGCTGGCAGCTCATCGGCAGAACGCCGGTCAGACCCTATGATCCGAACCGCGCCGAGCCTATACTTTACAGCGCGGGCGATTATATCAGATTTTTCGCCGTCGACGAGCAGGAGTACCGCAAAATAGAGGAGCTTGTCAGCCGCGATGAATACGAGTGCAAAATAACTGCCGGGGAGGGGAACTGATATGAGTATGCATATAATCTCGCCCGGTATGCTCACCACCGTTCAGGATCTCGGCCGCTGCGGATACATGGCGTCGGGCTTCCAGCAGAGCGGCGCGATGGATCGCTTTGCCGCCGAGGCAGCAAACCTCTTGGTCGATAACAGCGAGAGGGACGGAGTGCTCGAAATGACCATGCTCGGCGTGAAGGTTTATTTTGATGAGGACAATGTCATAGCGATAACCGGAGCCGAGTTCACTCCCACAGTGACCGATTTTGAAACGGGAGAAGTGACCGAGCTTCCGATGAACCGCGCCATACGCATTAAAAAGGACGATGTGCTCGACTGCGGCAGCGCAAAGAGCGGACTGCGCGGCTATCTCGCTGTGGCGGGCGGCTTTGATATAGCTCCCGTTATGGGCAGTATGTCTACAAATCTAAAGTGCAAAACCGGAGGCTTTGAGGGCAGAAAGCTCAAGGCGGGCGATGTAATTCCGCTTCGCCATCCGCAGGGTTGGCTATTCAGCATGGTCGGCCGCGTGTACGAGCCCGAAAAGCGTGCCGACGGCACGGTTACTATCCATGTTATACCCGGCCCTCAGGATGATTACTTTTCCGATAAGGGCAAAAATACCTTCTATTCAGAAGTTTATTCCGTCACCGCCGATTCAGACAGAATGGGCATAAAGCTCGACGGAGCACCGGTAGAGAGCATTGACGGCGTCGATATTATTTCGGACGGCATAGTTGCGGGCTCGGTTCAGATACCGTCCGCAGGCAAGCCGATAATAATGATGGCGGACAGACAGACTACCGGCGGCTATGCAAAAATAGCGACGGTCATCACCTCTGACCTGCCCCTGCTCGCCCAGCTTCGTCCGGGCGGCACTCTGCGATTTAAAAAGGTCGACCTTCAGTATGCCGTAAAACGCATAAAGGCCGATAAAAAGGCGCTCAAAAAACTACAGACTAATATTCTCAGAGCGGATACCTTTACATCCGACTCCTGATTGGAGGCATATAAAATGGACTATTCTTCGATGAGTCCGCGTGATGTCAGACAGCTTATAAGAGAGGGTGCAATAACCTGCAACACATCGGGAATGTGTGCGGGTTATGCTCAGGCGAACCTCTGCGTTCTGCCGAAGGATCTCGCCTATGATTTCCTGCTTTTCGCTCAGCGCAACCCGCGCCCGTGTCCGATTCTCGAAGTCAGCGACGTCGGCTCGCGTTTTTTGAAGAAAATAGCTCCCGGCGCGGATATCGCAAACGATATCCCGAAATACAGGGTCTATGAAAACGGAGTTATGACCGGCGAATATACGAGCGTCGAGCATCTCTGGCGCGACGATTTTGTCAGCTTCCTCATTGGCTGCAGCTTCTCCTTTGAGTCGGAGCTGATTGCCGCAAATGTGCCGATAAGGCATATCGAAGAGGGCAGAAACGTGCCGATGTATCTCACTAACATCGAGTGCGAGCCGGCGGGAATTTTCCACGGAAAAATGGTCGTGAGTATGCGCCCTCTGCCCTATGACAAGATAGTTACCGCCGTCGCGGCGACTGCCGCTATGCCCAAGGTTCACGGTGCGCCGATACATATCGGAGATCCGTCCGTTATAGGCATAGATGATATCTCGAAGCCCGATTTCGGCGACTCCGTTACGATAAAACCCGGCGAGGTGCCGGTGTTCTGGCCGTGCGGTGTCACTCCGCAGTCGGCGCTCATGAGCACAAAGCCGCCCATAGCGATAACCCATTCGCCCGGGCATATGCTTATAACCGATGTTAAAAATGTCGAGCTTAAATATTGACAGGGGGTACGGATATGCACAAAATAGATCTTAACTGCGATCTCGGCGAGAGCTTCGGCAACTATAAGCTGGGTCTCGACGATGAGGTCATAAAATATATTTCGTCCGCCAATATAGCCTGCGGCTTCCATGCGTCCGATCCGCTCGTGATGCAGAAGACCGTCGCCCTCGCGCACGCAAACGGCGTCGCGGTCGGCGCGCATCCCGGCTTTCCGGATCTTGTCGGCTTCGGCAGAAGAAATATGAACGTCTCGCCCGCCGAGGCTAAAGCGTTCGTTCAGTATCAGATAGGCGCACTCGCAGCATTCTGCAAGGCAGCGGGCTGCCGCCTTGAGCACGTCAAGCCCCACGGTGCGCTCTATAATATGGCGGGCAAGGACGAGATTCTCGCCGCCGCCATATGCGAGGCTGTCTATGAATTTGACCCCGAGCTTATTCTTCTCTGCCTCTCGGGCAGCAAGATGATGAGCGCGGCAAAGAAAATCGGACTCCGAGCCGCAAGCGAGGTTTTTGCGGACAGAGCCTACGAGGATGACGGCTCGCTTGTCGCAAGAGGCAAGCCGGGCGCAGTCATAACCGACGAGGACGAGGCGGTCAGCCGCGTTATCGGCATGGTTAAAAACGGCACGGTCGAGTCGATAAACGGAAAAACAATCGAGCTCAAGCCCGATTCGATATGCCTGCACGGCGACGGAATTAAGGCAGTCGAATTTGCAAGGCGCATTAAATCCGAGCTCATGGCAAACGGTATCGAGACCGCTCCGCTTGCGCAAATAATCTGATAAAGGAAGCGATAACGGTGAAATATCATCGTATATATGCAAAGATAGATATAGACGCGATCCTCCATAATCTCGGCGAGTGCAAACGCTGCATACCCGAGGGCACGAAGGTTCTCGCGGTAATAAAGGCGGACGGCTACGGCCACGGCGCGGTCGAGCTTGCGCATCAGCTTGAGGATAAGGTTGACTATTTCGGAGTCGCCATTATCGAGGAGGCGGTCGAGCTTCGCCGCTCGGGTATAAAGAAGCCGATACTTATTCTCGGCTATACCTCGCCCTCGCAGGACGATCTGTTGATAAACTACGGTATCACGCAGAATATCTACACCTATGAAATGGCGAAACGTCTGTCCGATAGGGCGGTTGCCCTCGGAAAGACCGTTCGTTTTCATATCGGACTCGACACCGGTATGTCGCGTGTCGGATTTCAGGATAACGACGAGAGCGTTGAGCTTATAAAGAAGATAATCGAGCTCCCGAATCTCGTCCTTGAGGGTATTTTCAGCCACTATGCCCGCGCCGACGAGCTTGATAAAACAACCGCGCATCTCCAATCGGAGCGCTTTGATGCGTTTATAGATAAGCTTGAAAAGGCGGGTATAAACATACCGATAAAGCATCTGAGCAACTCGGCGGCAGTAGGGGAGTTTGAGGAGCACTATGATATGGTGCGCTTCGGCATCTCGCTCTACGGGCTCTATCCCTCGGAGGAGGTCGACAAATCGAGAATCGAGCTTGTTCCCGCGATGGAGCTGCGCACTAAAATAGTCAATCTTAAAACCGTCCCCGCAGGCTGCGGAGTCAGCTACGGTCACACATTCGTGACCCAAAGAGAGACCCGTGTCGCAACCATACCTGTGGGCTATGCCGACGGCTACCCCCGGCTTTTGAGCTGCGGCAAAGGCATGGTGGAGATCCACGGCAAGGCCTGCCCGGTACTGGGCCGGGTGTGCATGGATCAGATGATGGTGGACGTGACCGATGTACCGGAAGTGCGCGAGGACGATGAAGCCATCCTGTGGGGCGGCACCGTGAGCGACACCGCAGAGACCATTGCCCGCAAGACCGATACCATCCCCTACGAAGTGCTGTGCGGCGTTTCCCGCCGCGTGCCCCGCGTCTACCGCGACCACGGACAGATCGTGGCCGTGGAGGACTGGATCTTAGAAGCATAAAGCTGCCCGGAGGAACTACATGGCAAGAGACAACATCCGCAACTTCTGCATCATTGCACATATCGACCACGGCAAATCCACCCTGTCCGACCGCATTCTGGAGCTGACCAAGAGCGTGGACGAGCGCACCATGGAGGACCAGATCCTTGACAACATGGACATCGAGCGCGAGCGCGGCATCACCATCAAGAGCCAGGCCGTGCGCGTGAGCTACACCGCCGACGACGGCGAGACCTACCAGCTGAACCTCATCGACACGCCGGGCCACGTGGACTTCACCTACGAGGTCTCCCGCAGCCTGGCCGCCTGCGACGGAGCCGTGCTCGTGGTGGACGCCACCCAGGGCGTGGAGGCGCAGACCGTGGCCAACGCGATGCTCGCCATGAACGCCGATTTGGAGATCATCCCGCTCATCAACAAGATCGACCTGCCGGCCGCCGAGCCCGAGCGCGTGAAGGCCGAGATCGAGGACGGCCTGGCCATTCCCGCCGACGACGCGGTGCTCGCCTCGGGCAAGACCGGCGAGGGTGTCCACGATCTTCTGGAAGCCGTGGTCTACAACATCCCGGCCCCCGAGGGCGACGGCGCGGCCCCCTTGCGCGCGCTCATCTTCGACAGCTACTTCGACGCATACCGCGGCGTGGTGGCCCTCATCCGCGTGGTCGACGGTCGCATCAAGAAGGGCGACAAGATCCGCATGATGGCCACGGGCACGGAGACGCTCGTGGAAGAGGTGGGCGCGCGGCACCCCCAGGAGGTGCCCGAGGAGGCACTCTATGTGGGCGAGGTGGGCTACCTCGTCACGGGCCTCAAGGATGTAAGCCAGGTGAAGGTGGGCGACACGATCACCGTGGCCGACGGCGGCGTGAACGAGCCCCTTCCCGGCTACCGCGAGGCGAAGCCCATGGTGTTCACGGGCCTTTTCCCCATCGACGGCGACCAGTACGAGCCTTTGAAGGAGGCGCTGGAGAAGCTGTCGCTGAACGACCCGGCGCTCGTGTGGGAGCCCGAGACCTCTCACGCCCTCGGCTTCGGCTTCCGCGTGGGCTTTCTGGGCCTTCTGCACATGGAGGTCATCAAGGAGCGGTTGGAGCGCGAGTTCGGGCTCGACCTTCTGGCCACGGCGCCTTCGGTGGAGTACCACGTGTACCTCAAGGGCGGCGAGATGGTGTCTTTGCACTCGCCCCAGGAGATGCCCGACCCCGGCTCCATCGATCACGTGGAAGAGCCCTATCTGAAGGCGAAGATCCTCATCCCGCCCGACTACGTGGGCGCCGTGATGGACCTGGCCGTGGGCCGGCGCGGCAACTTCGTCACCATGAACTACCTCTCCCAGACCACCGTCGAGATGCTCTGGGAGATCCCTCTGTCCGAGCTCATCCTGGACTTCTTCGACAAGCTGAAGTCGAACACGAAGGGCTACGCGTCCCTCGACTACGAGATGGACGGCTACCGTCCGTCGCGCCTTGTGAAGCTCGACATCCTGCTCAACGGCGAGATCGTCGACGCGCTGAGCTTCATTCTGTTTGCCGACAATGCTTACGCCCGCGCGCGCAAGATCTGCGAGAAGCTGAAGGAGAATATCCCGCGCCAGATGTTTGAAATTCCGGTGCAGGCCGCGATCGGCGGCAAGGTTATCGCCCGCGAGACGATCAAGGCGCTGCGCAAGGACGTGCTCGCCAAGTGCTACGGCGGCGACATCACGCGGAAGAAGAAGCTGCTCGAAAAGCAGAAAGAGGGCAAGAAGCGCATGCGCACGTTCGGCACGGTGTCCGTGCCCTCCGAGGCGTTTATGGCGGTTCTGAAGCTCGATGAATAAACCGTTTTCGCTGTATATCCACATTCCGTTTTGCAAAAGCAAGTGCCCATATTGCGATTTCTACTCCGCGCGGCCGGAAGAAGACGACGTATTTGACCGCTATTTGGCGGCGCTGTGTGCGCGGCTTGCAGTGTACGGTGAAAAATACGGCGAACGGCTGTTGCATACGGTATATTTTGGCGGCGGTACGCCGAGTGTGTTCGGTGCGAAAAGACTGTGCCGCGTGCTCGAAAAAGTGAAAGAGCAGTTTAATGTTGCCGAAAACGCGGAAATCACGACGGAGTGCAACCCGGCGGATGTAGACGTTTCATTTTTTGAAACGCTGAAACGCGGCGGGTTCAACCGTATTTCAATGGGTATGCAGTCCGCAAACGAGGCGGAATTGAAAATTCTCGGCCGCAGGCACACGGCGGAAACCGTGCGGGAAGCGGTGAAAGCGGCCATCGAAGCGGGCATAGACTGCTGGGACAG
>ERZ832317.5477-NODE-5477-length-11399-cov-5.678773_pt1 | contig 11399 bp, 20 predicted proteins | sample MGYA00519695_ERZ832317 | MGnify/ENA primary metagenome ERZ832317 (study PRJEB31850, sample SAMEA3708726) | human gut metagenome | biome: human gut; feature: human-associated habitat; material: faeces | place: China | collected 2014 ...
TGAGAAAAACAGCAATTACACAACGATGTGCAATTACCACCTGCGGGATCAGGGTTTTAGCCTGAAAGGAAAAGGACTTCTCTCTATGCTGCTCAGTTTGCCGGACACATAGAACTATTCGGTACGTGGATTATCTTCGATTACGCCGGATGGTGTAGATGGAGTGCTTACGGCTCTGAAAGAGCTGGAGCGTCTTGGGTAACATAACCATAAAATTTGAAATGAGAAACACATCATGGAAAAGAAGTTTGCGGACATCATCAACGAGGGCAAGAAGAACGGCAAGACCATCGAGGAGATCAACAAGCTGCTGAAGGAGGCGGGCGCCAACTTCCACCTGAACCCCGACGGCGGTACGGCGGGCTGGACTGAAGCCGAGATGGCCGAGGGCTTTATTCCTGCTGAGGAGGAGCCCAAGGACGCCCAGCGCACCGTGGATATGCGCCGCCGTCCCGAGCTTGCCGGCACCAAGCAGATCCAGTGGATCCCCGGCGGCAAGTTCGAGGTTACCTATGACGAGGACGGTTATGCCAAAAGCGCGGTGAGAGTCAATGACTGACATTTTTGACTGCGAGCGGGCACAGGTCTACCACAACACGGCAAAGCTGTCCCCGGCGCAGATCAAGGCCAAAACCGGCTGCACCCACATCATCAACGGCTACCTGTTCAACGGGCGCTTCGTTCCGGTTGGCTGGTGCGTGATCGACGGCAAGGTCATCAGCCGGGACAAATACCAGGACTGGGGCGTGTCTATCGGCTCCGACGGCACGCCGAAAATGCTGACGGACCGGGGAGGATCTTTCCTCTCCGGCGTCCCTCTCCTGAAGGCGGGGGCCAAACTACATCGGGATCTCACGCCGGACGTGGCCCGGTCCGCTGCCCGGACGGCGGTAGGCTGGCTGGCCAACGGTAAGGTGTGCCTGTGGTGCGACAAGGCCAGCCTGACCCGTGAGCAGCTCCAGAACAAGCTGCTGGGGCTGGGCGTGGTGGACGCCCTCATGCTGGACGGCGGCGGCTCCACCCAGGGCATATTCCCTGGTGGGAAGGTGGTCAGCACCCGGAAGGTGCCTACCATGCTGCTGTTCTGGGAGCGGAAGGCGGCTACCACAAACCCTACCCCGGCCCCAGTCAATCCGGAGGAACCGGCGCTGGCATGGGGCAAGGCCAAGGGGCTGGTGACGGGCAGCAATGCGGCGGAAACGCTGACCCGGGCGGAGCTGGTTCGGGTGCTGTACAAGCTGAAAGGAGAATAGGCATGGATGTTAAGGTCTACTCTCTGGCCGCTGATGGGGACAAGTACCTGACTCCTCATTTCCAAGTGAAAGAGTTTCGCTGCCGTGATGGCAGTGACGTGGTTCTGATCCATGAGCAGCTTCCCTGGGATCTGGAGTCCATCCGGTATCAGGCCAGCCAAGAGCACGGCAAGGGGAAGGAGATTCCCCTCATTATCAACAGCGGCTACCGCACGGTGGCCTACAACAGCACGTTGAAAAACGCCAGCAAGCACAGTCAGCACCTTTACGGATACGCTGCGGATATCCACATGCCGGGAGTCTCTATCAAGGACCTGAAGCGATATGCCCGGAACGTGTCCCCTAACCATGGAGGCGTTGGGGTATATGGCAGCTTCCTTCACTTCGATAAGCGGGAGGCCAAGGCCGACTGGACCGGCTGAGAGAAACCGCCCTGCAGCACAGTGCTGTGGGGCGGTTATTTTGCTCGGAACATGTAAACAACCGTGTAAACAATAGAGCCATATTTTTTGATTTTTTTCAAGTTTTTTGGATTCTTTTCAAAATTGCGTATTATAAAAAAATATAACATAACACAACAAAAAAGTATCGGAAACCACTCGTTTTGAGTAATTTCCGATACTTGGCGCGGAAGGAGGGATTTGAATTTTAAGCTGCGTGTAAAATGCTGTATCAGCGTATCTCAAAAACCGTGTGTTTTCAGTGCTTTGCGGGTTTGTGTGTAAAATGCTGTATCACGTTATAAAATCTGAAAGGGGTAAACTAAGGGGTAGAAAACAGCGTTGCTTTTTGATGGTTCCCATGTTATCCTGTCGATAGGCGCTGCACGAACGGCAGGCGGTCAGCACTTCCCGGAAGGGAGGTGATGCCAATGGTTACATATTCAGAGCTGTTTCAGCTTTGTTTGGTACTGATTGGTTTTGCTGGTCTGATTATTCAGATTTGCAAGAGAAAATGACCGCCCCTTGCCCGAGCGGTCATTTCGCAAGAAATAGAACGTAAAGGCTGACCGCTTGTCGCAGCGCCCTTTCTGTTTTCATTATAGCAAATTCTCATGTCCTGTCAAGCCTTGGATCATTCCGAGGCTTTTCTTATACCCGGGATTTCTTTTTGCCTCCGCAGAGCTGGCGGGCAAAAGTGGCGGCGGAGATGTAGCCGTCAATGAACGTGAAGCGCCGGTGAATGGCTCGGTAGTCCTTCAGGCCGGTAAAGGCCAGAACCTCTTTGATGTTCAAGAGGTTGCGGCCACCGGTAAAGGCGAGGATCTGTTCCAGATTGTCATAGTAAAAATCGTTGACCATGGTGGCCGCCCTCTTTTGCTTTGTCGTGATTGCTGATAAAATGTGCCGTTTTCTTGTCCTCGCGCGATGTGTTGCAGCTTCCCCTGACTGGTTACATCCTCTCACAAATGCTTTCTCATTGCCAGTGCATAAGCAATTTCTTGAAAGATTTTTGTATGATATAATTATGATTTTGCCCGTGTTTATAGGCGTTCCTTTTATTGTTTTACAGCTTCATTGACACTGGTCTCCAGTGCGGCAAGGGCATCGCAAATTAGGTCAAGGGCGGGAACGTAAACGGCGGAGGTTCGTCGGCAGGCGACCAATGAAAGGAACCTGGTATTTTCGCCGGCGCTGGTCTGAACTGCGGTAAACTCCTCACTAAGCCCCTCCGAAACGATTTGCAAGCTGGCCGCGATCTGCTCCAGTTTGATTTGAACTTCGTCCATTGTGATTTTTTCCATAGTAAATCCTCCATTTATCCTTGTGACAGTTAGGGAGGGACGCTCATGCGCCCTCTCCGCTCTTGCGTACCGTTTTTGAACCCAGCTTTATAAAGGCTCCCTGTTCATCCTCGCGGATCGCCCGGAAAGCAATGCTGCCGGTATAGGCTTCACGTTCAAAGCGTATTACGGCGGCTTCGGTCCCGCGCCAGACGGTGAACACCACTGTTTCCCCACGGTGTTCCACTGTATAGGCATCGGGGTCAATGCGGGTGGCGGTGGTCATTTTGGAAAAGTCCGCGCCTGCGTAGAGTACGGAGCCGGTGAGAAAATTAACCTCGAACATTCCGCCTCCGCACGGGGCACTTTCATCATAGGCGGGGTGAAGTCGGGCAAGGGTACCGTTCTGCCAGAGCTTGCACTGACCGGATGGCGTCCACTCCACATCCGGGAACTGCTCACGGATCAGGTCAAGGGCAATCTTCCGGGCAGCTTCATCAATGGCGGCCCTCTGCTGGATATACTCGGTTCTGTTCATTGTGAAATCCTCCTTGCTTTCTTGGCGGGAGGCTGATACAATCTGGGTATCAACCTCCCTGTGGTGGTTGGTGGTTACGGCTCTCTGTGCCTTGCTTTGGACGGCGGTGGTACAGAGGGCTTTTCTATTGCGTCCAGAAGGGCTATCACCCAGCTTGCTATCTGGATGGCCCCGGCAACGGCGGCGATCACTCCCATCATGCTACGGAGAAGCGGCGCACGGTGGTTTCTCTGGTGAACCGCTCCGCCACATCCGGCAGGGCCTTTTTAAGCGCGCTGGTGTCGATTCTGGCGCTGGTCACGCTCTTCCATGTGATTTTATACTCTCCGGCGGTCATGCTCTCAGAAGCGCCCATAGCGGCCTTGATTGCGTCCCGAATGGAATCGGCCTCCGCCTGTGCTTCGTCGATCAGGGATTGGAGCTGCCGCAGCTCCCGGCACTTGCTTTCCAATTCATTGATACTCATTGTGCTTTCCTCCTTCAATTTGGGGAACCCCGGCGGCGGTGGTCATTAGGGCTGTGGCCTCATTGCTTCCCATTCCCTATACCGTTCCGCCCTTATCCGTGATCTCGGTGTTAGGCTTCAACGATTGCCGGTGTCTCAACTGTTTTCGTTTGTTCCCTCGCTGTGATTACATCATAACATATCTACCGGTAGATATTCAATGCATGAATTGTACAAATCTACCGGTAGACAATTATGCAAAATATATCTATCGGTAGATTGCGAATTGCAGTATACTTAATTCGTATCAAATTAAGGAGGTTCACCATGGGCGAAAAAACAGAAGCTCAGAAGAAAGCACAGCAGAAATATATGGAAAAGTTTGTTCGTGTTGAAATTAGAATGGATCAAGCGAAGCGAGATGCCATTCAATCCCATGCAGAGGGCCGAGGGGAAAGCGTGAACGCATTTATCAACCGGGCCATTGATAACCAGATGGAGCAAGACAAGGCTTGACAGGAGCCATCTTGTGAGATATTGTGAAGTTGCTGCATAGTTAAGAGGCTGGGCCACTGTGTTTATAGCACAGATGCGGCTGGTTCGATTCCAGATGCAGCTATGACAGCGGAAAGCCGGGGCGATTGCTCCGGCCTTTTCTTGTTTGTGCCTGGGGGCTGATTCCATCAGGACGGGCCGAGGCTTCACCGGCTGGCGGCGCAGGAGGCCAGAGATGGAGGCCGGATGGTGGAGGGTAGGGGGGTAGCGGAAAAACAGGGGGTGTCTCTTCCTCGTGGTATAGGACATATTCCACGCATCCCCTTGCCCCATTTCTGGACTGGGGTAGGGGAAAAAGGGGCGGGGGGCTTTGCGTGTCCGCAGCGCGAAAATTATAAAAGACTATCTACGGACTTCACAAATTCAGATCGCTATGCTAAAATACGCAATGAGGGGATGCATACCCTTATGGAGCCGTTTCCCACATTTGCAGCGGGATCTCGACCCGTGTCAGCATTTGTGGGGACTGCTTCGCAAACGTCTGATACATTCGGGGAAGGCACGGGTGATGGACCCGCCAACCTGGCCCCGGATGTTATCGGACCCTCACAGACGCGGGAACCGGTTTGACCGTAAGTTGCAGGGGGTATTCCCCATGTTGAACGCCCGCGTTGTGAGAAATAGCTGAGATTGTGTCCCAGCGTCACCATTGGTGGCAAGGCTGGTTGGATTGGCACGGTCTTGTCAGCAGGGCTTGAATGAGTTTCCGTCGCGGTAGGTGCTGGACCTACGTCAGGGCCGGAAACTTCATTCAGGCTCCTTTTGTGAGTGCCACGCAGAGCGCCTTTAAACAGCCTTTGAGCGCGCCCTTCCCATTGGGATATACACACACCAGAAAACGCCCATCTTCGCTTCTGGGGGCATTTATGGCCGTTCCTGACGGCTTCTCTACTTGGCATAGTAAAAGACCTCCTGTTTTGGGAGGCCTTTTTTCAAATTTTATCCGCGATAGCATCCATCAGCCAGTCCTCAACACTCTCAAAGCCGCAGACCTCTACGGTTCTGCAAATCTGCTCGTAGACTGTTTGGCTGACCTCCACGGAGAGCGTCACCGTTTCTTTTACTTCGGGTTCTGTTTTCTTTCTGGGCATAGCTTATCTCTCCTTTACGGCGGTGAGTACGGTTTCCAAAAGTTTGATGGCGGCGGAGGTGCTTGCCACAGCGTCCAAATCAAGGATGACTGTTTTGCCCCGCTTTTCGTTTCCGTCCTTGTCTATCCAGTTCGGCTTGCATACGCTCAGCTTCCGGCCCTCCCGGAAATATTCGATGATGTTTTTGCCGGTGTTGACGGTAACCGGCTTCTCGGTGTCCCAAACGTTCATAGTGGCTCCTTTCATAGAAAAATCGGATAGGGGATGTATAAAAAAACGCGCGTGCGCGTTGTGATCTTGTGCGGCGGCATACAGGGAAAGCCAGTCGGTAAGCCTCATGGTAACGAGCCATGGGGCTTTATTCTTGCGGTGGAACACTGCCGGGGAACCATCCTGAAACCGTTCTGCGTCCCGTGCAGCTTGCTCTATTGCCTTTGCTATGTTCAACTGCTCCACGCGCTTGCACTCAATGTGGATACCGGGTAGGCCAAACACATCAGGCACAGTTCCGTATGTCCTGTTCCCGCCCCACGAAACGGGATACCCGGCGCGGCGGAGGTGGTCTGTAAGCTCCCGTTCCCCCGCCGCACCCTTGCGCTGTGACATTCTTCCGCTTGTCACTGATCCCCTGCTTTCACTCGTTCATCAGGATTGCCCCGGCCTCACTCAAATCTTCGATGATCTCGCAGTTGGTCAGCCCTATAGCATGGATTTCCCTGTCTCCGCTGCTCAATTCCACAAGAGCAAGGCAGACTACCGGGTGGGAAACATGGCCGTCGAACCCCCATAGCAAATTGGCGGGGGCGGGAATGATCTGAAGAATTTTATTTTCGTCCATAATGTTGTCCTTTCTGTTCTGACCGGCTCACAGCCGGAAATAATCGTTGAGCCGCTGTTCAAATTTATCACGGTCTGACACATCCAGCAGGGGCGCAAAGCGATGCTGTAATTCGTCCCGCTGCCGGTAGCGGTCACGCTTGCGGCGTTTGGGCTTTGTTTCTTCCAAAATCGAACAAGCCTGCTCAATTTTCACCCGATAACCCTCCCCGTTTCCTTGAAAAAAGTCGCATCGACATGGCCGCATGGCCCGCGTCGGTTCTTGTCCAGCCACAGTTCCAGCAGGGACGGTGTACCCGCGCCGCTGTCCTCGCAGGGAGGGTTGTGCAGCAGGCACACGGTATCCGCGTCCTGCTCGATGGCGCCGCTTTCCCGGAGATTGGCCATAGTGGCTCGGAAATCCCCGGAGCGGTCAGAAGCCGCAGCCCGGTTTAGCTGGCAAAGACACAACACGGGAATATTGAGCCGCATGGCCAGCAGCTTGAGCGCGCGGCTGTTCCGAGTAGTGGATTCGTAGAGCGATAGGCGTTTTTCCGGCGGCTCCAACAGGCCGAGATGGTCAACGACCAGCAGCCCCGGCTTTTCCCGGAAGCAAAGGGCTTCAATCTGCCGGACGTTCATCCTGGAATGGCGGTTAAATACGATGGGCAGCTTGGAAAGCTGAGACATCCCGCTTGCAAACCGCTTGTATTCTTCTTCCTCCAACGTTCCGCCGAACATGAACCGAGCCGCAGAACCGCCGCCCAGATTGCCCACCAGACGGGCGGAGCAGTCCTCAGAGGACATCTCAAGCGAGGCATAGACAACCCTCGTCCCAGTTTTGGCGGCGTTCAGTGCGATTTGCAAGGCAAGGGCGGATTTGCCGACAGCGGGCCTTGCGCCGATGATATGTAACCCACCGTTGATGTAACCGCCGCCCAGCAGTTTGTCCAATCCGGCAAGGCCAGAGGGAACGCAGGGGGCTTTCCCCTCAGCCTGACGCTCGACCCGGTCACAGAGGGCATTCAGAGCGTCGGCAACGGTCGTTGCTTCTCCGGCCCCGCCGTCCTCTACAAGTTTCTGAATGACCGTCCGTGCATGGCTTAATGCCTCGGCGGGTGTACGGCCAGAGGAAACCAGCTCGTTTCCCAGCACTGCCAGCTTCCGGCTCAAAGAAGCTTCCTTGACGGCGGACACATAGACGGTAAGGTTGGCGGTGGTGGGTGTAATTTCCATTGATTCCAGCAGAAGCTTGTCCGTCACCTCCGGGCAATGCTGCCCCGCTTCTGCCCGAACGGTGAGCGCGTCAAAGCTGCCGTTTTCTGCGAACTGCCGCCGCATGGCCCGGAATACCTCACGGAGCGGGACAAGCGTAAAATCATCTTCGGACAGCCCGGAAGCCTCCGGGAATAGTGCGGAATCAATCAGCAAGGAGCCGATGACGCCATATTCGCTCAGGATAGATTGCCCCATATTTTCACCTCCATTCGCCGGTCGTGGGGTCAAGCTTTCGTAATGGTTGCTCAAACTGCGGCTGCTCGGCGATAGTCTGGCGCTCCCACGTTCTCACCGCAGCCCGCCAATCCCTGATAGGCTTGCCTTTGCCTTGTACCCAGCCGTTGGCAGAATAGAAGTCAAAGAAACGTTCAGCATCGACGGTGTTCTTTCGCTCGGCGCAATATGCTTGTACTTCTTCAAGAGAAGGGGGAATAAAGCGGGTGCGTGGCGGCGTAGCCGCCTTATCTCCTTTGTTAAGTTCTGTTACGTTATGTTCAGGTTCCAAGTTGGTGCCATTTTGGTTCCAAGTTGGTTCCAAACTGGTTCCAAGTGCTAAACGCCCATTGCAATCTGTTATCAGTAAAGACTTCTCTGCAGTGTAAATCGTGGCATGATAGCGGTCATTTTTTAGAGTGTTATTGATACCCCAGTCCGTGATAACTACAACGCCGCTCTCAAATGGAATGATATATCCTTTTGCAGCAAGAAGTCTCAAATCGTCATCATTGCAACCGGCGGATCGGGCAATCTTCCGTGGAGAACCAACAAATCCATCGTCATCGCCGTGCATTCCCAGGTGAAAATATAGGGCCTGCGCGCTCAGCGGCATATCCATGAATTTATCAGTGTCGATGACCTGCAATGCAAACATTCTCTTTTGTGCCACGGCTATCCCTCCTGTGCCTGCTGCCGTACCCATTCCCGGAGATCGTCCACCAGCACCCGTGTACAGCCGCCAAGTCGGACAGCAGGAAACCCCGGTAGCTTCGCCAGCCGGTAGATTGTGGGGCGGCTGACGCCCAACAACCGGGCAGCATCCGCCATGTTGACAGCCAGCGGCTTCATTCCGTCCATCCCGCACCCTCCCGGATATCGAACAAATCGTCAAAGCTGCATGACAGAGCACTGCAGAGCTTTTGCGCCGTGCTTGGGCGGACGGCCTTTCCCTGCTCAACGCGCAAAACCGTTCTCTCGGTCAATCCAGTCAGTCCCCCAAGCTCCCGGAGGGTCAGTCCTTGACAGAGCCGCGTCTTTCGTAATTCACTTCCTCGTGCGAAAATCATTCGTTTCGCCCCCTTTCGTTGCTTACATTTTACCACACGCAGTCATCGAATTCGATACGTAATTAGTATCTTAATTATTGACAAATGAGATAAACGGTGCTATAAAGAAGGTGAAAGGTAACTAAAAAAGCGACTATGGAGGTAGCGGAATGGGAAATAACATAAAGGAACTCGTCGGAAAACGCCTGTTTGTCCTGCGCGGAGATTCAACACTGGAGGAGATCGCAGCAAATTTGAACAAGAGACTAGGATACAACTCATTTACTAAACAAAAACTCTCAAAGGTCGAAAAAGGAGGGCAAGAAGTAAACTATGAAGATTTGATTGCTCTTGCAAAGGAATACGCTGTTTCAACTGATTACCTCTTGGGATTGTCTGAAACGAGACTGCCGGAATCAATGGGGACTGTTGAATACACAGGGCTTACAGTTGAGGCTGCGAATTATTTACACACGATGCACATTACAGACGAAACAAGGACAAAAAAGTCAGCAACTCCGATGTGCGAGATGATAAGTGAATTTTTGTGCCACTGTTCCGTGGCTTTTCAAGATATGTACTTTTTGTATTTGACCACGAAGGACATGAGTGCATTTAAACCGAGGCTTGGATTATTAACGAATGAACAGGACGCTAAAATGCAGTATAGGGCGTACATGATGGCGAACAAATATTATGGGATGTGTGAAATTGTTTCAGGGAAAAATTATTTACGGTATAAAACGGAACAGATTGTGAATAAAATGCGAGAAGCTGTTGCAAGGACGATTAAACTTTCGGATACTGTAAAAGCTTGCGACAAAATGGCAATAGAAAATGCGGAACGTGAATATGAAATCATCAAAAGAAAGCGGCCATCAGAAAAATAAAAAACCGCCCCCGGTGCTGGAACACCGGAAGCGGTCATAGGGGCAGTAAACTTTGGGAGCCTACTGCCCTTCTATATTACACAACATAGGAGGAAAAATCAATGCCAAGAAAATCAAACACCAGAGCGGCGCAAGGGGCCGGAAGCATCCGGCAGCGGACAGACGGCACATGGGAAGCCCGTATCACTATTGGCACCGATCCGGGAACGGGCAAGCCGGAACGCAAAAGCGTATACGGCAAGACGCAGGCTGATGTACGAAAGAAAATGACTGCAGTTTTGCGGGCCGTAGATAGTGGCACATATCAGGCCCCAGACAAAACAACCGTTGCGGAATGGCTTGATGAATGGATGGAAACATTCTGTGCCGTCAAGGTGAAGCCGCTGACATACAGCAGCTATGAGGTGGCAATCAAGAACCACATAAAACCGGCTATCGGAGCGGTGAAAATCCAGGCTGTGAAGGGTGTTCACATTCAGAAGCTTTATAACAGCATGACCGCCGCCGGATTATCTCCTAAAACTGTAAAGAACGTTGCTGCCATTCTTCATAAGGCGTTTTCTGTGGCTCAGAAACAGGGCATGGTACAGGGGAACCCCTGCGATGCTGCGGAGCTGCCAAAGGCCACACAAAAGGAAATAAAGCCATTGACCGACGCGGAAATACCTCTTTTCCTGCAAGCCATCAAAGGGCTGTCGATGGAAAACGCCTATGCACTCTGTCTGTTTGCCGGATTACGTGAGGGGGAGTGTCTGGGGCTTTCTTGGGAACAGGTGGACTTTAAAGCCCAGCGAATTACCATCAGCCAGCAGCTCCAAAAGGAAAAGAAGAAAAACGCGGCGTACTACATTGCCCCCAGCACGAAGAGCGGAAAGCCCCGGCAGATAGAGCCGCCGGAAATCGCATTTCAGTATTTGCGGGCAGAACGAAAGCGGCAGGCTGAGAATCGCCTTGCTGCCGGGGAACTGTGGAATAACCCGGATGATCTTGTTTTTACAGATGCGATGGGCGGACATCTGAGAATATCGACCTTCTATAAAACCTTCAAACGAATTGCAGAGAGTATCGGGCGGCCAGACGCAAGACCTCATGATCTCCGGCACACCGCCGCGACTGTTGCGATTGCTGCCGGAGCTGACATAAAGAGTGTGCAAGACCTGCTGGGCCATGCGACCGCCAGCTTTACCCTGAACGTCTATGCCCACACCAGCGACCAGATGAAGAAAGACACTGCCGCCAGAATGCAGAACTACTATGACAATCTCACGGCCAAAAAGGCATAAAGCAGCCCCGCCGGATTTTAACATCCGACGGGGTAAATTTTCTGTAAGGGGTAAGTTTAGGGGTATAGCAAAAATGTGAGGCTGCTATCTTGAACTTTTGAAGCAGAAAAATCGCGAATATAAAAGAAAAAACCGTCTTATCTGAACAAATAAGACGATTTCTTCTGGCGCGGAAGGAGGGATTTGAACCCTCGCGCCGGTTTTATCCAGCCTACTCCCTTAGCAGGGGAGCCCCTTCGGCCTCTTGGGTACTTCCGCAGGTCGA
>ERZ832317.5479-NODE-5479-length-11395-cov-2.621429_pt1 | contig 11395 bp, 10 predicted proteins | sample MGYA00519695_ERZ832317 | MGnify/ENA primary metagenome ERZ832317 (study PRJEB31850, sample SAMEA3708726) | human gut metagenome | biome: human gut; feature: human-associated habitat; material: faeces | place: China | collected 2014 ...
CCTCTTATCAAAAACACACGCTATATCGGCAAATATTACTATGCTGATAATGAATACACAGACGAAACGCAAAGAATAGTTACTGACGACATTTTTTATAAGGCACAACAAAAAGCCATTGCAAACCAACACGGAGGAAGTTGTAAGGCTATCGAGCGTTATTTACTGTCAAATAAGTTGTATTGCGGATATTGTCATAATAAAATGATTGGTGAATGCGGTAAAAATCAAAACGGATTAGCCTATCATTACTATACCTGTGTCGGACGTAAAAGAAAGCATATATGCAATCGCAAAAATATTAAAAAGAAAGATATTGAACAGTATGTTATCAATGCTATATCCTGTCTGTTAAATGATGAATACGCCATAAATAAAATAATAGAAACGGCTATCAATTATCAGCAAAATGACGTAGAACATATTAACGAAATAAAAGATATTGAAAGCACCATTAAAGAAATAGAACGAAAGATTTCAAATATATTATCCGCTATCGAAGCCGGCATATTTACAGACTCAACAAAGAATAGATTGCAAGAATTAGAAAATCAAAAGACAAGACTAACCCAAGAATTAAATTATAAAAATCAAAGTTCAACGAAAATTCCAAGAACAACATTGAAACAAATATTAAAAAACTTAGACCTCTCCAAAGACGCTACCAATCCCGAAAAACAAAATATTATAGACCTATTAATACATAGAATATATTTATGGCAAGATAAAATATTAATAGTATTTAATCAGTCAAACTTGTGTGATAATGAAATTTCAGTTGATGATACAGACGTAAATACAATAATAAAAACGCTATCCGAGCCTAATGCGTCAAGTTCGGATAGCGTAGAATATGGTACTCCCGACCAGAGTCGAACTGGTGACTAACCCTTAGGAGGGGTTTATTATATCCATTTAACTAAGGAGGCGTGCTTGCATATTAAATTGACAGATAATATTATACACTATCCGCTTAGGATTTGCAAGCACTTTGCGAAAATTATTTATACAGTTTTCCGTCACAGACGGTCAGTATCCTGTCGGCATATTTTGCGTCGGAAAGGCTGTGTGTGATAAGAATGACGGTTTTGCCGCATTTGTGGCGGGAGAGAAGCAATTCCATTACTTCCTTTCCGGAGCGGCTGTCAAGATTTCCGCACGGCTCGTCCGCAAGGATAAGGTCGGGGTCTGCGGCGATTGCTCTTGCGATAGCGACACGCTGCTGTTGTCCTCCCGAAAGCTCATACGGCTTGTGCGACAGCCTTCCCGAAAGTCCTACAGCTTCAAGCGCCGAAAGTGAGCGTTCAAGGCGTTTCGCTGTCGGGATACCTCTGTAAGTAAGAGGCAATGCTACATTTTCAACCACCGACAGCGTCGGTATAAGATTGAACGACTGAAAAATAAAACCTATCCTTTCGTTTCTTATACGGCTCAGCTCGTTATCGGCAAGCGTTTTTGTGTCAAGTCCGGAAAACATATATGTTCCGCTGTCGCAGGTGTCGAGCAGACCGAGGATATTCATCAGCGTGGATTTCCCCGAGCCGCTCGGACCTGTAATTGCTATGAACTCGCCCACGTTTACCGTAAGGCTGACGTTGTCCAGTGCCTGTACCGTACCGTCAGCCATTGTGTAGTGCCTTGATATGTCAGCGGCGTTTATCAGAACATTCCCGTTTGTTTGATTGATATTCCTGCTTTCTTTCATAAGAGCCGACCTCCTTCGGTGAGAAATAACGGCAAGGCGAGGCTGTCGTGTTGGTTATTACGCCTGCGCCGTGAAGTCCGCAACAGCCGTCATGCTGATGTATGCAAGGCTCGCCGCATATTATCATATTCATTTTTCCACCCTCTTTTTGTGAGATTATAAAGCTATTTTTAGCCGCAACGACTGTAATATTCACTGCATTTCAGTAATATTTTCCGTAACGGCAGATAAACTAAGTAGGTAAAAACGAAAAGGAGAATGAGTATGAATTACCGTAAAACATACAAAAAAAGAAAGGCGTTTCATATTACGATTATCGCAATTTCGGTTATTGCAGGGCTTTATTTCAATATGATGCTCCCCGGTGTTATAAGGGATAACGTTCCTTGTGTGGACGTAATCTTCCCCGAAAGAACAGAATATATCCCGTCCGTAACCTGCAGCGGTACGGTAGGTTATTCACAGGTCAGGAGCATAAAAGAAGAAATACCGCTTATTATAAAGGAATATCTTGTGAATGTCGGCGACAGGGTAGACCAGGGACAGACGATAGCTGTTGTTGATAAGCAGGCGGTGTGTGATAAGCTGAGCAATATATACAGCGGTTCGGTATCCGATGTGCTGACGGCGGCAGAACTTTCCGACAGGATACCTGAGGAAATACCGGCTTTGGTATCCGGAACGGTATGCTATCTTGCAAAAAGCGGAGAGCTTATAGATGCCGGAGCGGATATTGCAAGGGTAGGAGGCAAGGGCGCACTTGTGCTGAATGTTGCTGTGCCTGAACGCAATCTGTCGAAAATCAGAAAAGGGCAGACCGCATTGCTTACTCTGTCGTCTGTTGACGGAAAATTTGCAGGACAGGTGAAAAGCATCGGCAAAAGTATGAGGAAACAATATCTCGGTGCCGTAGAGGAAACCGTAGCCGATGTTATGATAAGCATAGAAAGCCCGTCGGACAAGCTCAAAAGCGGTGACAGCGGATATGCGGAAATACAGACAGGTCTTAAGCGTGATATAGTTACCTTGCCTTACAGTGCGGTTATGCAGGATGAAAAAAGCGAATATATCTACGTTATCGAGAACGGCAGAACAACAAGACGTGACGTTATAACAGGGCTGGAGCTTGCAAAACGGACGCAGGTTTTCGGAGTAAGCGTTGAGGAGGAAGTTGTGAAAAGCACGCATGGAGTAGCGGCGAACTCGATTATTATCAGAAATAAGACGGAATAAAGGAATACACAGGCACAAAACGGTAATTATATAATGGTCGGATATGAAACATAAAGCGGAGGTAGGTTATGGGACTGATGTCGGTTATGGCTGATATATGGAGAAGCAGGAGCAGAAGTGCGCTGACTATGAGTGCAGTTGCGATAGGTATTTTTTCGGTGACGGTAATATCGGCGGCAGGGCAGATAGGCACAGCCAAGATAAACGACAGCCTTGACGATATGGGAGTAAACTCTGTACTTGTGGAGGCACAGGAGGCGGGAGTTGCTCTGAGCGACAGCGATATAGATGCTTTGGGCGGATTGAGCGGTGTCAACGGTGCGATGCCGCTTATGGCACAGGTCACCAAGTGTGAGCTTATCGAAAGCAATGTTTCGTGTATGGTGTGGGGAGTAAACGAGAAAGCGGACGAGATTATTTCGATGAAGGCGATACACGGCAGACTTATTGACAGATCGGATCTTAAAAAAGCTGAAAATATCTGTGTTATTGATGATGAGATAGCACTCGAAACATACGGAAGGACGAACATAGTCGGAAAGACGGTGAGCGTGAATTTCGGCGGTAAATACACTGATTTTACGGTGATCGGTGTTGCCGAGTCGGGACTCAGCCCTATACAGAATATGATGAACGATGCTGTGCCGTATTTTGTGTACATTCCCTACACCACAGCGCAGAATATAAGCGGCAAAAGTGAATATGACAAGATAGCCGTTCTTCTTGACAAAAACGGTGACGGCGAAACTGCGATAGACAGAATAAAAACCTGTATGGCAAATGTCAAGGGTGAGGGGAGTATAAAAATAAGCGAGCTTCAGAGCCAGAAGAAACAGCTTGACGGAATACTGGCTGCCGCAACCTCTGCACTGTCGTTCACGGCAGGAATTTCGCTTGCGGTTGCATCCGTATCGGTTATGACCGCAATGCTTGTAAGCGTGGGTGAAAGAAAACGTGAGATAGGCATAAAGAAGTCGCTCGGAGAGTTCTTAGCCGAAAGCACGATGATATGTATTATCGGCAGTATCGTGGGCATTGCGGCAGGTTGTGCGGTGGCGTTTGTTATAGGTCTTGCGGTCGGTGAGAGCTTTGTTATGCAGACGGATATAATGCTTATCGCAGTCGGAGTGTCTGCGGTCATAGGTATGATATCGGGAAGCTATCCTGCATATAAAGCGGCAAGGATGAAGCCGGTTGATGCGCTGAAGATGTAAAGATTCAAAAAATTCCCCTACCCTCTTGACAGCTAACGATTATTAGCTTATAATATAGCTAACGATTGTTAGCTTTTTTATATCGGGGTGAATATATGAAACAAGCCTCCAAGAATGAAGACACAAAACAACGCATACTCGACGAAGCGTTGCGGCTCTTTTCACAAAGCGGTTATGATGCTGTAAGTGTTGAGAGAATAGCTTCGGCGGTGGGGATAAAAGCGCCTTCACTGTACAAGCATTTCAAAAGCAAGCAGGAGATATTTGATGCTATCGTTGCGGAAACGTACCGCCGTTATGATACGTTCACGGACGGCATTGATGTGCACGTTTCCGAAAGCAAAGCAGACGAAAAGGTGTTTGACGGTATTTCCGAGGAAATGCTTGCAAAAAAGGTAAGACAGCTTATAGAATATTCACTGCACGATGAGTATGTCAGCCGATTCAGACGAATGATGACAATAGAGCAGTTCAGAAACGCTGAGTTTGCGGCTATGTATTCCGAACGGTATCTGGAAAGATTGGTGCGTTATCACGCAGGACTTTTCAGAGCGCTTATCAAGTCGGGAACGATAATCGGAGAAGATCCCGATACGCTGGCGCTTGAGTATGTTGCGCCTGTTGTGCTTATGGTAGAAATTTGCGACAGACAGCCCGAAAGGGAAACGGAGTGTCTGAAACGGCTTGAAGCACACGTCAGAAATTTCTACCGTACATATTCGCCGCATATGGTGAAAACGGTAGAGAAAAGAGGCGGTAAGCGTGACGGATGAAAGTCGTTTTATACTGTGTCCTCACTGCAAGGCGAAAACAAGGGTAAAAATTACACAGGACACGGTGCTGAAGAATTTTCCGCTGTTTTGTCCGAAATGTAAACAGGAGAACGTTATAAACGTTGAAAATTACATAATTACGTTGATTCAGACAGACGCAAAGACGCAGTGCTGACCTATTTATCGGGGCGGCACTGCGTTATTTTTTTGAAAAGAGGTTTTTGATATGAAATTATATTTCAAGGACGGAGTCACAATTGCGACTACCGTAATGATACTTATCCTTATCGGATACATAGCATTCTGTATTCTGACACGAAAACAGACACAGCACTGGGGGCTGAGAAGCCTTATACTGCTTGTGTACGGCCTTGTTGTATGCTGTTTCGCCGCAACCCGTGACGGACTTGACAAGACTATTCAGAATGCTATAGACGGAAGCTGTGACCCGGGATTGTTTCAGCTTATCAGCATACCGAACATAGTCGGTTGTATCGGTGCGCTTGCGGTAATTGTCGGAATAATCGCAACGCCGATAGCAAGGTCGCAGGCGGCGCGCGAGGTGTGGTTCTATGTTATGTCTGGCGGAATAACGCTTAAAATTGTTACGGTTGAAATTGCAAGGATTATAGCGACGCTCAGATAAAAGAGGTATTGATAAATATAAAAACAAAACGGACAGCAGGAAAATCTTGCTGTCCGTTGTTTTGTGCGGTCATCTTTATGACCATAGGATATAGAAAGTGTTGAAATCAAATTTTTTCATAGCTTCGGCATCTACGCTGATAAATCCGTACAAAATGAGGAGTGCAACAGCTAAGTATATAAGCGAAACAAAAAAGCAGGCGATACCGTTTTTGATGATTCTGTTTATCGAGAATGTCATAAAAGCACCGCCGTAGAAGAGCAGAGATGAAAAAATGATGCTGAGTGCGGCGCTTAGCGTTTCACCGAAAACCATTATGGGAAAGATATAAGCGATTGTAGCGGTAATCGGTATTACAAGCATTGTAAGCGTTGAAAGCGCATAGAAAAACATATATTTCTTTCTTGTGTGCCGTGACTGCATAATAATCAGAATTACCACTCCGACAGCATACAGCACATATAACAGCATCATATGATCGCAAAGCCATCTGACAATGCCGAAAAGAGCAAGTGCAGGTATCGCAACAGCGGCAAATATAAGGAAAGCGACCACCGATGTTACATAAGTACCGTCAACATAATATACTTCGGCATATTCGTCATAGAACGGATCAAGCGACTTTCTGTGTCTTATAAAAAGCACCGTTAATCCTCCAGCCCCTGATTAGCCTTCTTTACAAGCAGATAAATAAATCTGCCTATACCGAGAACAAGGGTGATAAGACCGAGAACCGCACTCAGTAAAAAATACACTACCATAATGACTACACCGAATACGATATTTCCGGAGAATAAAGCACCTAATGAAGCAAATCCGAACATGGATTTCAAGAAGTGCCAACCAAATACAATAGCCGAAACAGCATATAACAATGAACTGATATTCATGCAAGTGCGGGAAAATGGCTCTATTCCCATAAAGTGAGTAACAACCCCGACTAATAAAACAGCTACAAAGACAATCACCAATATAATCCTCGGTTTGAGGTAATTTAATTGTTGTGTTTCAGTTTCTCCGAACAGTTTTCTAAACATGAAAATTTCCTCCTTGAAAAGCATAAAATTCTGCTTTCGATTAATAATATCCCGAAACGGGATATTTATATTATACCATAATGGTATAATCGTGTCAAGGGGGCGATCAACATTTTTCGACTGAAAGAGCTTCGTAAAAAGCGAAAGATTTCACAGCTGAAACTGGCGATAGATCTTGACCTTAATCAGAATTCCGTAAGCCGTTATGAGAATGAGCAGCGTGAAGCCGATTATAAAACGCTTATACTTTTCGCTGATTATTTCGGCGTATCATTAGACTATCTTCTCGGCAGGACCGATAATCCCGAAGTGAACAGATAGTACAGCGTATAGAAAACGGACAGCATGGAGCTTTTCCATGCTGTCCGTTGTGTTGATCTATGATTTACGCAATTGTCTTATCCGAGATTATCTTCCCGTCCGAAAGCTCAACTATCCGCTTGCACTTTTCGGCTACCGTGCGGTCATGCGTTACTATAACTATGGTTTTCCCGATAGAATTGAGCGACTTCATAACCTCCATTATTTCGTCTGCCGTTGCTTTGTCAAGTGCCGCTGTCGGTTCGTCCGCAATGATTATATTCGGACGGTTTACAAGCGCACGGGCAAGAGCGACACGCTGCTTCTGACCGCCCGACAGCTCTTTTACGGGCTTTTTGAGCAGATCGCCTATCAGCATCGCATAGGAGATAATCATATAAAAACTCAGCTATCAAACCTTTTCCGCAATCAATACGTCCATACAATGCTTATGAGGAGTACCGCTGCTGTCGCAGTCAAAGATCCACTCCTCGTTTTTATGAAACAGCCAATCGTGGTAATACATAAACAACTCACCTGATTTCCAGCTATCCACAACAAATTCGCCTTTTTCTGTATCGGGCGGAAGAGGAATAAACGGCTTCTCTACAAAAACATTTACAACATTGATACCATTCGTAGTTGTATGAGCTTTAAGATTATTGACAACATTTTCTCGTAATTCAAGCGGAATATAATGAAAAACCCCACTTGAAAAGATGATGTCATAGTCAGCTTCAAGCCTGAAATCTCTCACATCTGCCTTGAAAAAGTCAACCTTTACACCATAAGTATCGGCAAGCTCTCGTGCCTTTGACAGCCCCTGTTCAGATGCATCAAACGCTGTAACATCATAGCCGTTTCTTGCAAGAAATACTGCGTCCTTGCCTTCTCCGCAACCAATATCAATAACCTTATACGGCTTAACAGGCGGCTTAATTCTCATTATCTCATAACACAGATTGTTAGGCTTTAAGCCCCAATAATACTCCTCATTGCCGTACCTTTTGTCATAATCGGTGACGGATTGTGATGGATACCCCAACAGCGAATCAATAGTTGTTTTCAGAATAGCTGCGATCTGCGGCAGAAGTTCAATATCGGGACATGAAGTTCCGTTTTCCCATTTGGATATAGCTTGAAAAGAAACGTGCAGCTTTTCGGCTAAAGCCTGCTGTGTCAGACCAAGTGCTTTCCTTTTTTCTGATATTACATTGCCAATATTCATATGCCTGCCCTCCTTTGTCCTTATTATATCATCATAAATTGTAAAGTTCAATAACCGCCTTGTAGAATGATCGAGTGATATTCTATTGACAGTTGAAAATCAATAATAAAATTGAGAACTTTCCAAAATCAGACTAATGGAGCGTGAGTTTTTGCTCAAGTTCCATGCAGACTGTCGAACAGTCAATCAGAAATGCTAGGCTTTTTATTGTATTTATGATTTACGCAATTGTCTTATCCGAGATTATTTCCCCGTCCGAAAGTTCAACTATCCGCTTGCACTTTTCGGCTACCGTGCGGTCATGCGTTACTATAACTATGGTTTTCCCGATAGAATTGAGCGACTTCATAACCTCCATTATTTCGTCTGCTGTTGCTTTGTCAAGTGCCGCTGTCGGTTCGTCCGCAATGATTATATTCGGACGGTTTACAAGCGCACGGGCAAGTGCGACACGCTGCTTCTGACCGCCAGACAGCTCTTTTACGGGCTTTTTGAGCAGATCGCCTATCAGCATTGCGTCGGCGGTTTTGGTGATAAGCTTTTTCATCATCTTGTATTTAACGGCAGGGTTGAATATAAGCGGATATGAAATATTTTCATATACCGTCTTGTCGGCGAGAAGTCCGAAATTCTGGAGCACAAAGCCGATCTCCTCGTTCCTTATTACCGCAATTTCATTGTTGCTGTACTTGGAAACCTCATATTCACCGAGAAAATATTTACCGCTTGTTTGCTTGTCAAGACAGCCGAGAATATGTATAAGCGTTGACTTGCCTGAGCCGGATACACCCATTACAGCGACCATTTCGCCCTTTTCTATGCTAAGATTTATATTTTTCAGTGCATGCACCTCGCTGCTTGTGTTTATATTATAATATTTATCTATATTTTCAAGTTTCATCATACGTTCTCATATCTCCTTATTGTTTCAAGCATATTACTGCGTACCAGCGTTACAGAGCCTGCAATGCTGACAATTACGGAAATTGCAATCAGATATACTGCAGTGAACAATCCGCTTTGTGCATCGATGATTTCTATAGCAAAGATGTGGTTTATTGCGAGCAGGATAAGCGTAGCGGCAAGCACAGAAATAACTGTTACAGCCGTGTCACAGACAAGCTCGAGTATTATCACAGAGCGGGTCTTACCGCCGCACAGACGGAATACCGCCATTGCTTTTGTGCGTTTTTCGGCATTCAGCAGAATATTGGCAATCACTCCGAGAGTGCCGACTACGGCTATCATTATGAATACAGGCATTAACTGTATCAGCAGCATATTGTCACGGTACAGCAAATCGAGATTTGCCACATCATAGCGTATATTCATGTACAGATCGCCTTTTGAATCATCACTGTTTGCGTCCAGTCCGTCAATTATACGAGCCGCAATTTCGCCGAGTGAAGCGTTGCCGTTTTTCAGAATTATCACATATTGATAGTAACGCTTATCCACGCTTTTTCCGGAATAGTCCTCTTGATTTTCGGGAGCGGTGGCAAGTCCGGAATTATAGAGAATATCCGCATCGGTGTAGAAAGTCGTACCGATGTTTGCGGTGTCAGTATTATACAGTATTACGCTGTCGAGATAGTTATCGGTGTATTTTCCGACAACAATAAGCTCGGTAATCCCTTTCCCGCACTTGTATTTTATTGTGTCGCCGATATTGTACCTCGATGTATAGCTTGCGATTACCGGAATCTTACCGCCGTAGTCCTTTGACTTATCCGGTCGCTCTCCAGAAAGTCCTATATCGAGATATTCGCTGTATTCGGTCGAATATCCGAGCAGAGTTCCGTTTATATCATTATAAAACCGATAGAAAGTGTCATCGTCCATATTATTTATCTCGTTGTCGGTTATACTGCTTTTTTCTGAGTAAAGCTCCAATGTGGTTTCATGGTAACGCTCGACACGGCAATTTATTCCGTACTTTTTAAACTCTGAAACTATCTTTTCATCGGTTATAGGCGCTTTTGACGAGAGTGTACCGTGCAGTATCTTCTTATCATAGCGGTTACTTGTTATGTATGCTTTTTCGGCAAGATAATCCGAAGATGCAGTGATTGCAAAATTGAACAGCAGAGTTGAAAAAATGATACATATCATCATAAGGATAAAACTGCGTTTTTTTGCTCGAAGCAAGGATAATGCAAGAGATAACAGTTTCATATTGCACCTCCGTTTGCGTATGTGGCTGAGGATATGCGCTTAAAGCCGGGCAGTAACGATATTATGATTATAATGCTGTATATTACAAATGACAGCAGATAGTCAAAAGCGGTAGGTACATATTCCATTCTGAGCGTTTCCATAAGTGCGGTAAAAATCGGACTCAAAGCAATAGCGCAGATGAATGAAACCGCTGTGTATGTAAGAGTGACTGCCGATAAAAGCAGTGTTATCGGCATTGACTTGCAGCCTGTGACCTTCAGCACGTTTATCTGTTCGCTGCAATTATCCGTCAGGTGAAGCATAAGCGTCAGCAGGAGCAGAGCGGTGAATATGCCTGTTACCACGATTCCTCCCGTGATGATAGCGTAGATTATGATAACAGAATCGTTATTCTCTCTGTTCGGCGGCTGAATATAAACCACCTTGCCGAGAAATTGCTCAAGTGCCTGCAGTTCATCGTCAGACAGATCGGAAGTAAAGAAAAAGCGTGCGCCGTTGTATTTTGTCGGAGCGGTATTCTTCATCTCATTTTCAAAATCTTCATCCTTTACATAAATTCCGCTGTTGTTGTGATATAAGAAAAAAGTGTACGGAACAATAAAATCATCGGAAAGACCTATTACATTAAGTACGATGTCGCCTTTATCATCGGGAATGATAAGCCTGTCACCGACATTTATACCGCAGTCGTTTTCGGCAATAATAACCTTGCTGTCACCCTTCAACTCATCTTCTGTGAAAAATCTTCCGTCGGTTATGTTATAGTCGGATTGTATGAAGCGGTACAGATCTTTCATGCTTTTGTTAAAAGCAACTTTGGCTGATTCCGTACAGATGTAGTTTTCGGTTGAGCGATAGCTGACAACCGCATTGTCGGCATAGGCAGTGTAGACTTCGGGCAGGTTTTCTCTGAAAAATTCGGGTGAATCTTCGGGCATAATACCGTCAAAGCTGTAGCCTGAACGATCCATCATATTGTGATATGCCGCATTACCGCTGTTCAATGCACAGAACAAAGAAATAAATGTAAAGACAGCCGAAACAGAGATAAGAAAAATAAGTATATTCAGCTTGATATCAC
>ERZ832317.5482-NODE-5482-length-11388-cov-38.294715_pt1 | contig 11388 bp, 9 predicted proteins | sample MGYA00519695_ERZ832317 | MGnify/ENA primary metagenome ERZ832317 (study PRJEB31850, sample SAMEA3708726) | human gut metagenome | biome: human gut; feature: human-associated habitat; material: faeces | place: China | collected 2014 ...
TGATTCTCATATGTATCTATTCTTTAAACTGTTTTTCTTCGTGATGGCATGACTGGTCATACCTTGTTACCAAGGAATAGCCACCTCCGTATCCTTCCATTCGTCCACAACTATGTCATATTCCATGTTTCCGGGTCCTTTCAGTGTGGCGAAGACACGGTAAATCGTATTACGCCGGATATTGTAATAACCCTTGTCATTCTCGGAAAGATCCGGATTATAGAGCTCGATCCTATACTGCTTATCGAGGTTTTCCATCAGATAATCGATAGATAAGACCAAGGCCAGCGCCCCCTCTTTTCCTTTACCATAGACCCCCGGAGCCACATAAATATAATTAGGTGCCTCTCCCGTATATGGAAGCAGCCTCTCTTTACATTTGGCCACAAAAGCGGATTCTCCGGGGCCCTCGTTGGCGCCTTCATGGAAACTGGGCCTTTCCGGTAGCAATAGGGGATCTTCCATATAGTTGACTCCTCTGATATCTGGGTCACCATTCCCAGTGGCGGTGTATTCCCCGACGGAAGGAAGGACGGAATAACCGCTGGTCTCATTGTTCAGAGAGAGTTTCGTCACTCTGGAAAACGGCAATAAAGGAGACAAGTAGTTTCCCCCGTTATCAACCGTAGTAAGAATAAACTCGACACGGGCATGCATACGTTCCAGAAGTATGCAGGGTGAAAGGGTTACTCTATTATTACCGCTCGTATTGTACGGAACGCGGAAGTTGCATTGGCCTACCATGGGAAGGTACTTCCGGTTTTCTCCTTTTAGATCGTCAGATGTGAAAATTTCGGTTTTCTCTGTCAGCCGTTTAGGATCAGGAATTGTATGTTCCTCCCGGATCTTTTTCAATCCAGACCCGCAATTGACCAGTAAAACAAAAGTATAATTACCACCAGTCAGCTCCAGATCCAGGACAATATCGAAATCCCCTGCATTCACCCCACCCATCTCTCTCATCTCAAAACGGTCAATTCCAGTTACATCTGCCAGCGGATTGGCCGTTCCTTGGGGATAATAGAAAAGGACTTTTTCCAAGGAGTTCCCGATGTTCTTGTAAGCAAAAAGGAGGATATGCTTGACAGTTTTCTCGTATTCTTCTGCACCAATATAGTCCTCCTTCCATTCTCCAAATAAATGTGCAGAAGCTTCTGCCGCCCGGGAAGTAACGGCCCCCCTATTCATTTCCGCTACAATCCGGATGGGAACATCTGGAATGGCTTTTTCCATCTCTTCCGCATCAGACGAACATCCGGTCAATTGTACAATCGCTACGCAGACCACCGTCAACAGCCTCATCACAATTCCGTATTTCATTATCTATCGTTTTTTGTTAATAATCTCAAATCCTTTCTGATATCACACGGAGCATTTGTCTTAAACCTATCCTGACATGATATCAGTTTTCCAATTCTATAGGACGGGAAATGACATTCCAATCCAGAACAGTAGCTTGTACCAGCATCCATGTATCCTTCTCATATTTGAGTTTCAGGGTTATGGGAAAATCATGGTCACATTCTAGACTATACGGCGGCTCACCCGCATCTCCCTGGAACATAATGATGTCATCCACCAGATTTGCTGTATAAAGAATCTCCCCGGTTGTCTTATCAATCAGGGATACGAGTGCGTTCCTGCCCTCTTCCAGTTTCATCAGCGTGAAATCCGCTTTCAATGCCCCTCCAGTGTCACGTACGGCTTGGGTTACATACTCAAAGCGTTCGCAAAGAGCGATCTGACCGTTGAAATCATACACACCGTTGTCATCTTCTATCCTGATAACAAATTCCTCGTCCATGAGGAAAGAAGAACCTATAAAGCTGATTGTGAAGTGTATCCGGTATGTCAATTCCCGCATATTGAAAGTCACCCGCTCGTACACACTCCCCATATCCTCTCGGTTCTCCAGCGATACAGAGGCGAGACCGACATACAGCGATCCGGGGACTGAAGTAGTCCGTCTGTCTTTCAGCCGCAGTGCGACCCGCATTTCCCCCTTGGTAGTAACGCCTTCTTGAAAATCTGAAAAATCATAAGACTCTAGGTCACTGCCACCCCATGCGACAAATGTAAGTTTTCCAGTATGCTGTAATGTGGCAGACAAGGAATAATCCGCTGAAAGGAGTACTTTCTTGTCGGAAAATTCGCCTACCAGCACGCCATTGGCATCAAAGGCAAATACCCGGACCTGCCTGATATCTGACGGATAATTGGGAAATTGTTCGCAAGGGGTTTGCCTATAAAAATGAAAACTGACACCTTGCGGACAACTGACCAAGTCATCAAATACGGCAAAATCACATCCTATAAGACAGTAAGCCGATAACAAGATAAATGCGACAGCATGTACGCTTCTAAATCTCATTTGATATAGTTTATGTTGGGATTATTTAATAGTTTGAAGTCAAACTTTTAGGTTATTGGAGAGGGAAGGGAAAAAATCCACATCCCTCTCTAAAATTGTGTAAGAAATTGTTTGCTGAATTTATCAACTGTTTAATAGTAATATTACTCAAGAATAACATCACGTGAGACAAGGTTCCACTGGAGCACTTTAGCCTCGACACGCATGTAGGTCTCTTCTTTCTCGATATCCGGATTTTCCGGATTTGTCGGTTCATCCTTATCATCAGGTTTTGGCAAATACGGATCTTTAGGATCAGAAGGATCCCATGGCATACCCAATCCCTGGAAAGACTTGATTGTCAACAGATAGGTATTATTACGGCGTGTGTCAGCGTTCACAATCGACTTTCCATCAGCGGTAATAGTCTGACGGTTCCATAACGCACGATATGCACATTTTCCACTTGTATAGGTATAAGCTTTTTGGTCCGGGCTCCACTTACTTTTCTTTGCGGCTTCTTTGCTGGCATAGATAAGACCGTCATCTTCTCCCCGATAGAACGTTGTTCCTTTTGCATAATTATCCATTTTAACCAATGTTTTTCCATCATCATCAAGCTTCCATACTTCATTAGGGATATAAGTTACATAAACCTTGGCATAAGGTAGACGATAGTAACCGTAATTTTTATTTTCAGCTGTAAGCGCTTCCTTTTTTACAGAATTTTCCAAAAAATAAATACCTGCTACATTTTTAGCAGTATTAACATTTTCTGCAACGCCTTTAGCTGCATACATACCAAGATCATTCCGCTGTGGATTGTCCTTCGACAGAAGATTCCCCAAACGGATCAAATTTTCTTTAGCTGAACCTTCCGGTTCTTTGGCCGCCTTAAAATCGGTATATCCATCAATGGCTGATGCAAAGCCATCGTAAAGGCCATCGGCATCTCCAATTGTACGCTTTCCCGCATGGTTACGGAAAAGGTATGTCTTTGCGGCACCGTTGATGGCAGTATACTTGATGTCGGCAAGATCAACCGTTCCTTTTTTATCTGCGGTTGCTTCTTCCAAAGCAGCATCCTTCGCGACCAATCCTTGTGCCACGATACGCTCCACATCAAAGGAGAATACATTTTGAGCCTCACTTGTACCCGTTTTGGCAGCATCCTCGGTAATGCCGGGAACAATAGTTTTCTGCTCAGCTCTCGAAGTCATGACAAACTTGTTGTCTGTGGCGAGAGCGGCAATATTGTCTACTGCGGCAGCTGTACTACCATATGTCTGATCCGCGGCTGTTGCAATATCAGCGGAAAGGGCACCCTTGTTAAACAACAACGCCATGGCTTGAGGGCCGGAATTCGTTTTCCATGGAGCGACCTTAAATGTACCGGCTGTTTGCGTTTCCCAAAACTTGCCTGTCTCATCAGCTGTCTCTCCTAACGTCCATGCTTGTGGGCGGACATTTGAGAGAAGCTGTAAATCTGTAAGCTTACTCTCTTCCGTTCTTCCTCCGTAATCTTCCTGATTGTCATTCACTGCTCTGGTTGAGACATCCTTCATGGTGGAAATGTACATTCCCACAAATGTTGTTCCCTCACCCAGATTGTTTACCGGAGGGACATCCTCATTATTACAAGCTGTCATGCCCAGACTTAGGGCTACAACCCCTGCTAAAAATAAATTGTTTACTTTCATAACTTAAACTGTTTAGTAAATAAATAATTTAATTATTAATACATTAAATGCTTTTTTCATTCGTTAACCCCATCATACAAGTAAGGAATTTTCATTCCAAAGGTTCCATATCTTTTTTCAGCAATTCCTCCGCCTTCCGCCAGTCACCTTTCATATTGTGGGCAATTGCCATAGGATAAACAGAACGGCTGTCACTCTTTATTGTGTCCAATATCATCAGAGCCTTGTCCGCATCCTTTTCATACTTTAAAAGCGCATTGGCATAGTTAAGTGTCGCCAACGGATCAGGTGCAAACTGCTCATAAGCCTTCCTATATATATTTACCGGATTTTTTCCTTGTTCAGTATACAGTTGTGCCAGTCTACACATCTCGTACAAGCTCAGGCACCCGGGAACGGTAATAAACATTTCCTCCAGTTCGTCATCCATATAGGGACGTACATCGAAGCTCATGCGGAAGACAGTGCGGCGCAGGACAGGATAAACCGTGGATAGCAAATCAGTATAGACTTTTCCCCCATTCAGAGAACGGATAGCTGTTTCACGGGCCACATCCGTATCATGTCTCCCGATGGCAGACAAAACCTCATTCTTATAGTCCAAAGTAGATGCTTTTATGATATTTCTCAAACCTTCCCAGTCTTCGCCAGCTCCTTCTATTCTATATACGGAAGCACTCTTGAGCTGCGGATACTTGCTCAACACATGAGAGGAAAGCGCATGAGTACGGCATTCCGACAAATGTCTATTATAGTTGGATTCGCCTTCGGGAGAGGCGTACCCGGTGATGTGCACCTCACGGAGGCGAGCCCCTTTTATCCGGAGTTCCCTGGACACAAAGCTGTCCAGACGGGCCAGTTCTTCCCGGTTTTTACCGAAGCCTAGAAGAAGTTCGTGCCGTGCAGATTTAAAAGTGACCTTACAGTCAAACTCTTCCTCGTAACATTTTGTCTCCACCTTTTCAGGAATATAAAAATTATATTCGTAGTCTTCCGGTTCGAAAAGATCTATCCCGGTCACCGACATGTTCGTTTGACTCACGCCTCTGCCGCACTCAGCGCATCCGTACATCTCCTCACGGAGAGAGAGATATCCGGATGCCATCCAGCGCTCAAAAGACAATGCTTCCCGAACAGAAATTCCAGTCCCCTTCAAATCTCCGGCCTTGCGGATATCCTTCACTGGAACTGATGTATCCGGATTACCACCCAGAGTCTCTCTACGGATAACGGCCTTATATCTTTTCCTTCCAGATATACACAAGGGAAGGAAATCAGTTTTGATTTTGCCGTCAGAGGAGACCAAGGAAGGATAGATATAGACAATCTCCTGGGCACCCAACCGCTTGACAGATCCTGCTATATTGAAAGAGGCAGTAAACACTTTCCCGTCCGTACTACGTCCGACTTTCAGATCTGTATATTCCAGACGGGGATTCCCTCCCCTGACAACTTTATTCCCTGCTTGTCCTGCCAGTGGCAAGCAGTATACATATCCCATAACAGAGAGTATTCCTATATAATAATCTATCGGTCTCATTAATTACGTTTTTTATGTTTATATACGCGACTCGTCATTCATTTGATCATATAGACTATCGAAACTGCAAGCTTTGTAGGTCCCAGATAATCGGCTTTCCCCTTGCCTATCTTTTTCCCGCAAGAAGTACATCTGAATTTGTCATATTTAACACGTGCATAGCCCACTCCCAAAGATGCCTCCACACTGAATCTGCTGGACAGTATCCAATGATAGCCTGCACTGACACCACCACCGTAAAAATATCCCTCGTAACGGTGCCCTTTCATTTCTCTGGAATGGTTCTGAATGATAAAAGGAATATTTATACCCGCCACATTCATTTGGCCTCCGTGGGTATGAATGCCCCAAAATAAGCCGTTGAATGTTTCACAAGTCCAATATCTTACCTCCGGTTGTACAAGCCAATGACTCCATTTCCTTGTCTTATAACGATTTGCCGTGGCATCATTCTCATAAAAGAAAAAATTCATACCCACCTGAGCGTCCAGAGTCCATTTCTTTCCTAGGGAGAACTCTACTGAAAGATTGGGTGTTAGCAAGGCGTCATAGGCAAGGTTGTTTTTCAACGCAACCTTTTGTGAGAAGGTCTGCAGGCTGGACAGCAGGAAGAAAAAAAAACATACTTGTTTCATATTGTCACTGATAGTTTTACTAGGAAAAACATACTTGTTTTATGATGTTAACTTTGATAATGCAAAATTATGAATATACAACCATGTTTTTGTTATGAATATTAGACATAGAATTACGCAAAACAGTCTTTTAATCCATACAATGTATGCCATTAAGACAATAATAGGGTATATACTCTTTTTCAAAATATTACCAGAAATATGGCGGGACAGTTAGCACCCACCTTACGAAGAAAAAAGGATTGAAAGTCATCCATTCCAGCGTAATGTTCATCGGTTGTATTTCTCCTTGTCCGGAATCCAGCTGTCTATCAAATCCCTATGCTTATCCATCCACTGGCGTACAGCTCTTGTCTCGGTCTCACGGGTTTCCTCTATGGTCCGCATCAAAGAGCTGATCTCGGTATCGGACAGATGGATGTTTCCCAAAAGGGCGGCAACGAACGGATGCTCCTTACTGAATCCTTTCCTGGCAATGGAATGGATTTGCTCGGCCTCCCCATAAACGTTTTTCGAATCTTCCAGCACTCTCAGACAGAAGCGATCAAACATCCAGTGCGGGGTCCATCCGGTCACAACGATCCATTCCTTCTTGTCGATAGCCTTCTTCAGCAATGCCGTCATGGCGGGACCGCTGGAGATCATGAGCTTGTAGTCCAGACCGTATTCAGGGATGGCTTTCTCCGTGCATTTCATGATACCGGTACCCGCATCAATTCCCACGATCTCTCCGGAAAACCGTCCGGTATGACCGCCCAGCTCCTCTATCATATGGACTGGGACATATTCGGGCACCACAAGACCGATACGGGCACTGTCGTATATCTGCCCGAGGATTTCCAGTTTACCATTGTATTTCCGGAAATAATCGGCATGGGTCACCGGCAGCCAGCTGTCCATGAACACGTCTGTCTTACCTCTTGCCAACGAAGTGAATATGGGAGCTATGTCCGCATTCAAAAGTTCTATTCTGTATCCTTGCTCCGAGAGAATCTCCTTGGCCAGATAGGTGACCGCTATCCCTTCGGCCCAGTTCGCATAGGCTATACGGATTTTCTTGTCAGAAATGTTACCGCATGAGAAGAATATCGTAACAGCCAACAAGACTGTGAAAAATTTCGTTTTGTTTCTCATAATCATTCTGTCTTTCATTATATGTTCTACTCCTTCTATTTTTTTCGTGCTATTCCCTGTGTGATCCGATCAAGCACGATAGCCAGTATTACAACGGCAATCCCTCCTTCGAATCCCATGCCAATCTTCATCTGCGTGATACCTTTCAATACTATTTCCCCCAAACCTCCAGCTGATATCATAGCAGCTACCACTACCATAGAGAGAGACATCATGATGGTCTGGTTGACACCGGCAAGAATAGTCGGCAACGCCAGCGGTAATTGTACCTTGTAGAGCAGCTGCCAAGAAGTGGCTCCAAAAGACCGGGCGGCCTCCACCACATTTTTCGGCACCTGGCAGATACCCAATGCGGTGAGCCTTGCTACCGGAGGCATGGCGAAAATGATCGTGGCAAAGGCTCCCGGCACCGTTCCCAGCCCGAAAAAGAGCACTGCCGGTATCAGATAGACAAAGGCCGGCATAGTCTGCATACAATCAAGTACCGGCTGCAGGACTTTGTTGCAGCGTCCGCTGCTCGCCATCCAGATCCCCAGAGGGATTCCCAGCAGCAATGCCATACCGGTGGAGGAAAGTACCAGAGCCAGGGTCTGCATGGTCTCCTCCCAGAGTCCCATCCCGTAGACGAGTGACAGCCCTAGGAGGGTGAATCCCCCCGTCTCCCTGCCACTCTTGTATAACGCCAGGAAAGTGAGTGTTACGATGGTTATGTAAAAAGGTATCTCGAGCAGGATACACAGTATCCCGTCAATAACGCCTTCCACTCCCAGACTCAGCAGGTCAAAAAATGATGCGCCGTGCTCGGTCAACCATTCCACGGCCATTTCTATATATTCTCCTATCTTTATCATAATTTTATTGCGTTTTGAATGATTTCATTGATTTCTTTCTTGTCTTTTCCCGTCACCTCAATAATGAGTGACGAGAGCGGTACCATCCCTTCAAACTCACGTCGCTCATTAACTACCCAGATGGGCGAGTTGGTCTTCGTCATCAAGGGAAGTATATCCTCCACCACAGTGTCACTTAATACGGAATGTACCTCTTTCTTTATCACAGAGTCTATATTCAGGATATGCTCCTTACGCAACCAGAGAAGATCTTCCAGGCGAACCTCACCTACCAGTATACCATCCGGGTCCACTACAGGCAACACGGTTGTCTTCCGTTCTCTCATCTTTCGAGTCAGAACCTCCGGCCCTTCTTTTCCCAACCTTGCCACCATAGGCTTGTCCACCATAATGGAGGCGGCAGTGACAATCCTACTGCGGTCCACATTCTCTACAAAACACCTCACATACTCATTGGCGGGGGTGGTCAGAATCTCCTCGGAAGTGCCGGTTTGCTGTATCTCCCCATCACGCATGATGGCGATACGGTCACCCAACTTGACAGCCTCCTCCAAGTCGTGTGTGATAAATACGATGGTCTTTTTCATCTTTGACTGCAAGGCCAGCAGCTCGTCCTGCATCTGTACCCGTATCAGCGGGTCCAGCGCTGAGAAGGCCTCGTCCATCAGCAGAACTTCCGGATCGTTGGCCAGAGCACGTGCCAGTCCCACTCGTTGCTGCATGCCTCCAGACAGCTCACTGACCATCAGGTCGGCATATCCGTCTAGCCCGACCAAACGCATGCTTTCTGCTGCCTTTAATTCACGTTCCCTCTTCTCCACCCCTTGCAACTCAAGTCCGAAAGCGATATTTTGCAATACAGTATAATGGGGCAGCAGTCCGAAATGCTGGAATACCATCGCCAATTCCTTCCGGCGCAGGGAACGCAACCGCTCCATCGGTATTCCAGCGATGTCCTCACCGTTGATCAGAATCTCGCCGGAGGTAGGCCTATTCAACCGGTTGATACATCTGAGCAGACTTGACTTTCCGCTTCCCGAAAGTCCCATGATCACAAATATCTCACCCTCCCGGACAGAGAGGCTGGCATTGTTCACGGCAATCGTACATCCAGTCTCCTTCAATATCTCATTTTTACTCTTTCCTTTTTTCAGCATTCTGAAAGCCTTGTTTTTTTCAGAACCGAAAATCAAATACAAATTCCTGATCTCAACTTTGTTCTTATCCATAATTCTTTAAAAATAATATCCTATATTTATATTGAATTTGACACTCCAATTGTCTTCCGTCCCCCGGACAAAAGCTTCATCCTATACATCCCCCAGCCATGCGTGATTCCTTCCCACAGCATAGTCAATGTAGGAGAACACCTTTCCCATCGTCAGCGAACATCCCGTCACGTTCTCCAAGCTGTCATTGAACCCAGCAATGCGTTTGTTCAGCAAGCTAAAATCATTGTACAAGCAGATACTGTCCAAAAACAACTTGTGTATTTTAAGGTTCCACCATTGATAGTCGACGACGTAGTGTAGGGCGAAATCGGAACGGAACCCCGTCTTCCGTGTGTCCATATTATATAGCCCACCCACCAGTACCGAACCTCCGAGTTGCTGTCTTCACAAGTTTCCGAAATGATATACCACCCGGACATTGCCCTGATGCACCTCCTTATCACGTCCAGCGATGTCATAGGCATAACGGCTAGCGGACAGTTCTGTGTCTCCACCAGTTCCGGAAAAGTCAGCATTCTGGAAATAGGCGAGAGACAACTCCCACCGATTCTTGCGGAAAAAGTATTTTATCCCCCATGTCCGCATCGTCCTCGAGACCGGCATAATAGCTCAGATTAAAAAAGTAATTGTTGCCTGTATAAGGCAGGATGCCGAAAGGTACTGTTGTCAACCCCATCTGTAGCTAGTGTGATTTGTTGAAGCTATAACCTATCCAGCCCTCCCTGAGCATCCCGTCTCCCAAAGAGGCGGGATAGAAGCGGTAATCTACGGCTAAATCGAATTTCTTGTAAGAAGCGTTCACATTCAAGCGGAACACGTCGAAATCGAACTCTTCACCATGTTTCCGGTTTTCGGATTTCCAATCCGAGTAATTGCAGTTGAAACGGAGTGTGCCTCCTATCTTTAATATCGTTTTTTTCCTGTGCCGCCAAAGGTGAAACGGCTATTATTGCCCCAAAGAATGGCAATAGCAAACTTTCTTTATATCGCATAAAGTTACGTTTTGACAGGGATATTTGTCCGATACCCCACAATGGTTTATAAAATGATTTCTATAAGCAGGACCTGTGTGATTTTTAAGAAGGGATGAAATTTATCCGATGCGCAAAAAAGAATTTATGTGCTAAAAAACAGTAGATTGGAGCCTGCTATTTTTGCAAATATACGAAAAACAAACGGATATACCAAATTTCATTCAAATTACTGTAAGTTCTCGAACTTAGGGCAAAACGGTCTATCCTGACAAGGTTTGCACCATACCACTTGCATCTATATTCAAGCATCACGAGGAACATCCCGAAAGATGTCCCCCCCCGACCGCTTGTGCAAGGCCATGGCTACGTTGCTTTCACATTCACGTCCTCCATGCAGACAGTGCGCACTTGGCTATCGTACGTGAGTGCATGGATGATCTTGCGAAGGTTATCTTTGCGGCAGTTGACGATATGCTCCTGCAAACGTGCCACTCTGATAAGGGTCTTATTATGGTTCGCAGAATCTTTGAATCTAAGGTACAGAACGATAGAAATTAATTATACTCTACAAATAAAACCGGCAGCATCCACTACCGGTTTTATCACTCTATTATCTTTTTACGACTTTTTATTTCGTGCAACTTTTCGTGCTGAATGCAACAAGCATCCAGACCATCTTCTCCTGCTCTTTCAAGTAGCTAGTCATCAAATCTGCTGTCACGTCATCGCCAGCTTCATTTGCCAATTCAATCACTTTTCTTTCTTCGCCAATCAGGTAGCCATATGTCCCGAGGATATGATCTACAGCTTCACTGCCACAAGAGATGTCTGACACTTCCTTCACGTTGGCAACCTTCAGGTATTCACTGAACTTATTTTCGGGCACGCCACCCAGCATCAGGATGCGCTCTGCAATTTCGTCAATCTTCTCGGCGGTATCGTCATACATACTCTCGAACTTCTCGTGCAGCA
>ERZ832317.5490-NODE-5490-length-11373-cov-4.874271_pt1 | contig 11373 bp, 9 predicted proteins | sample MGYA00519695_ERZ832317 | MGnify/ENA primary metagenome ERZ832317 (study PRJEB31850, sample SAMEA3708726) | human gut metagenome | biome: human gut; feature: human-associated habitat; material: faeces | place: China | collected 2014 ...
TGCTGGAGGATGACGGACGTGCCATGTGGTTCATGGGGGTATCGTGGAAAACGGTCGTGGGACAACCTTGGATTCCGGAACAATAATGGTTGAACAATGTAAATCTGATAATTATGAAACGAAATATAGTATTCTTTTTAACAAGCGTGTTCATCTGTTTGTCGGTGGCCTGTTATGATGACAAGGGGTCTTACGACTACAAGGACGTGAACGAGGTTGAGGTGGATGGCCTAGGGACATCGTATAACCTGATATTCAAAAAGGACACGTTGAAAATTACACCGGAACTAAAGTTCACGCAGGATAGTTTGAATTTGGATCGTTATGGTTACGAGTGGATCGTGGTATCGGGAATTTCGGGTTCCGAAGAGACCCGTGAGGTGATCGGTACGGAACGCAACTTGAAATACTTCGTGGAGTTGGAGCCAGGAACTTATACCCTGTATTTGAAAGTGAGGGATAAGCAGACCGGATTGTTATGGATGAACTACACCTCGCTCACAGTTCGGACAGAAGTCGGATTGGGGTGGTTATTGATTGGTGAAGATGCCGAAGGATATGTAAATGTCGATATGATTGCCATGCCGAATGATACGATCGTGATAAATAATTTGCTGTCAAATAACGGATTGCCTAGGCTGAAAGGTCCGAAAAGTATCATGTACACGGGAAGTCCATATGCGAGTTACTTGGCTCCTTACGAGAAGTTGTGGATTGCCACGGAAGACCGTTCTTATTACGTGAATACATCAACCTTTGAGGGAGAGCTGACGAATGTTTTCGAAATGATGGTTTACTCGTATCTTGATATTCCGGAGCAATTGAATCCGGTACATTTGCTCTCCCAAAGAACGGGAGGTTCGATGAACACAAGTAGATCGGTGGCTTGTGCTGAAGGTTTCGTGTTTAATATATCATCCCTTTTGAGTGGTGGTGACTATGCTAATCCTTTGAACCGTACGGCTGATGCTCCAGAAAAGTTGTTTAAGGCTTATCCGTACATCTTTGCCTCTTTAGGGTATGTTTCCGGGGGAGTACTTTATGATACGGACAATGGCCGTTTCTTGAGATTCACGTCTTCCGGTTCGACCTCAACGGCATTGCTTGATAATAGTGGTGAGGCGTTCCCGTGGATTCAGCCGGAAGGACGGACTTTGGTTTACGGGGAGAACACGATGGACACGGAAGGTGGTAGCCGGGGAAATTCGTTCACGTTGATGAAGGATGCGGGAACGGGCAAGTACTTCATCTATAAGTTCTATGCTTACGGTAGTTCTGCACAAAAACGTGCGGGTTACGAGGTAAAGAGTTCGCTTGCCACGGATATTGATAAAGCTGAATTTTATGCTTTTGCATCCAATCGTTCGCTCCTTTTATATGTAGTGGGAAAGACCCTGTATGCTTATGATTATAAAGTAGGCTACGAGAAGTTGTATTCCATGGATTTACCGGATGAAGTTTCGATGATGAAGTTTGATGTGAAATCGGGATATGGAGATTATAATGATCTTTATATTGCAACTTATAACAGTACGACGGGAGGAACGTTACAAAAATATGTGCTGGGAACCGATCAAAATAAGTTTGAGTTGAAACCGGATGAAAGATGTTACTGGACAGGGTTAGTGAAAGTGAAGGACATGGAGTGGAAAAATAGTGCACAATAAATATGAAGATAAATTTAATATTATTCTGGATGATAGCGGTAATTTTACCGCTGTCATCTTTTGCTCAAGGAGTTGATTTTAAGTCGTTGACGATGAAGGAGGCGCAGGCTGTTGCGGAGAAAGAGAAGAAGATGATATTCATTGACTTCTACACGACGTGGTGCGGGCCGTGTAAAATGATGTCTTCGGAAGTTTTTACGCGAGAGCAGGTCGGGGCCTATTTTAACCGGGAGTTCGTGAATTTGAAAGTAGATGCGGAGAAAGGGGAGGGAGTGGAACTGGCGAAAAAATACCAGGTGAAGGCTTACCCTACATTCGTGGTATTGAAAGCGGACGGGACGGAGGTTTATAGAACATCCGGGGCTCGTCCAGCGGAAGAGTTTGTCGACAAAATTCGTAAAGGGATTGATCCCAAGTGGTCGCCGGAGGGGTTAACTCGTCGTTATAAAAAAGGAGAGCGTACCCCGGAGTTGGTGAACGAATATGCCTTGTTACAAATGGAAACGGGGAATGGCGAGCTGGGAAATCAAGTGGTACGGGAGTATTTTGATAGGTTGTCAGATAAAAGAAGGGTGAAACCGGAAAATTTTTTTCTTTATACTCGTTATGCCTTAAATTACCGGGATCCGAAAGCGGACTACATGTTTGCCAATAAAGATCGTTTTGTAAAAGAGAACGGGCGGGAGAAAGTAGATAGTTTGCTGTATGGCTGGTTGAGACAGCAGGTTATGCCTTTTGTTTCGGCCCGGATAATTTCGGGTATGGAGGTAAACGAAGGGGAATGGATACGGTTGAAAGAGAAGATCCGCGATGCGGCTTTGTCGAACGGGGAGGGACTGGTGGAATTGGGAGAGATCGCCGAAGTACGGTTGAAAAATAACATGAAGGATTATTTGAATATCTGTCGGAAAAAGTTCCCACAACTGGAAGAACGAGATCGTTTCTCGATATTGGTAGGGTTTGGTTTTTTGAAGGAACAGGATGAAGAAATTCGACAGATCGCAGCGGATTTGTTAAGGGATAATCTAAACGTGGCGGAAGGATTGAATAATCGGGTGCTTTACTCGATCATGTTGGAATTAGAAGGAAAGAAGGAGTTCCGTTTACGAGCCGCAATTGATGCCGTGAAAAAGGGAAAAGTGATTGTGTCTTATTTTTCTAAGGAAAAATTTGTGCAGGAAGAACATGAGTTTGATAATCATGTGCTGGATATCAGTATGGCAGGGAAAGATACTTTATCCGCGGGGGTAAGATTTTTGTGTGATGAGTTGGCAACGCCGACCGCCAGAGGTACTAAGCAAAATCCGCATTTCAGTTTTATGATTGTGCCGGGAGAATTTGCCGTGTTGAAACTTGGTTTGGAAAAAGGAAAAGTACCCGTGGTGAAATGGGAGAGGGGAGGCTCTGTTTCCCGTGATTTCGTACGGTTGAATTATGACTTGTTGACCCCGGAAGAAGCGGGGTACAACCAGTTAATGGTTGATAATGTCATCCAAGGGGGAGATATTCGTGATTATCCCAGGGAGTTTCAGCGATCGTTTGATGCAAACAAGCGGAAAACGATGGAATTTATACGAGGTAATCCGGATAGTTATATTGCTCTTGTCAAGTTGGCCGAGCATTATATTTGGTTTGACGAGAATGAAGCGGAGGATATTTACAGTCGTTTCCCCGAGAATTTGAAAGGAAATCCTTATGGTCGTGTTATTGCTCAACGTTTGGAAAGAAGTCGGGATTTTAGGACGGGGAGGCCTGCCAAGAATTTCGAGAAGAAAGATATGAACGGGAAAACGGTGTCTCTTGAGAAGTTGCGGGGGAAATACGTGTTGTTGGATTTTTGGGGGAGCTGGTGTGGCCCTTGCCGGGAGTCTCATCCTCATTTGAAAGAATTGTACGAGAAATACAAAAAGCAAGTTATTTTTATAAACGTGGCCCAAGAGAACACGAGAGATTTGAATGAAGCCCGGAAACTTTGGAGAACGGCGGTGAAAGAAGACGGGATGACATGGACTCAAATATTGAATAACGAGGGACGGGAGACGTGTGATATGATCCGGTTATTTAATATTTCTTCTTTTCCGACTAAAGTATTAATTGATCCGAACGGGATTGTGGTTGCAAGGATGGTAGGAGGAATGGTGGATGCAGGAGAGGTGTTAGAGAAAATGGTTGATTGAAATGAGAAATAAATACCCCCGCTTCCGGCGGGGGTATTTATTTTATAGTTGGTTCACAACTTCAACGCTGTTCATACCGGTCTGGATGGCCTCGATGTTCATCGGGATCATCTTGTGATGACGAGGGGGTAAAGATTTTTGCAAACCTTTTTCCACGTTGTCAAGTTTCACGATCGGTTTTACTTTCAAGAATCCTCCAAGGACGATCATGTTGAACACTTTCGGGTTACCTTGCTCTGCGGCAATGGCGGTTCCCTCGATTTTGTAGATATTGATGTCTTTTCTGGTCGGTTCGTGAGTAATACCATTCGGGTCATAAATTAAGGTACCACCCGGTTTTACCATGCTTTCGAACTTGTCCATGGATTGTTGGTTCAAGACGATAGCGGTATCGTATTTTGTTAAGATCGGTGAGCTGATGCGCTCGTCGCTCAGGATAACGGTCACGTTGGCAGTACCACCACGCATTTCAGGACCGTAAGAAGGCATCCAAGCAACTTCCTGATCTTGCATAATTCCGGAGTAGGCAAGAATCTTTCCCATGGAAAGAACTCCTTGTCCACCGAATCCTGCTATAATGATTTCTTCTGTCATAATCTTTAATTTACGATTTATGATTTGGGATTTACGATTCTGATAATCTAAAATCGTAAATCTAAAATCTCAAATTATTAAATGTCTTTGATGTCTCCTAACGGGTATTTCGGGAACATGTTATCTACCATCCATTTGTTGGCTTCTACCGGGGTTACTTTCCAACCGGAGTTACATGTACCTACGATTTCCACGAAAGAAGTACCTTTGTCTTTCCGGGTGTTCTCGAATGCCTTGCGGATAGCGGCTTTTGCTTTACGTACGTTAGCCGGGGTATGTACCGATTGACGGGTTACGTAGCAAGTACCATCCAGTTGTGCAAGTAATTCGGTTAATTTCATCGGGAATCCGTTCAATTTGGCGTCACGTCCATAAGGAGTGGTAGCGGTTACCTGTCCCAAAAGGGTGGTCGGGGCCATCTGTCCTCCGGTCATACCGTAGATAGCGTTGTTAATAAAGATTACCACGATGTTTTCACCACGGTTACAAGCGTGCATGATTTCCCCGCATCCGATAGATGCCAAGTCACCATCACCTTGATAGGTGAACACGTAACGATCGGGGTGAACACGGCTGACACCGGTTGCAACGGCCGGAGCACGTCCGTGTGCTGCCTCTACCCAGTCAATATCCAAATAGTTGTAGGCGAGTACAGAACATCCTACCGGAGAAACACCGATGGTCTTGTCTTGGATACCCATTTCTTCAATCACTTCTGCGATAATTTTGTGAACCACGCCATGGGAACATCCCGGACAGTAGTGCATCACGTTATCGGTAAGCACGGGAGTTTTCTTGTAAACAAGATTCTCCTCTTTTATTATATCTTTTAATTCTACTGACATAGCTTATGCTCCTATAATTTGTTTTTCAAGTGCTTCAACGATCTCTTCCGGTGTCGGGATTACTCCTCCGAAACGTCCGAAGTGTTCTACCGGGATGTTATTGGCCACGTTCAAACGAACGTCTTCTACCATTTGACCGGCACTCATCTCTACAGTTAAGATTCCTTTCACTTGTTTAGACAAGCGTGCAACTTCTTTTTTCGGGAAAGGATAAAGGGTAATCGGACGAAGGATTCCTACTTTAATTCCTTTTTCACGGCATAATTGTACTGCTTTTTGGCAAATACGAGATGCAGATCCGTAAGCCACGAATATGTATTCCGCATCTTCACATTGGATTTCTTCAAAAAGAACATCGTTTTCTTCCATCATTTTGTACTTCTCTTGAAGTTTGTGGTTGAATACCTCTTGTTTGTAAGAATCCAATTCCAAGGAAGTTACCGTGTTGTGAGGACGATGTGCTTTCTTACCGGTTAAAGCCCAGTTATCAGACATCTTGTCGATTTCTTCTTGTGTCCAACGGGGTTTGTATTCGCTTAATTGAACCTTCTCCATCATCTGTCCGATCACGCCGTCGGCAAGGATCATGGCCGGGTTGCGATATTTGAATGCCAAGTCAAAACCAAGTCCTACGAAATCGTTCATTTCCTGAACGGAAGCAGGAGCAAGTACGATCAAGTGATAGTCTCCGTGACCACCACCTTTGGTTGCCTGGAAATAGTCACTTTGTGCCGGTTGGATAGTTCCCAATCCTGGGCCCCCACGTACAACATCAATCACCAAGCAGGGAAGTTCTGCTCCTGCCAAGTAGGTTAAACCTTCTTGCATCAACGAGATACCGGGGCTGGATGATGATGTCATTGCCTTTTTACCGCAAGCAGCGGCACCGTATACCATGTTGATAGAGGCCAATTCACTTTCGGCCTGCAATACGACCATTCCTGTTTCCTCCCACGGTTTGCGTAACATGAGAGTCTCCATGACTTCGGATTGCGGGGTAATAGGGTAACCATAATAAGCATCACATCCACAACGGATAGCAGCTTCGGCTAATACCTCGTTCCCTTTCATTAATTTTACTTCTGCCATTTTCGGTAGTTTTTATTCTTATTGTACATTCATTTTGTAAACGGTGATCACCGAGTCCGGGCATACCAACGCACAGCTGGCACATCCAATACATGCTTCCGGATTTACCATCTCGGAGTAGTGGTATCCTTTACCATTCACTTCTTTTGCCAAGTCAAGAGTTTTGGTAGGACACGCAACCACGCAAAGGTTACATCCTTTGCATTTTTCTTTGTCAACGACGACAGCGCCTCTAAATTTTGCCATAATTGAATTGATTATGATTTATAAATAAATTCTCTTTTTGCCTTATACTTTGTAACACATTTACGGGATAAAATTACAAACTTAAATTGAATCATGAAATAGTTTCCCTGTATTTTAACATTGTTTTACTTTCATGTTAAGGCGATTATACCGGAGCTTTTCCCGATTCAATTTCAATTATTTCGTATGATCCGCCGCGAATCGTTTCAAACGTTCTTCCAGTTCCGGCATCCAGTTGAGTCCGGTTTGAGAAACACAAGCGCGAAGACCTTGTTTCTTGGACCCTGTGTCACGCAACGGGATGGCTGATATACCGTAATACAGAATCTCTTTCGTGAGGTCCCCTCCGGAGAAGCCCGGGTAGATAATCGTGAAATAGAATCCGTCAGCGATGGGTTCTTCCAAATCTCGGTCATATACGATCTCGAAACCGTATTTGGTGAACAGTTCTTTCATGGCATGGGCTCTCTCCGCGTATTCCCGCACCCCGTCGAGGATATTGATGCGTCCCTCGTTGGCAGCTTTCAGGATAGCGGCCATGGCGTACTGGCAGGAGTGAGTGGTCCCGGATGATAAGGTGTAGATAATCCGGTTCACGATAGTGTAACCCAAGGTTCCCATTCCCCCGAAACGATTGTGCAGGTTGTCGTATTTCCTGTTGTATAAAGCGTCAGAAATACACATGATTCCCAAACGTTGTCCGGCGTAACTGAATAGTTTGGAACCGGAGATCATGACGATGTAGTTATCCGTGTATTTCCCAACTGACGGTTGGAACGGAGCTTTACCCGGTACGGAAAGGTCCCGGCGGAAGTCCATGGCGAAATAGGCCAAGTCTTCCAGCACGATCACGTCATATTTGGTAGCCAATTCCCCGATAATTTTCAGTTCATTGTCGGTAAAACATATCCAGGCCGGGTTGTTCGGGTTACTGTACAGAATGGCGGCAATGTTTCCCTTGGAAAGGTGTTCTTCCAGTTTTTCCCGTAATTTTTCACCCCTGTAATTGTATACGTCAAATGATTCAAACGGTTTGCCGATTACTTGCATCTGTGTTTTCTGTACGGGGAATCCCGGATCAATGAAAAGAACGGTGTCTTTTCCTTTCTTGCATTCCGTTACAGCCATGAATGCGGCGAAGCAAGCTTGCATAGAACCCACGGTCGGGATGATGCCTTCCGGTTTGATGTCGATGTCCACGAAGTTCTTCACGAATTTAGAACCTTCTTCTTTGAATTCCTTGTGCCCTTCGAGCATCGGATAGAATTGAGCACATCCGGCACGTAGCGCCTCAATCTCGGCATCGATACCTATTTTAGAGGGGGCAAGCCCGGGAACACCCATTTCCATGCGAATGAATTTCTCCCCGCTTTCGGCTTCCACCATGTTAACCACTTTCACGATGTCGCGTATCGTGGCGTCTTCCATGTCACTGATCCCGCAAGTTTCTAGCTTCTGGTCAACGATTTTTTTATCAATTAGATTGTTTTGCATGACTACTTTATATGATTTATTCTATTTTTTCTCAGCATGTACGCGAGTTTAATAAAAAATTGTCATTATATATTCCGAAATCGTTTTAAATTTGAAGTGGAGTGTCTAATTTAGTTTGATTCTGAAATTGATTATTTCGTTTTTTCTTGTGTCCTGCAAATGATTCGATGTATTCTTGTTTAGTATCCTTTCAGGGGGAGCAATAATAGGGTTTTCCTACTGTAAAAGTCTGTCCTCAATGTTTTACTCTCTTTTTGTAATCGTTGTTGCTCTATTGGCAATGGGCTATGCATGGGCGTTGAAAGGGTGATGAAAGGGAATAGGGAGGTTATTATAGTTGTATTTGTACGTTATAGGAATGGGTGAAGGATGGCTGTGTAATATAGATGGATGTATTTCGTGATTCTTAAATACTTTCTTGGACACACCCTTTCGAATCTGTTTTTGTTTTCGTAGTTTTGCACGATGATAATAGCAAAATTGAGATGTTGATAGGGCATCACATTTTCAATTTTCAATTTTCAATTGTTATGAATCTGGAATGGTACATTGCGCATAGGTTGTTGAGAGGAGACGGCACGAAATCCGTGTCGGTGCCGATCGTGAGAATTGCGATTGTCGGGATTGCTTTGGGGTTGTGCGTGATGTTATTGTCGTTGTTTATTATCACTGGTTTTAAGTACGAGATCACAGAAAAGTTGTCGGGTTTCACGGCTCACTTGAGTGTGGTGCCTTTTGTTCCCGGTTCTGTAGGAGAGGGGGGGGTAGTCCGGGCATCGGAGAGTTTGCTAAAAGGCTTGGAAGAGGTGGAAGGCGTGAAGAACGTGTACGGGTATATCGAAAAGCCCGCGATATTTAAGAGTAAAGAGGAGATTCACGGGGTGGTGTTAAAAGGAGTAGATGTGGGGTATGATGTTGTTTTTTTCAGGGAGAATCTGAAGGAGGGGAAAATGCCTGATTTTGAAACGGAACGGGCGTCAAATGAAATATTAATTTCTGCATCCGTGGCGGATATGCTGGAAATCGGTGTCGGGGGAAAAGTCACGGCCCATTTCGTGCAGGACCCTCCGAGAGCGAGAGTATTTACCGTTGCCGGAATTTACGACACGGGTTTCAAGGAGTATGACGACGTGATGGTGTTGGTTGACGAACGACATCTGGCAAAATTGAATGACTGGGGACCGGGGGAGGTTTCCGGGATAGCCATCGAACTGGAAGATGTGGAGCGATTAAATGAGGTGGTAAAGGGTGTGGAGAATGTCGTGTATGATGCAAGCGGGAATTACGAGGTACAGACGCTTGCCGATGTGGCCCCGCAGATTTTTGATTGGTTGGCCTTGTTGAATATGAACGTGTGGGTGATTCTGATTTTGATTGTCGTGGTGGCCGGTTTTAATATGGTGTCGGGACTATTGATTTTGATCTTGGATAAGACTTCGTTGATTGGGATATTGAAGGCGTTAGGGTATAAGAATGTTTCCTTGCGAAAATTGTTTCTGTATATATCGGCGGGATTGATTATCAAAGGAATGTTGTGGGGAAATGTGCTGGCCTTTCTTTTGGCGGGAATTCAAGCAATATTCCGTGTGATTCATCTTGATCCTGTGACATATTATATGGATACGGTTCCAATTAATTTTAGTCTCGGGTACGTGATATTATTGAATGTAGGGGTGGTTGTGGTAACCGTTTTAATGCTGATTGTGCCGACTATGCTGATCTCCAAGATCAACCCGGTGAAGGCGATTAAATTCGAGTAAAGTTATGAACGTGAAAAATGATATTTGCGTTATTAGAGATTCTCTCTTGGATTGGTTGAGGGAACATCGTCATGGTGTGATGGGGACGGTGATTTTTCATCTCGTGCTTGCTATCTTTTTAGTTTGTGTCGGGATTTCACGGTTGGATTCACAACAGAGAATGGAGATCGAGATCGATATGCCGGAGCCGGAAATTGTTCAGCAAAAACAGGAGGAACAGGAAAAGAAAGAGCAGATTCTTCGTCAAAGTGCAGACGAGGAGGTAAATGAAATGTTGCGTTCGTTGGCCGTGAACGAGGATGTGGTGAAGAAAAATGCAGAACCCCCGCCTCATGAACGGGTGAAAGAGTATATCGAACAAATTCAGGAAGAAATTGATAGTGATTACGGAGGGCGTTACCGGGCGAATAAAAACAAGCATTACAAGGAGGATAGTATTCGAGCCCAGCGAGATAAGAAGGAACGGATGTTGGATTCACTTCAATCCACGGTATACGTGGGGAAAAGTAGCGTATCGTATAATATAAAAGGGCGTTACAAGACTTATTTGCCGATTCCCGTGTATAAATGCGAGTTCGGTGGGAAAATCGTGGTAGCGGTAGTCGTAAACCGACAGGGTCGAGTTGTTAAAGCCGAGGTCGTGGATACGGAGTCCGATAAAGATGACGCTTTGCGGGAGGTGGCCGTGGATGTGGCTTTGAAATCGGAGTTTAACGCTGATGAGAAAGCCCCGGAACGACAGGCGGGAACGATCACGTATAATTTTGTCAAACAATGACATTGTTTACTTCTTCTATTTTTTCCAGCTTTTTCAGGTTGTTGTATCCCCGGGCGTGTGTGGTATGCGGTGACGTTCTGGTTGATGGAGAACCTTTTTTGTGTTCAGCTTGTTTGAGCGGTTTACCTTTGAACGAGGGGGTTGATGAGGAGGCGGATGAGGCGCTTGCGAATGATTTGGGAGTCGGGTATTTGTACTGGTTGTTTCGTTATGACCGGGCAAGTGATTTCCATAAATTAGTGTATGCTATCAAGTATCGTTCCAATAGAGAGTTAGGCGTGTGGGCCGGGAAGATGCTGGGAGAACGGATGCAAGATGACAGAGGGATAGATTGTGTTATTCCCGTACCGTTACATCCCGAACGGGAGAAGGAACGGGGTTTTAACCAAGCTTTTATGATTGGCATGGGGATTGCAAGTGTTTTAGGAGTTCGGGTGGAGTCGGGTGTGTTGAGTCGAGTGGTAAACACTCCTTCGCAAACAGGTTTGGAGCGGGGACAGCGGGCTGATAACGTGGCCGAGGCTTTCGAGTTGCGGGATACGGTTTGTGTAGAGGGATGCCACGTGTTGTTGGTGGATGATGTCGTGACAAGCGGGGCCACTATCCGGGCGTGTATGATTGAATTGAGTAAAATCAAGGGGGTGCGGGTGAGTGTTGCTTGTCTAGGAAAGTCCGGCAGCATCTAAAAAAACTTGAATCTTAAATCTAAAATTGAAAGGATTT
>ERZ832317.5495-NODE-5495-length-11364-cov-4.228756_pt1 | contig 11364 bp, 8 predicted proteins | sample MGYA00519695_ERZ832317 | MGnify/ENA primary metagenome ERZ832317 (study PRJEB31850, sample SAMEA3708726) | human gut metagenome | biome: human gut; feature: human-associated habitat; material: faeces | place: China | collected 2014 ...
CTTTCTTTATTCACAAAACTTTCGGCAAATATTTCTCAAAAACTATTCATAAACAACTCATTAACCGTAAAAAGTTACTACCTTTGAATCTGTTATATGTCTATTAATAATATAAAATGGTATGAGACAGAGTATAAAAGAACGAATGCATGCATTACGAATGACATTCCCCCCCAATTACATTAAAGCGTTTATCATCCCCAGCACCGATCCGCATTTGAGCGAGTACGTAGCTCCGCACTGGATGTCACGTGAATGGATTTCCGGTTTCACGGGTTCGGCAGGAACCGTTGTCGTCTTAATGAACGAAGCCGGACTATGGACCGATTCCCGTTATTTTCTACAAGCCGCCAAAGAATTGGAGGGTAGCGGTATTACTTTATATAAGGAAATGCTACCGGAAACTCCCAGTATTACAAAATATCTCAGCCAGAAGTTAAAGCCCGGTGAATCGGTAAGTATCGATGGCAAGATGTTCTCCGTACAACAAGTTGAGCAAATGAAAGAAGAACTTGCAGCATACAGTTTGCAGGTTGACTTATTCGGTGATCCGCTGAAAAGGATTTGGAAAGACCGGCCTTCTATACCTGATTCTCCGGCCTTCGTCTATGATATTGAATATGCCGGCAAAAGTTGTGAAGAAAAAGTTGCCGCTATTCGTGCCGAATTAACAAAGAAAGGAGCGTATGCCTTATTCTTATCTGCCCTGGACGAAATAGCATGGACTCTCAATTTGAGAGGGAACGACGTGCATTGTAATCCGGTAGTAGTCAGCTATCTGTTAATCACGCAAGATGACGTGATTTACTTCATCGCACCGGAAAAGGTTACAAAAGAAGTGAACGAGTATTTAAAAGAACAGCATGTCAAGTTGAAAAACTACGATGAAGTAGAAACTTACTTGAATACTTTTACAGGCAGAAATATCCTTATTGATCCCAAGAAAACAAACTTTGCCATATATTCTGCAATTAATCCGGAATGCAACATTATACGTGGTGAATCTCCTGTAGCTCTATTAAAGGCTATTCGAAACGAACAAGAAATTGCAGGTATTCATGCAGCTATGCAGCGGGATGGCGTTGCGCTCGTCAAATTCCTCAAATGGTTGGAAGAAGCAGTACCTTCCGGCAAAGAGACAGAACTAAGCGTAGACAGGAAATTACATGAATTCAGAGCAACTCAGCCCCTTTATATGGGAGAGAGTTTCGACACTATTGCCGGATATAAGGAACACGGAGCTATTGTGCATTACTCCGCAACTCCGGAAAGTGACGTTCCTCTTCAACCTAAAGGTTTTCTTCTTTTAGATTCGGGAGCCCAGTATCTGGACGGGACTACCGACATTACCCGCACGATCGCATTAGGTGAACTAACTGAAGAAGAAAAAACGGATTATACTTTGATATTAAAGGGGCATATTGCATTGGCTATGGCTAAGTTCCCAGTCGGAACCCGGGGCGCCCAACTTGATGTTCTCGCCCGTATGCCGATCTGGAAATATGGAATGAACTTCCTTCATGGTACAGGCCATGGTGTCGGGCATTTCCTCAGCGTGCATGAAGGACCGCAAAGTATCCGCATGAACGAGAACCCTGTCGTATTACAACCCGGCATGGTTACTTCCAACGAACCGGGAGTTTATAAAGCCGGCAGTCATGGCATCCGCACCGAGAACCTGACGCTTGTCTGCAAAGACAAAGAAGGTATGTTCGGAGATTATCTCAAGTTTGAGACGATTACTTTATGTCCTATTTGTAAAAAGGGAATAGTCAAGGAAATGCTGACAAATGAAGAAATTGAATGGTTAAACAATTATCATCAGATTGTCTACGAAAAGCTGTCACCGAATCTTAACGAAGAAGAAAAAGTTTGGTTACAGGAAGCGACTGCTTCTATTTAAGCCAACCTTGCTTAACACCCGGATGTCATACAACATAGGGCAGCATTAAATTAAAAATTTTATTAGGAACAAATACTTTATGGCTTTAATAAAATCTGTACGCGGCTTTACTCCCGAAATCGGAGAAAACTGCTTCCTCGCAGACAACGCAACTATTATAGGAGATGTAAAAATAGGAAATGATTGCAGTATATGGTTTAGCACCGTATTGCGCGGTGACGTCAATTCTATACGTATAGGCAATGGAGTTAACATCCAGGATGGAAGTGTTTTGCATACATTATATCAAAAATCAGTTATCGAAATCGGCGACCATGTTTCCGTGGGACATAACGTAACCATACACGGAGCGACTATCAAAGATTATGCTTTAGTCGGAATGGGATCGACCATACTAGACCATGCTATAGTCGGTGAAGGAGCAATTGTAGCTGCCGGTTCTTTAGTCCTAAGTAATACAGTAATCGAACCTGGAAGTATTTGGGGTGGAGTACCTGCCAAATTTATAAAGAAGGTAGACCCGGAACAAGCCAAAGAATTAAACCAGAAGATTGCTCACAATTATCTGATGTATTCGCAATGGTATAAAGAATGATTTTTTAGTAAAATCGGAAACAAAGCTTCACTCCTTCTTACACTTAAAACATAAGAGTAAGAAGGAGTTTTTCTTGTATTACCCGTATCAATCATCATTGACTTCCAAAGTCCATATTCATCTTATTTAACCCTCTGATAATTGAAATATTACGAAAGATCCGTAGATTTGTAAAAGATTAAATCGAGGCAGTGAATCAACAAACATTCACCTATTATGAAAATAAGACTACTACTTACAATTCTCTTACCGACAGCAACAATAGCTGCCAATACCCAAATCATGGAAAGAACGTTTTTAAAGAAAGTACTTACCAAGTTAGAAAAGATTGAATCTGCGACATATTACGTCACTGACGAAAGCCGGCAACCTGATGATTCCACCACATAATTCAGTAGCAAAGAGTTTGAGCTTATCGCAATAGAATCTTGGAGCCGCCAAGTATCTTCTATTCGAAATTACGCAAACCGGAAGAAGTTAAATGATACTATTCTAAACGCAGCCAATGAAGTAATCAAACAATATCAGACAAGCGGTGCCACACCTTACTTTTTCATTGTAGATCAAGAAGGAATCAGAAGTTATAGTAAAGAGAATACCGATAAAGAAATAATCCATACAATAAAAGAACTACTATGAGCAGACTATTTACCTTCCTTTGCCTGTCTTTGTTATTCAATCTAGCACAGGCACAATTACCGACCCCCGAGTATAAAAAAGGACAAGCCATCCTGAGTGGGACAATCGCCAATTACAATCCGGACGACAATCTGATATTCAAGATCGGTGCTCCCAATATCGTAATGGGAACAGCCGAGACACTTTATCCGACTGTTGAAGCAGATGGAAGTTTCACGATTAATATTCCTCTCTACCATAGTGCTCAAGTACGGATGATAATAGGAAATGCAGATTTAGTCATTCTGTTAAGTCCCGAAAAAGAGACCAATGTAACTATCAATTTAAGCAATCTGCCAGGAAAACAATTTGTATATAGTGGTCAGTATGCTACCATTAACAATGAATGGTGTCAGCCGGAACTGATAACAAAGATACCTCCTGTTTATAGAGTTGGCGACTTATTGGATTCTATTGCAGGCATCAGTGCCAACAAGTTCAAGGAACGCTGCATCAACCAATACAAACAGTACATAGCGCACAACAACACACAGTCGCAATTCAGCGAAGACACTCGTACACTAGCCAATCTTTCATGCGCATTTGATTGTCTGGAAAACCTGCAAGCTACCCACTATTGTCTGCAAACAGCTTATCAGAAGAAAGAAAACATTACGCGAGAACAAGCTTTTGCAGCTTTCCTCGATATACATTTACCTGATGATTTTCACAACTACCTGAAAGATTTTCCTGTCAATCACCCTTTGGCACTTTATTGTTATAATTACCGTAATGTAGTCACAAACTTCTTATATGATACACACTATGACCCACTCTCTATGGAAAAATATCTATTGGAAAACGCACCGCTCACAAAAGAGGAGCAGACACTCATTCATCAATATGAAGCAGCTTTTAAAGCAGGAGTAATCTTCCGGCAGCAAAACGATTTGATGACACTCATCCGCAAATATACTAAAGAGAGAGACGACTGTAACTGGAAAATATTTTCCGAAGCCAAAAAACGTCTGGGGCATATCCTGCAAGACAGCACCTGTTTGCCGGTTGACTACATACGCGCAATCTATATGCGCTCCAGCCTTTACAACCTACAACCGTTGACCTCCCGGCAGGAAATCATGGCTTCGGAAATTACAAATCCTATATTCATAGGAATCATTCAAGACATGAACCGTCAGATGCAACCCCGGAAGAAGGCAACAACAAAGAAATATACCATCTGCGAAGCGCCGCAAGTGGCAGAAGAAGAACTGCTGGATGCACTCATTGCACGTCATAAAGGCAAAGTACAGTTTATCGATTTCTGGGCTACCTGGTGTGGCGGTTGCCGGCAGATTATCAAAGAATATGAGCCGCTAAAGAAAGATATAAGTGAAGACAAAGTAGCTTTCATTTACCTCACCGGCCCCAGTTCGATAAAGAAGACATGGGAAATACTCATAGAAGATATCGCAGGCGAACATTACTGGCTGGACAAAGAGCAATGGGAATATCTTTGGACACATTTTCAAATGACAGGGTTACCGATGTATCTGCTAATAGATAAGCAAGGGAATATAGTGAAACGATTTACTCACATTACCGCCAAAGAATTAAAAGATTTACTGGAACAAGAAATCAATAAGATATAAGTCCGTACAAATACTAATAAAAGAGAATTGTTTTTCAGGGCAGGATTTCGGAATATGAAATCTCCTTTAAGAAGAGAGAAGTCCCCTTATTTTAGATTGACCCATTACAGAGAACTAAAATTAGGGGACTTTTATAATTAGAAATTAATCATGTGCATAATCTTCTCCGTAGCTCCGGCGTTGCTTGTCACATAATACCCCGCATTTGTACCGGTTTCACGCAAGAATACCTCATCAGTCCGGAAACGATCCAGCAAAGTTTTCAGTTCATCATAATCTTTGATAGAATAGGCTCCTTTTGCTTCCAGCAATTGAACAGCTTCCATAAATTTCTGGTATTTAGGTCCGAAAATCACAGGAATACCATACACGGCTGCCTCCAAAGTGTTGTGAATACCAACCCCGAAACCACCCCCGATATAAGCTATTTCTCCATAACGATAAATAGAAGAAAGCAATCCGAAACAATCAATAATGAGACAGTCAGCTTTCAATACATTCTTTTCGTCGGCACGGGTATAACGCACGTAAGGACGTTTCAGTTTGCTGATAATCTCTACCAGGTGATTTTCATCAATTACATGGGGAGCTATAATCAGCTTCATTTCCGGGTGATTGTTGAAATACTCAAGGAATAAATCTTCATCCGGTCCCCAAGAGCTTCCCGCCACAAAAGTAAAGGTATTGTCTCCTTTGAACAGTTTCACTAACGGAAGATCTTTGGCTTCCTCGCGAATCTGCAATACCCGGTCAAAACGGGTATCACCCACTACCGTCACACGGTTAATACCTATCTTTGACAAATAGCGTTTGGAAGTCTCATTCTGCACAAACAGGTGGTCGAAATCCTTCAACACATTCCGATATGTCCCTCCATACCATTTAAAGAAGATCTGATCGCGGCGGAAAATAGAAGACACACTATACACCGGGATACGGCGTTTATGCAGTTCGTCCAGATAATTTTTCCAAAACTCGTACTTGATAAAGAATGCCATGCAAGGGTTTGCGATATCCAGGAACTTCTTCACATTTCGCGGTTTGTCAAACGGCAGATAGCAGACAATATCCGCTCCCCGGTAGTGCTTGCGCACTTCATAACCGGACGGAGAGAAAAAAGTAAGCAATATCTTATAATTCGGATATTTTTCCCGAATCATTTCTATCAAGGGACGTCCCTGCTCGAACTCACCAAGCGAAGCGGCATGGAACCAGATATACTGCTCCCCTTTCTCCACCTGTTGGCGTAGAAGTTCATATACCACCCAATGCCCTTTCATCATCTTCCGGGGCTTGCGGCTAAACGGAGCAGCCAAATGGACGAAAAAGTCATAAATGACTATTGCCAGGTTGTAAAGCATAGTACTATGTATGTCGATTACTTCAAAACCTCTACCGCCCGTTTCATACGAGCCACAGTCTCTTCCTTACCCAATACCCAGGAAATGTCGAACATGTGCGGGCCTTTGCCTTCGCCTACCAGAGTCAGACGGAAAGCATTCATGATATTACCTGTATGATAACCTTTTTCCGCAATCCAGTCCATTACGACCTTTTCCTGTCCTTCAATACTAAAATCTTCAATGCCGGCAATTACTTCCGCCAATTCCGTCATACACTTAGCCGAATCTTCTTTCCAACGTTTCTTTACTGTCTTTTCATCATATTCGGTAGGAGCCACAAAGAAGAAGCTGCATGTCTCCCACAGTTCCTTTACGAAACTTACGCGGTCTTTCATCATCCCGACCACAGTAACAACCTTCTCGAAAGGAGCCTCCACACCGTGTTCTTTCAATACAGGCACAAACAGTTCGGCAATCTCTTCATTCGGTTTCTGCTGGATATACTGGTGGTTGAACCAAATACCTTTCTTATAATCAAATTTAGCACCCGACTTACTGCAACGGTGCAAGTCGAATAACTTTATAAGTTCGTCCATTGACATCACTTCCTGATCGTTACCCGGATTCCAGCCAAGCAAAGCAAGGAAATTGATGACAGCTTCAGGCAAATAACCGGATTCACGATAACCGGAAGAAACCTCTCCCGATTTCGGATCATGCCATTCCAACGGGAATACAGGGAATCCCAGACGGTCACCGTCACGCTTGCTCAGTTTGCCGTTGCCTTCCGGCTTCAAGAGCAGAGGCAGGTGAGCAAATTCCGGCATGGTATCTTCCCAGCCGAAAGCACGGTACAACAGTACGTGCAGCGGAGCGGAAGGCAACCATTCTTCCCCACGAATCACATGGGAAACCTCCATTAAATGATCGTCCACGATGTTAGCAAGGTGGTAGGTAGGCAGTTCATCGGCCGATTTATAAAGAACCTTATCATCCAGAATAGATGAGTTGATAATCACTTCACCACGGATCAAGTCGTTCACACGAACATCTTCGTTCGGTTCAATCTTGAAACGGACTACATATTGCTTGCCTTCCGCAATCAGTGCATCCACTTCTTCCTTCGGCATAGTCAGTGAATTGCGCATCATCCCTCGGGTAGATGCGTCATATTGGAAGTTAGCAATTTCCGCACGCTTGGCGTCCAGTTCCTCCGGGGTATCAAAGGCGATGTATGCTTTTCCATTCTCCAGCAAAACCTCTACATATTTCTTATAGATTTCGCGGCGTTCCGACTGACGGTACGGGCCATGTTCCCCACCGAAGCTCACACCTTCGTCAAAGTGGATACCCAACCACTTGAAAGATTCGAGTATATACTCTTCCGCTCCCGGAACAAACCGGTGAGAATCAGTATCCTCAATACGAAATATTAAGTCTCCGCCGTGTTGACGCGCAAATAGATAATTATACAAAGCTGTACGCACACCACCAATGTGCAATGCTCCCGTAGGACTCGGAGCAAAACGAACTCTTACTTTTCTTTCTGCCATAATTTGGGTTAGTATAGGTAAATCGCGGCAAAATTAAACCTTTTTTTCCACACTATTGTTTTTTTTTGTACTTTTCGCAAAAATTTCAATGCGTATGGAACATATGAAGAAGAAAAAGAGGTTCTCAAGAAGAGATATATTATATAAATCATTGCTGTTTGTAGCGACAGTGACACTGATTGTCTATTTCCTGCCACGTGACGGAAAATTCAACTATCAGTTTGACATAAACAAGCCCTGGAAGTACGGGCAGCTGATAGCCACTTTTGACTTTCCAATCTATAAAGACGACGCAGTGGTGAACCGGGAACAGGATAGTTTGCTGGCTTCCTTCCAACCTTATTATCTGCTTGACAAACAAGTAGAGAAAGACGCAATCGCCAAGCTGAAAGAGAATTACCATACTCACCTGAAAGGTATACTTCCTTCCGTAGATTATCTGCGATACATCGAACGGACATTAAAAGAAATATACGGAGAGGGCATCGTTTCGACAGAAAACATACAAGAACTCCACAAGGACAGTACTTCGGCAATCATGATCATCGACGATAAACTCGCCAACTCCAAGCCTACCGATCATATATATACGGTCAAAAAAGCTTATGAGTACTTGCTTTCCGCAGATACGACCCACTTCAACCGTGAGATTCTGAGACAATGTTCTTTAAACGAATATATCACACCCAATCTCACATTCGACCAGCAACGGACACAGACCGCCAAAGAGGAAATGCTGAACAACTATTCCTGGGCCAACGGATTAGTCGTCAGCGGACAGAAAATTATAGACCGTGGAGAAATCATCAGCCCGGAAACGTACAATATTCTGGAATCATTACGCAAAGAGTCCATCAAGCGAAGTGAATCCATTGATCAGAGCCGCTTGATTCTTGGCGGGCAGATTTTGTTTGTCGGTATGCTGATGCTTTGCTTTATGCTCTATCTCGACCTGTTCCGAAAAGATTATTATGAGCGCAAAGGCAGCCTGTCGTTACTGTTTACACTGATTGTATTTTATAGTGTGGTAACAGCTTTCATGGTATCACATAATATATTTAATGTATATATGATTCCGTATGCGATGCTGCCCATCATCATACGGGTTTTCCTCGATTCACGAACTGCCTTCCTAACGCATGTCATTACGATATTAATCTGCTCTATATCCCTGCGTTTTCCGCATGAGTTCATTCTGACGCAGTTGGCTGCCGGATTAGTTGCCATTTTCAGTTTAAGGGAACTTTCGCAGAGGTCACAGCTCTTCCGCACGGCCTTATTGGTGATACTGACTTACGCGGCTATTTACTTCGCATTCGAGCTAATGACCGAGAATGGACTTGCCAATGACTTCTCTAAGCTGAATGCACGGATGTATACCTATTTCTTTATTAATGGTATTCTGCTGCTGTTTACATATCCGTTGCTGTTTCTGCTGGAAAAGACGTTCGGCTTTACCTCTAATGTGACTTTGGTCGAACTTTCCAATATCAACAGTGATCTTCTCCGGCAGATGTCCGAAACCGTGCCCGGAACTTTCCAGCACTCTATGCAGGTAGCCAATCTGGCGGCAGAAGCAGCGATCCGTATCGGAGCGAAAAGTCAATTAGTACGTACCGGAGCTTTGTATCATGATATCGGCAAGATGGAGAATCCCGCTTTCTTTACGGAAAATCAGTCGGGAGGCGTCAATCCTCATAAGAATCTGAATTACGAGCAAAGTGCCCAGGTCGTGATCAGTCATGTGACAGACGGATTGAAACTGGCGGACAAGCATAATCTGCCGAAAGTAATCAAAGATTTTATCAGCACCCATCATGGACGGGGAAAAACGAAGTTCTTCTATATCTCATGGAAGAACGAGCACCCCGACGAGGAACCGAATGAAGAACTGTTCACCTATCCGGGTCCTAATCCTTTCTCAAAGGAGACAGCTATTCTGATGATGGCGGATGCTGTCGAAGCGGCGTCACGCAGTCTGCCGGAATATACGGAAGAAACTATCAGCAACTTGGTCGACAAGATCATTGACTCCCAAGTTGCTGAAGGTTATTTCAAAGAGTGCCCTATCACTTTCAAGGACATTGCGACCATCAAGACGGTATTCAAAGAAAAACTGAAGATCGCTTATCACACACGGATCAGTTATCCTGAGTTAAAGAAGTAAGCAGACCAGCGCAAGCGTCTTCGAGTACATCCAGCACATATTCAAATCCTTCGGCCCCTCCATAGTAGGGGTCGGGGACATGGTCGGCGGGAATGCGGGTACAGTACTCCGTCATACGATGAATCTTTTTCCACTCTTCCGTAGAAGGAGCTTTTTCTTTCAGATCATCTATGTTACGGTCGTCCATGCCAATAATCAGATCAAAATTATAAAAGTCCTCTGTCCGCACCGGACGGGAGCGATGAACCAGTTGATAGCCCCGACGGGCAGCGTGTGCACGCATCCGGCTATCCGGCAATTCGCCTTGATGATAAGACAGGATTCCGGCGGAATCAATCACAAATTCTTTTTCCAGTCCGGCTTCTTTGATCAGGTGAAGCATTACTCCTTCCGCCGTAGAGCTACGGCAGATATTTCCCAAACAGACAAATAATATTTTTTTCATAATTTACGTTTAATAATTGACAGGCTTCATTCGTTTCTATTATCAAAACGAATTAAGTATCTGATTGGCCCGGTTCACGGTAACGGCTGCCGGTATTTCCGGCATATTACCCAAATTGAACGGGGCCAGCATTTTCTCTATCTTCTTTAATCCGGCTTTATTTCCCTTCTTCTCAAATTCCTGACGAAGAATATTTATTTTCTCATGTGCTTGTACTCCTTCGATCAAACGTTCGAAACGGATACAGCTACGGGCTCCCGGATATACAAGATACGTATCTCCACCTGCCCAACTGCGGAAACGGGAATCGAGCAGCGGTTCCAATGGCCAGCTGTTATATGCCCAACGCAGATAACCATCCAGATGTTTCTTAGATGAATAATAACTCATCCAGGCTGCTTCTGCAGGATCAGAGAAAGTAAACGTGTTGGGATGGGCTTCCGTACAGCAGGTATAATAATTAGTACGCTTGTTCTCGGCTACACGACGCAGACGCACTTCTTCCGGGAAGTTCTGTCCGATAACAATGCAATAATCGTACAAGTCCGGCTCTATCTCAGCATGATAATTACCGGCCAGTGAAACTTTAAACTCCGGATCTGCCTTACGGATTACTTTCAACGTTTTCTGCATTACATCCATCGGACGCTCATCCATCGCAATCGCACAAATATCAAACCATCCTTTTTCTCTCAGATGCTTGGAAAAAGAAGTAAGCATCGCAACCCACATTTCTTCATAAGCAGGTTCTCCCGGTGCTGTCTTTACAAACTTCAATGAATTTGTTGCCTGATCAAAATACTGGAAAGATAATTCCCAGGGAACCATAGAGTAACAGTTAATCTGCTGATCGATACCGACACTCATCATAAACTCTACCCAGCGATCAAAAACCGTATAGTCGAAAGCCCAAGTACCGTCGGCACGTTTCATCCATGTAACCATCGTCTCGAAATAATCTTCAGTCTGACCGTTCCAGGGTTTATGTGTCAAAGTGGCTGTGATAATCTTTTGACCGGCATCTGCCAGCATTTTCATCAGCGGGCGCATAGCATCCAGATGCTCCTGACTCCACAAGGGAACCTGAT
>ERZ832317.5497-NODE-5497-length-11361-cov-9.614276_pt1 | contig 11361 bp, 9 predicted proteins | sample MGYA00519695_ERZ832317 | MGnify/ENA primary metagenome ERZ832317 (study PRJEB31850, sample SAMEA3708726) | human gut metagenome | biome: human gut; feature: human-associated habitat; material: faeces | place: China | collected 2014 ...
TTCGTTTTTCCACCTGCGCCAGCAGTGCCTGCAAATACTCGTTTTTCATGTCCGTTCCTCCGCGTTTTCTCAAAAAAATTCTGCGCAAATTGCAAGTGCAAGTTGGACACCTGCACGGTAGAACTTAGTGAATCAGAGCGTCGGTCAGGATGGAAGCCGCTGGCTTCCGTCCTGGGCGATGCTGCCGCAGCCTTCGGCTGCGTAAACAGAGTCGAGGAACTCGTCAAACAGTTCCTCCGGGGTGCGGTAGCCAAGCTTCTTGCGAGGCCGTCCGTTCAATTCATCAGCTGCAGCCAAGATATACTCAGCAGAGAAAGCCTCAATGGACACGCCCTTCGGAACGAAGGTTCGAAACAGCCCGTTGTGGCGTTCGTTTTGGGGACGTTCCCACGAAGTATAGGGATGTGCAAAGTAGACTGCACAGCCCCAGTTCTCGACCTGACTGAACGCAGAGAACTCCGAGCCGTTGTCCACGGTAATGGTCTTGAAGACCTGTGAGAACTTGTCTCCGAATTCTTCCCTGAGTGACTGCATGGCGTTCAGAACGGAGTCTGCATCCTTGCCGGGAATCCGGATGGCAATATAGTTCTCCGTTTTCTTCTCCAACAGGGAGAGGACAACAGCCTCTTTACCGCCCCTCTTGCCGACCACGGTGTCACCTTCCCAATGACCTTCCTCGATGCGCAGAGCCGCGATCTCAGGCCTCTGAGAAATGTCTGTGCCGAAGCTCTTCTTGTGTTCACGGGGCTTGGAGTCCTTGTGCTGCTTGCGTTTCATGGCTTCGGGCAGTTCTGTCACAGACAAGTCAAGGCTGCCTGCCCAGACCTCATTGTAAAGCGTGTGGGTGCAGACCATCTCCTCTGCTGAAAACAGCCTGTGCAGACGAGCATAGCCGACGCAGGCATCCAAAGACCACTTGTGTTCTTTGACCTGTTCCATTATCCAGCGAATGAAGCGAGTGCAGTGACAGATTCGGTGTGGTTTCCGAGAACGCTTTCTGTTCGCCTTGTAGACCGCTTCTCCACGCCTTGCCGAGTATCCGGGCTTCCTGCCCTTGCTGCTCTTTCGGGGCGGTGTGCCGCGCTTTAGCTCGTTCCCAACGGTAGTTGGTGAACATCCGATTGCTCTGGCAATGGCTCTGTTGGGGCGGTTACTTTGAGATTTTCAGCAACATTTTCCTCTTCGGACAGTCGCATTACAATGTCATTGAATAGTGCTTGCGCTTGCAGTTCGATCTCTGTAAGATAGCTGTTCAGCGCCCCAGCAGTGAGCAAATTGTAATAGCGTACACGGCGATGCTTTTTCAGGTACCGCCGATGTCGCTGTCCCCATACGCCGATATACGCCGTTCTTTCTTCAGGCAGTTTCAGGCAGGGAAGATCGTAATCACCCTGCAATTCATACCAAAGTCCGTTTTTCTCGTCATAAATGTACTTGTCCATTTTGTAATCCTCCAATATGATTGATTTTACCTACAATCCAATCATTCCGGCCGATTACAAAAGCCAAAGGGAGAGGACTTCCTTACGAAGCCTCTCCCTTGGGACAGTCCTTGCTTTTTATGTAAACTCTCGCTTACTTGTTGCTCAGATACTCGTCAATGGACTTGGCGCCCAGCTTACCGGCACCCATAGCCAGAATGACGGTGGCCGCACCGGTAACGGCATCGCCGCCGGCATACACGCCCTGACGGGAGGTCAGGCCATCCTCGTTGACGATGATACCGCCCTTCTTGTTGACCTCCAGGCCCTTGGTGGTGGACTTGATCAGGGGGTTGGGGGTGGTGCCCAGGGACATGATCACAGCGTCCACGGGAAGCTCAAACTCGCTGCCCTTCTTCTCCACGGGGCGGCGGCGGCCGGAAGCGTCAGGCTCGCCCAGCTCCATCTCGATGCAGGTCATGGACTTGACGCAGTCCTGCTCATCGCCGTTGATCTGGACGGGGTTGTTCAGGGTCTTGAACACCACGCCCTCCTCGATGGCGTGCTCCACCTCCTCATGACGGGCAGGCAGCTCCTCCATGCCCCGGCGATAGACCACGTACACGTCGGCGCCCAGGCGCTTGGAGCAGCGGGCGGCGTCCATAGCCACGTTGCCGCCGCCTACCACGGCCACCTTCTTGCCCTTCAGGTCCATGATGGGGGTGTCGGAATCCAGGCGATAGGCCTTCATCAGGTTGATGCGGGTCAGGAACTCGTTGGCGGAGTAAACGCCCTTCAGGTTCTCACCGGGAATGTGCATGAACATGGGCAGACCAGCGCCGGAGCCCACGAACACGGCCTCAAAGCCGTTCTCCTCCATCAGCTCGTCGATGGTGATGGTGCGGCCCACCACGGTGTTGGTCTCCACCTTCACGCCCATGGCCTTCAGACCGTCCACTTCCTTCTGGACGATGCTCTTGGGCAGACGGAACTCGGGAATGCCGTAAACCAGCACGCCGCCGGCCAGGTGCAGAGCCTCGAACACGGTGACCTCATACCCCTTCTTGGCCAGGTCGCCGGCGCAGGTCAGGCCCGCAGGGCCGGAACCCACCACCGCCACCTTGTGGCCGTTGGGCTGGGGCTTTTCGGGGGCCTCGGTGCTGTGAGCGTTGTGCCAGTCGGCCACAAAGCGCTCCAGACGGCCGATGCCCACGGGGTCGCCCTTCTTGCCCCGGACGCAGTGCATCTCGCACTGGCTCTCCTGGGGGCAGACGCGGCCGCACACGGCGGGCAGGGAGCTGGTCTGGTGGATGACCTGATAAGCGCCCTCGTAATCCCGCTCCACGATTTTGGCGATGAACTCGGGAATGCGGACGTTCACGGGACAGCCGTCCACGCAGGGGTGATTCTTGCAGTGGAGGCAGCGGGCGGCCTCGTCCAGGGCCTGTTCCTCGGTGTAGCCCAGGGCCACCTCCAGGAAGTTCTTATTCCGGACGTTGGGGTCCTGAGAGGGCATCTCATTCTTATCCAGACGCATATTGATCTTGGCAGCCATGTTACTTTACCTCCTGCTTGAACAGATTGCAGACTTCCTCGTGCTTGCGCACCTCGAAATCGTGATACATCTGGTTGCGCTTGACAGCCAGATCCCAGTCCACCTGCTGGCCGTCGAAGTCGGGGCCGTCCACGCAGGCAAACTTGGTCTCGCCGCCAACGGTCAGGCGGCAGCCGCCGCACATGCCGGTGCCGTCGATCATGATGGGGCTCATGGATACGGTGGTGGGCACGCCGTAGGGGGCGGTGGTCTTACAGACAAACTTCATCATCACCATAGGGCCGATGGCGAAGATCTCGTCATACTGGTTGCCCTCGTCCAGCAGCTGCTTCAGGGCCTCGGTGACCAGGCCCTTCTGGCCATAGGAGCCGTCGTCGGTGCAGACCTTCAGCACGGAGGAAACGGCCTTGAACTTGTCCTCGAGAATGACCACGTCCTTGTTCTTGAAGCCCACCACAGCGTGGACCTCTGCGCCGCAGTCATGGAACTTCTTCAGAACGGGATACGCGATGGCGCAGCCCACGCCGCCGCCGACGACGCAGACCTTCTTCTTGCCCTCGGTTTCGGTGGGCTTGCCCAGGGGACCCACGAAGTCGTGGAGATACTCGCCCTGCTGCTTGTGGCTGAGCTTCTCGGTGGTGGCGCCCACGGTCTGGACGATGATGGTAACGGTGCCCTTTTCGCGGTTATAGTCGTGGATGGTGATGGGGATGCGCTCGCCGTTTTCATCCACCCGCAGGATGATGAACTGGCCGGGCTGTGCCTTCCTGGCAACCATAGGAGCCTCGATCTCATACAGGATCACGGTGGGTTTCAACGCTTCTTTGGTCACGATGCGATACATGGTCGTTCCTTCTTTCCTAATTCATAAGGGGTACAGCCGTACCCGGAGCATAGGGCGGACCCAGGCCCGCCCTATGTCGTGTGTGTTTATAATATCACAATGTGCGGATTTCGTCAATCCGTAGTAAAAGATTATCAGGCAGCTTGCCAAAAGGGATTTTTGACAAGCTGCCTGACGGGTCAAAGGGGCGAGGAGAAGGTCCCCTCACCCCTTGGGTTTCGGAATGTCCGGGAAAGCAGATCAGAACCAGGCGGCCCAGGCCAGGAAGCCCAGGCAGGCCACCACGCCCACAAACAGGGTGACGATGACCAGGTAGCCCATGATGTCCCGGGCGGACAGCTTGGCGATACCCAGGGCAGGCAGGGCCCAGAAGGGCTGGATCATGTTGGTCCACTGGTCGCCCCAGGCGATGGCCATGGCGGTGCGGCCATTCTCGATGCCCATAGCTGCGCCGGCAGGCATCATGATGGGACCCTGCACGGCCCACTGGCCGCCGCCGGAGGGAACGAAGAAGTTCACCACACCGGCTGCCAGGAAGGACAGCATGGGGAAGGTGACGTTGTTGGAGATGTTCACGAAGAACTGGGAGATCACGCCCGCCAGGGACACGCCCTCAGCATTGGCGGCCACCATCATGCCCATGATACCGGCATAGAAGGGGAACTGCAGCAGCACACCGGCAGCGCCGCCGGCGGCGTCGGAAATGGCGTCCACATAGCGGCGCAGGTCGCCGTGGAGCAGAATGCCCAGGAACAGGAAGATCATGTTCACGATGTTCAGGCCCAGGGTAAAGCCGTTCTGAACGAAGTAATAGACGATGTACACAAAGCCGCCCACCAGGGTGATGGCCCACAGGAGCTTGGAGTGCTCCACCTTGTCGGCGGGAGTCTTGACCTCATAGGTGCGCTCGGCCTCGTCCTCCAGCAGAGTGGGGTCGATGCACACGGTGTGGTCCTTGTCGGGGTGCATGGCATAGTTCACGAAGGGCATGGCAAACAGAATCACGCCCACCATAATCAGGTTCATGGGGTGAAACACGGTGTCGGTGATGGGAGCCTGGTACGCCACGCCGCCGAAGTCCTTACCGGCCACCAGGTCCAGGGGGATGGAGCCGGACAGGCCCGCGTGCCAGATCACGAAGCCCGAATAGGCGGAGGCAATCAGCAGGGGATAGTCCACGGTGGGGACCCGGCGCACCACTTCCTTGGCCAGCAGGGTGCCGGCGATCAGGCCGAAGCCCCAGTTCAGCCAGCAGCAGATGGTGGAGATGAAGGTGGTGACCACGATGGCCTGCATATTGTTGTGGCACAGACCGGCGGCGGCCCGCAGGGCCTTTTTGCAGGGCTTGGCGGCGGCCATGGCGGAGCCGAACACCAGCACCAGGGCCATCTGCATGGAGAAACTCAGCAGACCCCAGAAACCCTTGGAGTCGCCCCAGGCGTTGAGCACCTGCAGCGGGCCCATCTTTGTGGCGCACATGGAGCCGATGAAAACGATGATGCTCAGGATGATGGCAAACAGGAAGGCATCCGGCAGCCATCGGTTGACCACGCGAACGCAGCCGTTGGTGAATTTCTTGAACACAGACTCACTCTCCTTTAATATGTCCGGAGGAGGGGTCCCCTCCCCCGCTGTCCTGGCCGGGCCTCTGCGCGGGGCCGGGCTGTCTCTGCTTCTATTGTATAGGAGTGCGGTCCTGTTTACAATTAATGTTTCGCCGAAATTTTAACAATCTTTTTGGTAAAGTACAACAATTTTACATTTTTCAAGTGCTTTTGCCGTAAATATGGCGTTAAAAATGCGCGCAACGTGTAAAGGCGCATTAACAAAGGGAGAGGGGGCGCGCCCCTCTCCCCTGTTTTTCAGAAAAAGTCTCGCAGAGTTTGCCGCCTGCGGGCGGCAAATCAACGGATTCCCACGTCGCTTCGCTCCTCGGAATGACAGAAACGTGTTTTTCGACAGCCCCTTGGTTTAGTGCAAATATTTTTTCAGGTACTGGCCGGTGTAGGACGCCGGGCAGGCGGACACGGTCTCCGGCGTTCCGGCGCAGACCAGGGTACCGCCGCCGGAGCCGCCCTCCGGCCCCAGGTCGATGAGCCAGTCGGCGGACTTGATCACGTCCAGGTTGTGCTCGATGACCAGCACCGTGTTCCCGGCGTCCACCAGCCGCTGCAGCACCTCCAGCAGCTTCTTCACGTCGTCGGAGTGCAGGCCGGTGGTGGGCTCGTCCAGGATATAGAAGGTGCGGCCCGTGGCCCGGCGGGACAGCTCCGTGGCCAGCTTCACCCGCTGGGCCTCGCCGCCGGACAGGGTGGTGGAGGACTGGCCCAGCTTCACATAGCCCAGGCCCACGTCGCACAGGGTCCGCAGCTTTTCGGCGATCCTGGGCACCGGGGCGAAGAACTCCAGGGCCTCCTCCGCCGTCATGTCCAGCACGTCGGCGATGCTCTTGCCCTTGTAGCGCACCTCCAGAGTCTCCCGGTTATAGCGCTTGCCGCGGCACACCTCGCAGGGGACGTATACGTCGGACAGGAAGTGCATCTCGATTTTCAGCATGCCGTCGCCGCAGCAGGCCTCGCAGCGGCCGCCCTTGGTATTGAAGGAGAATCGTCCCGGGCCGTAGCCCCGGGCCTTGGCCTCCTGGGTGGCGGCGAACAGATTGCGGATCTCGTTGAACAGCCCCGTGTAGGTGGCGGGATTGGAGCGGGGCGTCCGGCCGATGGGGCTCTGGTCGATGCCCACCACCTTGTCCAGGAACTCCTCGCCCTCTATGGCGTCGTGCCGGCCGGGCCGGGCCTTCATCCGGTTCAGGTCTGCCCCCAGACGCTTGAAGATGATCTCGTTGACCAGGGAGGACTTGCCGGAGCCGGACACGCCGGTGACGCAGGTGAAGGTCCCCAGGGGGACGGATACGTCGATATGCCGCAGGTTGTTTTCCGCCGCGCCCCGGACGGTAAGGAACGCGCCGCTGCCGGGACGGCGGCTCTCCGGCACGGGGATGGACTTTTTGCCGCTTAAATACTGGCCGGTAAGGCTGTTGGGGTTGGCCATGACCTCCTCCGGCGTGCCGGCGGCCATAACCTGTCCGCCGTGGGCCCCGGCTCCGGGGCCGATGTCGATGAGGTAGTCGGCGGCGCGCATGGTGTCCTCGTCGTGCTCCACCACGATCAGGGTGTTGCCCAGGTCCCGAAGCCGCTTCAGGGTGGCCAGCAGCTTGTCGTTGTCCCGCTGGTGCAGGCCGATGGACGGCTCGTCCAGGATATACAGCACCCCCATGAGGCTGCTGCCGATCTGGGTGGCCAGGCGGATGCGCTGGCTTTCACCGCCGGACAGGGTGCCGCTGGACCGGGACAGGGTCAGGTAGCTCAGGCCCACGGATTGCAGGAAGCCCAACCGGGAGCGGATCTCTTTGAGAATCTGGGCGGCGATGAGCTGCTGGGTGGGGGTCAGGGTCAGGGCGTTGAAGAATTCCAGCTCCCGGTCCACCGGCAGCTCTGTGGCCTCCATAATGGACAGGTCCCCTTCCGTTACCGCCAGGGCCTCGGGCCGCAGGCGGCGGCCCTTACACGCCGGGCAGGGGCACTGGGTCATGAACTCCTCGATCTCCCGCTTGCTGGCGTCGGACTGGGTTTCCTGATACCGGCGCTCCAGGTTGTTGGCGACGCCCTCGAAGGGCTGGTACAGGGTGCCCCGGCCCCGGGGCTGGTCATAGTGCAGCTCCAGCTTCTGGCCCTTGGTGCCGTAGAGGATGACGTCCCGCACCTCCTCCGGCAGCTGGGCCACCGGGGTTTGCAGGGAGAAGTGATAGGCCTTGGCCAGGGCCTCGAAATACATGCGGCTGATGCCGTCGGAGCGGATGGAGTTCCACCCCGGGGCCACGATGGCCCCATCTAAGATAGACAGCCGGTCGTCGGGGATGATCAGCGCCGGGTCCGCCTTCAGCTGCATCCCCAGGCCCGTGCAGGTGGGGCAGGCCCCGAAGGGGTTGTTGAAGGAGAACATCCGGGGCGTCAGCTCCTCGATGCTGATGCCGCAGTCGTCGCAGGCGTAATTCTGGGAAAAGGTCAGGTCCTGCCCCTCCCGCACCAGGTTCACCACGACGATGCCGCCGGACAGGTGGGAGGCGGTCTCCACGGAGTCCGTCAGCCGCTGGGCCCCGTCGGGGCGGACGATCAGACGGTCCACCACGATCTCAATATTGTGCTTCTTGTTCTTTTCCAGGGGAATGTCCTCGGACAGGTCGTAGAGATTTCCGTCGGCCCGGACCCGGACATAGCCGGAGCGCCGGGCGTCGTCCAGCACCTTGGCGTGCTCGCCCTTGCGGCCCCGGACCACCGGGGCCAGCACCTGGATGCGGGTGCCCTCCGGCAGGGCCATGATCTGGTCAATGATCTGGTCGATGGTCTGCTGGCGGATCTCCTTGCCGCACTTGGGGCAGTGGGGGGTGCCCACCCGGGCCCACAGCAGGCGCAGATAGTCGTAGATCTCCGTCACCGTGCCCACGGTGGACCGGGGGTTCTTGCTGGTGGTCTTCTGGTCGATGGAGATGGCCGGGGACAGGCCGTCGATATAGTCCACGTCGGGCTTGTCCATCTGGCCCAGGAACATCCGGGCATAGCTGGACAGGCTCTCCACATACCGGCGCTGGCCCTCGGCATAGATGGTGTCGAAGGCCAGGGAGGATTTCCCGGACCCGGACAGCCCCGTCAGCACCACCAGCTTGTCCCGGGGGATGGTGACGTCGATATTTTTCAGGTTATTGGCCCGGGCACCTTTTACAATGATATTTTCCTGCATGATCTGCTTTTCCGCTCCTGTTTCATGTAGTCAAAACCGGTTTTCGGTCATAGCATACACAAACCATTTTTTAATGTCAACTATGCGTTTAAATCTACAAAAGTGACATTTTTTTAACTTTTACCTTCATTCCACAGTGACGTCCGCCGTCTGTGCCCCCAGCAGGGCAATGAGGTCCGCCGGGGCGACCTCCACCTGCGCGCCGATCTTGCCGGCGGAGACGCAGATGGTGTCGAACAGCTCCGCCGTCTCATGGAACACCGTGGGGAACTGCTTTTTCATGCCCACCGGGGAACAGCCGCCGTGGACATAGCCCGTCAGGGGCAGCAGTTCCTTCTGGGGCAGCATGGCGATGGATTTCTCTCCCACCGCCTTGGCTGCCTTTTTCAGATCCAGATTTTCCGCCACCGGAATGTCGAACACATAGTATCCGCCGCTGGCGCCCTTTGTCACCAGGGTCTTGAACACCTGCTCCGGGTCCTGATTCAGATACGCCGCCACGGAGACACCGTCCACCGGGCCGTCCGCCGGGTACTCATGGGGCGTGTAGGCGATCTTCTTCTGCTCCAGCGTCCGCATGACATTGGTTTTTTCTTCCTTGTGCTTGGACACAGATCTCACCTCTTACAAATACATCCGCAGCAATGCCAGGATCAGCATGTGGGCGGGATAAAAAGCGTAGCAGGCATACTGGATGGCCTTATTGTGAGCGCCCTGTCTGCCGTTATACAGCCAAATGGGGATCAGGGCCAGCAGCGCCAAGCCCTGCTCCGGGAATTCCAAGGTCCAGCTCCCCAGCGTCAGGGGGATGGTCATGCCCCCCAGCAGCTTGCAGTTCAGGAAGGCCAGTCCCGCCACCTCGCCGATCCAGCCGTAGGGGATCTGGCGGCAGAGGTAGAAGATCAGCACCGTGACCACGCCGCTGCCGTAGTAATCCACCATGCCGACCGTTCCAAGGAAATAGCCCACGGGCAGGCTCAAAACGGCGGCGAGGATATACAGCCCCGCCCCCTTGCTCCGGACCTTTTCCAGCCCCAGCATCAGCAGAAGGGCGATGAAAAAGGTGAACATCACGTTCTGATGGAAGGGGAACACCGGGGAGGAGTAGTACAGGTAGTTGAAGGGGATCTCAGAGATCAGGGCAAAGGCCAGCATCCGCAGCAGGTATTTTTTCCGGTCATGGGTCCGCTGAAAGCCCTCCGCCACCTGAAAGGCAAAAATGGGGAAAGCGATGCGGCCCACCGCCGTCAGCCACATGACGCCGGGCAGCACCGTGGCCCACAGGTGGTCGCAGAGCATGAGGGCCATGGCCAGCAGTTTTAAGGTCAGGCTGTCCAGACACCCCTTGGTTTTTGTGTGTTCCATAGTATGTTTTCCTTTGCAATGTTTTTTGTGTTTTTCTGTATGTAAAATGCCCGTTCGGACATATATTGGCTTGCTTTTGGTCAATTCCCCGTTTTCAGTCGGCTATGGCAGCGCCCGCAGGGCGATGATGTACCCAATGAGAATCAAAAAGGGATAAACGCACCAGCCCGCCCGCTGCATTCCCAGATAGAAGTCCGAAGGCTCCGGGTCTTTCACATCGCACATATGCTGCCAATGGAAAATCACCAGTGGAAAGGCGGCGTCCAGCGCCAGCAGGGCGGAAAGCAGCAGCATGGCAAAATACAGCTCCCAGCTGCCCCGGCTCACCAGCTGCGGCCCACGGGCAAAGCTGAGAATCGTCCCTCTATCCGTTTCATAATGCTCCCAGTAATCGTCTCCAGCAGTGCTGCTATAGGAAACGGACATGGTAAAGGGATCCCAGTTCCCGTCCAGGTCGTACCAGCCCATGCCGTACTCCGGATCATAGCCGCCCTCAAAGAGAAGGATATCGTTTTTGGTAATGCGGATGTGCTCCACAGGCCCCAGCTGCTCCGCCTGAATGGGCGGCAGGCCGGTTTCCAGGGTGCAGTCATCTTGGATGCGGTTTCCGATCCGGAAGTCCACCTCCGTCAGGTTTCCGCTCCCGGCGGCCCGCACGGTGATCTCCACCTGCTCCCCCCGCACCTTGCCGTTGTAAATCACAGACTCTTCCGTTTCCGTCCGGCGCAGCAGTCCGCCCTCGAATTCCACGCCTTTCCGGACATGGGAAATCAGCGTCAGGATTCCAAACAGCACCACCATGGCCGCCATGGAGATCAGGACAGCTTTTTGCAGCTTTGAGCGCTCTTCCATAAATACCTCCTGTATTTTTCGAAAGTATTATACTTTTTGTTTTCGAAAATGGCAAGTTTCGACTGTGTCACCGGGGCGTTTACCCCGGCATCCCCCGGGTCACTTACCGCCTTTCAGCTCGATGATCCGGTCGCGCAGCACCGCTGCGTACTCGAATTCCAGCAGCTTGGAAGCCTCCTTCATCTCCTGCTCCAGCTTGGCGATCTCCGCCGCCCGCTCCGCGTCCGTCAGCTTTTTGGGTTTGCCCTTGGTCTTGCGGCCGGTGTCCTCGCTCTTGGAGATCTCCAGAATTTCCCGGACATCCTTGATGATGGTCTTCGGTACGATGCCGTGGGCCTTGTTGTAAGCGTCCTGAATTTTCCGGCGGCGCTCCGTCTCGTCCATAGCCGCCCGCATGGAGGGCGTGACGGTATCGGCGTAGAGGATCACCAGACCCTCCGCGTTCCGGGCCGCCCGGCCAATGGTCTGGATCAGGGACGTCTCGCTGCGGAGGAAGCCCTCCTTGTCGGCGTCCAATACCGCCACCA
>ERZ832317.5503-NODE-5503-length-11351-cov-4.236809_pt1 | contig 11351 bp, 10 predicted proteins | sample MGYA00519695_ERZ832317 | MGnify/ENA primary metagenome ERZ832317 (study PRJEB31850, sample SAMEA3708726) | human gut metagenome | biome: human gut; feature: human-associated habitat; material: faeces | place: China | collected 2014 ...
ATGCCCAAAGGTTCTGTTGGACAAATGCTTTATATGTCGAAAATATATCTTGATACGGATGATTTGCTGGCGTGGACGGTTATAATTGTTGTATTGAGTGTGATATTTGAAAAACTTGTTGTGCTTGCTTTAAAAGCAGCACTAAAAAAATAGCGTTGACAATGTGAATATTGCCAGCGCTATTTTTGTGTTAATTTTATTTGTGCATTGAAAATGCTGTTAAGTCATATTTACTTAAGTTGTCTGAAACATTACGGTCGTCTGCTTCGGCGAGCAGCTTGTCACGGTCTTTGGCAGCAAGAACAGGATTCTTTCCGCTTCTGTGACGGCTTGGCCCACCAACACAGCCGCCTTCACATACCATTCCCTCAATGAAATCTGCAGGGAGTTTTCCTACTTTAAGAAGTGTAAGTGCTTTCTTACATTCGGCAGCACCTGAGCATTTTTCTATATTGAATTTATCAGGGTCAGCACCTGCTTCACGCATACACTGTGCAACAGCAGCGGAAACACCGCCTCCGTTACCGAATCTTTTACCATATATGCTTGCCTGCTGGTCGCTGTTTTCCTCAGGCTCAAGAACTACTTCTTTAGCCCGCATCATTGCTCTGAATTCACCGATTGTAAGTACGAAATCAGCATTTCCCTGACCCTTATATTCCTGCTTTTCATTCTTCTTGGCTATACATGGTCCGATAAATACGGTTATTGTATCAGGATCTTCTGACTTAAGAAGTCTTGAAAGTGCAAACATAGGGGATATAGTTGTTGATATATGTTCTGCAAGCTCAGGATACTGTTTCTTAATCAGATTAACAAATGCAGGACAGCATGAGGTTGTAAGCTTCTTTCCTTCTTTAGCTGCTTCAAGCCATTCTTCTGCCTCGGCCTGTGCAGTAAGGTCACCGCCAAGACCTACCTCATACATATCATTAAAGCCCAGCTTCTTGCATGCTGTGCGGATGCTGCTCATTGTTATTGTGTCTCCAAACTGTCCTTCAACAGCAGGTGCTACCATGGCAACGACTTTCTTTCCGTCTACGATTGCCTTTATTACATCGACTATATCAGTTTTAGAACCGATAGCACCGAATGGACAGGCGTGGATACACTGTCCGCACTGGATACATTTGTTTTCATCTATTTCACAGATGCCATTCTCATCCATTGTAATAGCATTGGCTGGACAGATTTTCTTACATGGTCTTATAAGGTCTGCGATTGCATTGTATGGACAGGCTTTGGCACACATGCCGCATTCCTTGCATTTGTCAGGGTCTATGTAGGCTCTGTCTCTTGTCATGCTTACAGCACCGAACTTACATGCCTGCTGGCAGGCTTTCATCATACATTTTCTGCAATTATCAGTTACGATATAGTGAGAAAGTGGACAGTCGGCACATGCGGCTTCAATTACCTGGATTATGTTATTGGCACCCGGATGGTCACTTTCTGTTGGACATTTGCCTTCTGCAAGGCGGATTCGCTGTCTTGCGATTTCTCTTTCTTTATATACACAACAGCGGAATCTTGCTTTAGGACCGGGGAACATCTTGTATGCCAGTTCGTCCTTTTCTTCTTCAAACCTTCCTTGTAAGCAGCAAAAGCTTCCGCCAACTTTTCATCACTCAATGCAAGCATCTGGATAGCCAGGATAGCAGCATTCATTGCTCCGTTAATAGCCACAGTAGCCACTGGGATTCCCGGAGGCATCTGAATAATCGAATAGAGGGCATCTACACCGTCAAGCACGGAACCTTTAACGGGCACTCCGATCACCGGAAGTGTAGTGTTGGCCGCAATCACACCGGGAAGGGCGGCAGCCATTCCGGCAGCAGCGATAATTACTTTAATGCCACGGTTGCGGGCATTCTTCGCAAACTCTTCCACAGCCTCCGGCGTGCGGTGAGCAGACAGAGCGTTCATTTCGAACGGTACATGCATATCATTCAGCAGTTGTGCCGCCTTTTCCATAACAGGAAGGTCGGACGTACTGCCCATGATGATACTTACAATTGGAGTCATGTTAATTACTATTTACCAGTTACAAATTACAGTTTTACAGTGACGGGACTTTTATCCGTTTACTACTGCTTTATATGCTTCCGCATCCAGCAAGTCTTCCACTGCTTTAATATCTTCAGGCTTCACCTTAATCAGCCAGCCTTCACCGTACGGGTCTTTATTAACCAGTTCCGGATTTTCTTCCAACGCTTCATTCAGTTCGATCACTTCACCGGCCACCGGCAAGAAAAGATCGGAAATTGTTTTCACTACTTCGATAGTACCGAATACCTCACCGGCTTCCAACGTTTCACCGACAGTAGGGATGTCTACAAATACAATATCGCCCAACTGTTCTTGCGCATAGTCTGTGATACCAACATAAGCAATGTCTCCTTCTACGCGAATCCATTCGTGTTCGTTCGTGTACTTCAAATTCTGTGGAAAGTTCATAATAATTAGTTTTTAGGATTTATACTGTTGTTAAAATAAAAATACTCGAAATAAAAGGTTACTCACCGGATGAAGCACCAGCAGAGCAGCTACCAGACCGACCGTAAAGCCGGAAAGTACCTCACCCAATGTATGATGTCCCAGAATAATCCGTGCGGAACCCAGTATACCTGCAATCAGGATAAACAGGCACAACCATGCTACGGGATTATAACCGAACAACGCACTGAAAGAGACCAGTCCTCCGATCACTCCACCTATTCCTGCCATATGCTCGCTCAGTTTCCATTTCAGGTTGACGGCAATACAAATGACAGAAACTACCAGAGATGCCAGAATAATGCCTGTCATATACCAGGGGATATTCAGCTTGCGCATCATCAGCAGGCAGAATACATACGAGATGATAGTCAGCAGGATAGGTACATAACGTTTCTTACGTTCGCTCAATTCCTGACGGGCGAAGCCATTAATCTTACGAAACAGGAAGATAGTAATGGTAGGCGTCAGTATGGTAAAGCAATAAACAATTCCCAACACAATCAACTTATATTGTATCGGCATGATACGAAGATAAGAAAAAAGGAATAACACCAAAAACGACAAAAACGGAATCGAAAATGGAGTAAACACCATTGAGGTAACTCTCGCTACCCGCAACATGGTCTTATCCGCTATGATATGCTCTCTTTCTTTATCCACTCTTCTTTTTATTACTAGTTATTTATTACAAAATCTCAACTCTCATTTTCATGTTACTTCTTCCTATCACTTCCGAAGTCTCGCTACAGGAATGTTCAGTTGCTGACGATACTTGGCTACCGTCCGGCGGGCGATAGGGTATCCTTTTTCTTTTAAGATCTCCGCCAGTTCGTCATCTGTCAGCGGTTTCTTCTTGTCTTCGCTGTCGATGCACTCTTTCAGGATCTTGCGAATCTCACGGACAGACATTTCTTCGCCGTCTTCCGTTGTATATCCGTCAACGAAAAAGAATTTAAGCTGATAGATACCAAAATTCGTCTGCACATATTTACTGTTGCTCACACGGGAAATGGTAGATATATCCAGTCCGGTACGTTCAGCCACATCTTTCAGAATCATCGGTTTCAACAAAGATTCGTCTCCTTCGAGGAAGAAGGGACGTTGCAGGTCGATTATTGCCTGCATGGTAGTCATCAACGTATTCTGACGCTGTTTGATAGCATCAATGAACCCTTGTGCCGCATCCATTTTCTGCTTGAGGAACATCATGGCTTCTTTTGATTCCTTTGTCTGGTTGAACTTATTTTTAGTATGTTCTTCCACCATTTCCGTGAAGTCACGGCTCATACGAAGCTCGGGAACATTACGGTTATTGAGACTGACATTGATTGTTCCGTCATCGTATGTTTCCACGATGAAATCGGGAATGATCTGCTGGAAGTTTCTCCCGATAGTTTCTCCCAAAGAGGCACCGGGACGCGGGTTCAACTTGGTGATTTCGCTGATAACTTCATTGAACGTATCTTCGTCGACATCCAGTTTCCTGATGATTTTCTCCCAATGCTTGCGGGTGAATTCTTCATAATAGTCTCTGATAACACGTTCTTCGAGTTCCAATATAGGGTTGGGGGTCCGTTCTTCATCCTTCTTCCGGCAGATCTGTAACAACAGGCATTCCTGGAGAGTACGGGCACCGATTCCTGCGGGATCAAAGTCCTGCAAGATGCACAATGCTTCTTCCAGTTCTTCCTCGGTGGATTCAACTCCGGCATAGATGGCCAGTTCGTCACAAATGCTTTCAAGTGATTTGCGGAGCAGTCCGTCGTCGTCTAATGAACCGATGAGGTATTCCACCAGTTCATTCTGATGTTCTGTCAGATTGCGTTCACCGAGTTGCTCCTTCAATATTTCATAAAAGGAGGTAGATTCGGAGAAGGGAATATTTTCCGGCTGATCATCTTGCGAACGATTGTTCTCTTGCAGTTTATAGTCGGGAATATCGTCCTCGGTGAGGTAGTCATTCAAAGAATCATAGTCGGTGGATGCATTATCCATGCCATCTTCAGAACCTTCAACATCGGAATATTCGTCCGCTGCGGATTCTTCTCTTCCTTCTTCGAGTGCCGGATTTTCCAATAGTTCAGCATGGATACGATCTTCCAGTTCTACTGCGGGAAGCTCCAACAGTTTCACGACCAGAATCTGCTGGGGCGAGAGCGTTTGTACCTGCTGTTGCGCCTGAGATTGTATTTGACGGGAACCTTGTGCCATATTCGTTTTTGCTTTCTACTGTTTCTCGCTACAAAAGTAACTTTTTAACTAGAGATTACACAGATTAGGGAGATAATTTTTAATCCTATAACACAAAAATCGTTATCTTTGTTGCACGAACTTAAAAATTAAGACAGTATGTTTGCCAAAGAAACGTATATGCAGCGCAGAGCCCTGCTAAAAAAGAATTTAGGCTCCGGAGTTTTGTTATTTCTGGGAAATGACGAGTGCGGACTGAATTATGAGGATAACACGTTCCGTTATCGTCAGGATTCTACATTCCTTTATTACTTCGGACTTTCATGCGCCGGACTTTCGGCAATTATTGATATTGATGAGGACAAAGAAATCATTTTTGGTGATGAACTGTCTATTGACGCTATCGTATGGATGGGATCGCAGCCTACGCTACGCGAAAAATACGAACGTGTAGGAGTAAAAGATATAATGCCTTCGGCCGACATCGTCGGTTATCTGCATAAATGTGTGCAGAAAGGAAAGGCGATTCATTATCTGCCTCCTTACCGCCCCGAACATAAACTGAAGCTAATGGATTGGCTGGGCATACCGCCTGCACGTCAGGAAGGCTCGGTGCCTTTTATCCGTGCCGTAATCGCACAACGTAATTATAAATCTGCGGAAGAAATCGTAGAAATAGAAAAGGCGTGCGATGTGACGGCCGATATGCATATCACAGCGATGAAGGTACTCCGCCCGGGGATGTACGAGTATGAAGTGGTAGCCGAAATGAACCGGGTAGCGCAAGCTAACAACTGCGAACTTTCTTTTGCCACTATCGCTACTATCAACGGACAGACGCTGCACAATCATTATCACGGCAATCTCGTGAAACCGGGTGATTTGTTCCTGATTGATGCGGGTGCGGAAATTGAATCGGGCTATGCCGGCGATATGTCGTCCACGGTTCCTGCTGACAAAAAGTTTACTACCCGTCAACGCGAAGTTTACGAAATACAGAATGCCATGCATCTGGAATCGGTCAAAGCGCTACGTCCGGGCATTCCTTACATGGAAGTTTATGAATTATCCGCCCGTGTAATGGTAGAAGGAATGAAGGCACTGGGGCTGATGAAAGGAAATGCAGAAGACGCCGTGCGCGAGGGTGCTCATGCGTTGTTCTATCCGCACGGATTAGGTCATATGATGGGACTGGATGTTCATGATATGGAAAACTTGGGTGAAATCTGGGTAGGATATAACGGACAACCGAAAAGCACGCAGTTCGGACGTAAATCACAACGTCTCGCCATTCCGTTGGAACCGGGATTTGTGCATACGGTAGAACCGGGTATCTATTTCATTCCCGAATTGATAGATATGTGGAAGGCGGAAAAGAAGTTTGCCGATTTCATCAACTACGAAAAAGTGGAAACTTACAAGGATTTCGGTGGTATCCGCAACGAAGAAGACTACCTGATTACGGAAACTGGTGCCCGCAGATTGGGTAAGAAAATCCCTCTGACTCCGGACGAAGTGGAAGCTTTACGATAAGCAAAAAATTAATCACATTAACACTGGCTTCTCAGACAACCACTAGAATGACGGAAGTTTTTCATTAATACCGGAAAACCTCCGTCATTTTTATAGGAGTGCCCAAATGAACAGTTTCATAAAGAAACGACCTTTATTCGTCCCAATCGGATAAAGGCAACGTCTTTTTACCGTACCATTTCATCCATGCATAAGATTTTCTTTTTCTTAAATAAAGCGTATCACCACAATTTTCTACCGCTTCCCAGTTGAATACAGAATGAGAACGGAATGCTTTTTCCAACCAATAAAGTATGTCATAGGTAACGAAAGGAACTATCATCCACCACCACGAAAGCCACAAAGACAAAATTAATGCCGGAGCTAAAGTCAAAAAGAAACATTCCCAATATTGCCTTGCATGTATCCGTAATTCCATATCTTCCCAAACTTCTAAATATTTATATCGGGTAAAGAAAAGCCCGCCTACCATAAAATAATGCTTCTTTTTCCCTAAGAACCATTTTGCCAAAAGATTATTATAAAAAATCATATTCCCGTTTTTTTTGTTGTATGTAATATCTTCATAACAGAATAAATACCCAAAGGTTCATTTATTCAAGTGCCATATAACAGTTATTGACCCTCTCGTCTGAATAATTCCAACGAATTTAATTATTGCTGTTTCGTATTCCAACCTGTCTGACCCTAACAGACAGGTTAGGATAATTACGCAAAGTAAATTGAAAAAACGAATATATCCTAATTTTCCTACTTAATATTTAAAGCTGCTTCCTCCTAAAAATTCCCGAAGCAAAGAAGTCGGTGGTATTTCTTTGTCTTGAACCGGAACAAAATATTTGATGAATTTCAACAAACGATAGGCTTCGCAGTATTCCGGGCAATTACGCGGAACTCCCATTAATATAGGTTCAGCGTGCAGGCGGAGCACTGCAAACTCAAAAAGAAGAGCTGAATTGAACATTACATCTGCATTTTCCTGATAAGGGAATATCCACTTATCTTCACCGGCACGCACACTAGGCCAACGTGAAATGGTTTCACGGGCAGAATAGCCCCGATAATTGAAATCACGGATAATACGACGCAACAGACGATTGTCGGTAGTAGGAATCCAGTTGTGGTCGTCCAGAGAGATAGTGGTCAATGCCGATACATAAATCTTAAATTTACGTTCGGCAGGAATATGTGGCGTCAACTCCGGATTCAAGGCATGAATACCTTCCAATATCAGAATCGTGTTATCTTCAATTTTCAGTTTATCACCTTTAAATTCTTTCTTGCCGAGAGCAAAATTAAAGCGGGGAAGTTCTACTTCTTCACCACGCAGCAAGGCTTGCAGCTGTTGGTTGAACAGCTCGAGGTCGAGCGCGTAAAGCGATTCATAATCATAGTTTCCGTTTTCATCCAAAGGAGTATCCTCACGGTCTACGAAATAATTATCGAGAGAGATAGGAAAAGGTTTCAACCCATTTGTCATCAACTGGATTGAAAGCCGCTTGCTGAAAGTGGTCTTTCCCGACGAAGACGGTCCGGCAATCAGTACCAGTTTCACCCGGTTGCCGTTTTCGCCACGATGAAAAATGGTATCGGCAATCTGGGCTATCTTCTTTTCCTGCAATGCCTCAGCAACGTTAATCAAATCTGTTGCATGGCCTTCTTCGCAAGCGAGGTTGAAATCGCCTGCATTGTTGAGTCCCATGATATAGCTCCAATTCAGATATTCTTTAAAGACGTCCAACATCTTTTCCTGCTTTACAACGTCTTCCAGCACTTCGGGATTCTCGCGGCTGGGAATACGCAGCAATAGTCCATCGTAATACTTCACGATGTCAAACAGTTTAAGATAGCCGGTGCTAGGCAACAGGTTGCCATAATAGTAATCGACCGTATCGCCCAACGTATAATAATAGGTATAGAGGGAACCGGAAGTTTCGAGCAACCGGACTTTATCATTCATACCCCGTTCGCTGAAAATGCGTACAGCTTCGGCTGTATGGCATTCGATACGATGATAGGGTATATTTTCTGCAATAATCTCCTGCATACGTTGCTTGATGCGTTTTACATCCTCCAATTCAATGGGACGCCCGATACGCAGATTACAGAAATAACCTTTCGAAACGGGATGTTCTACAAACAGCTTGCCCTCGGGAAACAATTCCGTGACCGCCTTAAACAGTACAAAACAGAGCGAACGGACATAGGTACGCATACCGGACTGGTCTCTCACGTCCAGAAACTCTATATCCTTATTATTATATACCCTAAAATTAAGTCCCTCAGAGCGGTTATTGACTTTAGCACTAACCACTTGATAAGGAAAATTAAGATTAAAACCGTAATAAATATCCAAAAGTGAGCTCCCGATGGGGAATTCTTTAGAAATATTGTTATTTTTGCAACATATTTGTAACATCTGTTTCATCGAGTTCGTTAAAAGGTGAATAATTTGGGACTAATATACTTATAATCAGACTGAGAACAAATAACCATTAACAATATTATAGATGGAATATTCTTTTTATGATTTTTTAAAGCTCATAGGTTCATTAGGGCTCTTCCTGTACGGAATGAAGATAATGAGTGAGGGCTTGCAAAAGGTCGCGGGTGACAGACTACGAAGTATCTTGACGGCAATGACTACCAACAGGGTAACGGGAGTTTTAACAGGTGTGTTAATCACAGCCCTTATCCAATCTTCTTCAGCAACGACGGTAATGGTCGTGAGTTTCGTGAATGCCGGGTTACTCACTCTCGCTGAATCTATCAGTGTCATCATGGGTGCCAATATCGGTACTACGGTCACTGCCTGGATTATCTCAATTTTCGGATTTAAGGTTGATATGGCCGCATTTGCCCTTCCTCTTCTGGCCATTGCCCTTCCGCTCATCTTCTCCGGCAAAAGCAACCGTAAGTCTGTCGGTGAATTCATTTTCGGTTTTTCTTTCCTCTTCATGGGACTTTCTTACCTGAAAGCGAATGCTCCCGACCTGAATGCCAACCCGGAAATGCTTGCCTTTGTACAGAACTACACGGACATGGGATTCTTCTCTATCCTCCTGTTCTTATTCATCGGTACGATACTGACTATGATTGTGCAGGCTTCAGCCGCGACAATGGCAATCACACTGATTATGTGTGCCAACGGCTGGATCAGCCTGGAGCTGGGAGCAGCCCTCGTACTGGGAGAAAATATCGGAACTACGATCACCGCCAATCTTGCCGCATTAACAGCCAACACACAGGCTAAACGGGCAGCATTGGCGCATTTTGTTTTTAATGTGTTCGGTGTTATCTGGGTATTGATTATCTTCCACCCGTTCATGCAGTTGGTTAACTGGGTAGTAGATACTTTCTTCCAGACAAGTAATCCGGAAGTTGCTATCTCTTACAAACTGTCCGCCTTCCACTCTATTTTCAATATCTGCAACGTATGTATCCTGATATGGGGTGTGAAGTTAATTGAACGTACCGTATGCGCTTTAATCCACCCGAAGGAAGAAGACGAAGAACCAAGACTGCGGTTCATTACAGGCGGTATGCTTTCTACGGCAGAACTTTCCATCCTTCAGGCACGTAAGGAAATTCATTTATTCGCTGAACGTACCCACCGTATGTTCGGCATGGTGCAAGATTTGCTGCATACGGAAAAGGATGATGATTTCAATAAGTTGTTCAGCCGGATAGAGAAATACGAGAATATCAGCGACAACATGGAACTGGAGATAGCCAACTACCTGAATCAAGTATCAGAGGGTCGTTTGAGTTCTGAAAGTAAGTTACAGATACGCGCCATGTTGCGTGAAGTGACGGAAATTGAAAGTATCGGGGACAGTTGTTACAACTTGGCACGTACGATTAACCGGAAACGCCAGACAAATCAAGACTTCACCGAAAAGCAATATGAGCATATCCATTTTATGATGAAGCTGACGAACGACGCTCTTGCACAAATGATTGTGGTAGTAGAGAAACCGGAACATCAGAGTATTGATATCAACAAGTCTTTCAATATCGAAAACGAAATCAATAATTACCGCAACCAATTGAAGAATCAGAACATCTTGGATGTAAACAACAAGGAATATGATTATCAAATGGGAGTTTACTATATGGATATTATCGCCGAATGTGAGAAACTGGGTGATTATATAGTAAATGTGGTAGAAGCCAGCAGTGATGTAAAAGAAAAGAAAGCTTCCTAAATAGGAGAAATAAAGAATAGAAAAAGGAGAAGCAGTTATGTACTAATGCATCTGCTTCTCCTTTTTCTTTATCAATTATTTTGTATTTACTCACTATTTATTATAGATATAGGATTCTGCCAGTCGCCAGAATAAAGTAGATTCCGGGACGGTAGTTGTCCGAAGTACCTTTTGCGAACTGCCTTCCGAGGGATTGATATTAGCAAAAATATTCCACCCTTTATTAAAGGAACACTCGCTATAATAATAAGATTTATCACTGCCGGTCAATATGAAGGGGCGGTCGGCATACTGATAACTCACCAATGTTGCTTTTTCCGCAGACGTTCCCTTGCCGGACCAATTGGAAAGTGCTATTCGTCCTACCCTCGTATCGCCATTAAAAACAAAAAAGTCTCCCAATGTTGCTACCAGCGCATCACCGTCATTTGAGGTTCCAGTCCAATAACCAGCCATATCACCATTCCGCCGATCTACTTTCTGAAGTCTTTCCGAAGGGAAAGTAGCAGGAAGTGTCATTACAATTTGCCCGTTTTCATAAGGGAATATAAGAGTTTCAATCACTTGCCAGTCCAAGCCGGTCACTTTTACCTCCACCCGGTCGAATGTAAAATTTTTCGGCATATTCTGTATGTCTTTGACTATTATCGTACTATAATCAGGAACATCAGGAGCAGGTAGTTCTTCTTCATTCTCATTATCACTACAACCAGCTATTAAAAGCCCGAACATCAACAAAAAAGAGATAACAGGATATAAGAGGAAGTTAGAACTGGTAGTTGCCTTGTTATGCATAATTCTATATTTTTGCATCAAAGATACTACATTTATAATCAGCATTACATTTTTATTCAAAAAATAAAAATAGAAGGTGTGTCGTAATACACGATGCGCCTTCTTTTTTTTTCATTGACTATAAAA
>ERZ832317.5519-NODE-5519-length-11325-cov-4.040284_pt1 | contig 11325 bp, 12 predicted proteins | sample MGYA00519695_ERZ832317 | MGnify/ENA primary metagenome ERZ832317 (study PRJEB31850, sample SAMEA3708726) | human gut metagenome | biome: human gut; feature: human-associated habitat; material: faeces | place: China | collected 2014 ...
AAATACAGCTTTTTATCTTCATTATACCATGTTCGGGCGGATAGACAAGAAAAATTATTGAGATACGATTTTTTGAAGACTGCTCTTTTGTTGTGCTGTCGAATCTTGCATGGCATGGAAATGTGCACTGTTGTTATTGCATGGCTTTTTGAATTTGTTTCAAAATTGTCCTGTCGGCCGGGATCCATTGTACGGAATCCAACTCATCTTTTGTCTGCCAGCGCGCAGCCTCGGCTTCTTTTAGAACGAGTTCACCGGAGACGACTGTACACCAGAAGCAGTCCATGGAAAGATGAAATGTCGGATAATCGTATTCGATGGTGCCGATCTTGTTATGCACTGCAATTTCCGTATCCAGTTCTTCTTCAATCTCTCTTTTCAGCGCCTGCTGTGGCGTTTCACCCGGTTCGATTTTCCGCCCGGAAATTCCCACTGACCTTTGTAGTCACCATGGCCGCGGGCGGTAGAATAAATTTTATGTTTTACATGGATGGAGTCGCAGATGACAGCGGCAACAACGCGGACAGTTTTCATGAAACCCTCCTATTAAATTTCTGGAATACCGCATGATAGCAAATAGCGGTAGGTTCCGTCGTAAAGTGCAGGAATGCGACTTTGATCTTCTTGGGAGCCTTCGGGAATGTATATGACCAACCCCTGACGCGCTCTTGTCAAAAGAACCCGATAAGCATTTTTCTGATATTGCTGGCGTTGTTCTATGTTGGTATGGTTCCAGCGAGTTCCACGGAATCGAAAGTAATCAAAATCGCCATTTATATAGCGAAAATCCGCATCCCATGCCACAATGGCGTAATCCACTTCCAAACCCTGCACCTTAAATTCAGATGCGGCCACCTCTAAGTAGTAGGAAGAATCAACATGATCTTTTCCTTTTAAAAACCAGTTGACATGGTCGATTTGAGTGGGAACCCAAATGCCTGCGCCACGGAGTCGTTTCCCCTCCGAACTTGCCAAGAGACCATATCGTTCGGTGCCGCGGGCATGGGATTTTACCCATAGCTTTGCCGTATCAAAATTTCGTGTTAATACGATGGGATAGGAAGATTGGAGTTCTTGACATAAGTCAGCAGCTTGCTGCGGATGATTGTCAAGAAGTGCTTTTATAAATGCGGAAAGTTTATCACTTCTAAAAGATCGAAGTGATACCCCTAAATGGAGTTCTGGAACAATGGTACAGTCCAAATTTTGGAGGGAATTTCCAATAGAGGCAGTTCCAACATATTCAGAATCTGTCATTTTGTCCGAAATATAAACTTTCCAATCCGGAAAATGTTCTCTCAATGCTAGGAACCAATCTTGAATTCCTGCTTCGCCGGTATAAATTTCCTGACCACCGCCAACGAGGCAGACGATAACGGCCCAATCCTTATGCCGGTCCATAATACTGATAAGAAATTCCGGCTCGGATTGGTTGAAGTCTGTGACGTTTTTCTTCCGTTTCATAAAATTGGATAGACTGGGTGCATCCCACGCACGTTGGGCTTCGTCAAAGATAGCTACTTTTTCTTTGGGAGCAGAAGCAGTTATCATGGCATCGTCTCGAAATTTATGGATAATCTGAATAAAAGTCTTTGCCTCGCGCTCTGCAGTTTTAAGAGGAATGTGATTGCGCTCGGCACGGTCTTTTGACAATGCGGCTTGCAAAACATCTACCAGCGGGCCGTTTCCGGAAAGGAAAACTGCGTGCTCGTCGGTTTCAAACCGATGTCGTGCATTTGCAATGTTCAATCCTGCAAGAGTTTTTCCTGCGCCCGGAACACCGGTAATAAAACAAATCCCCTTTTCATGGAAGCGCTTACAGTGGTCGATGATGCGATTAATAGCCATTGTAGTGGCTGTTAAATTTTGAGCACCAGCATCATTCCGCGAGAGATCATATACAGAATGATTCCGGTACATAGCCTGCGCTGCCTCGATAATGGTAGGCGTTGGGGCATACCGAGCATTCTGCCATGTGGATAATGAGAGAGGTGCATCATGTAGGATGGAAAGTGTAGCGGTGACAGCAGTGGCGATGCTTTCTTGACTACAATGCAAAGGCATGGAAATCTTATCGTGCATCAACTGGATGCTGACGGGCTGAACGGCCCCTTCCGTGGCAACGACAATTGGAATAAGATAACGGTCTTTGCTGGCTTCGTGGAAATACTTAAGGTCAAGCGCGTAATCGGTTACTTGATCATCGGCATTCTTTGTGTATTTGGAACTTCCGACTTTAAATTCAAGTAAAAAGATAATGCCATCTATAATACAAATCGTATCAATGCGATGTCCGATGCGGGGAATCGTATACTCAAAAGAAATTTCCCCTTCTGGATAGTCGGTCAGTTGATTTTGCAGAATTGAAATTTCCTTTAACCATGCATTTTTCTGCTGGTCCGTAGTTTTGAATTCATCGTGAACCATCAGTTCCCCTAAGATCGAAGTTGGATTGGTGGATATAAAATCTTTGATGGTGGAAAAGTAATATTCGCGATTCATAAATTTTCCCCAAATGTATTCAATGGCAGGATGAAAGAGCTTCAAATACAGCTTTTTATCTTCATTATACCATGTTCGGGCGGATAGACAAGAAAAATCATTGATACACGATCTCCCTTACCACCACTTCCTCTGCCTGCGCTTTCAGCGTGTTCATATGGGCCGCCCAGAGGAGCTGTGAGCGTTCTTTGTCCGGCGCAGGGAACACTTGTCTGCCAAGGCCGCAATCGTGCGTTCTACCTGCTCTGAGGCGGCTCTCTGGACTTCCTGCAAATGCGGCCAGAGCGAACCGTTCAGAAGCATCCGGCTATACAGCACCGACCGCTGGGTCTTGAGGTAGGTCAGACGCATCCGGGCGTACTTTCCCAGAGGTTCGCGGCTGTCGGTCTGCGGCAGGGTGAGCAGGGGCAGCTGGTAGTCCCCGACCTGTGCATAGTGGATCTCGGTGCGGATAGCAGTTTCGTTTTTCATGGTAAATCTCCTTTGTGTTTTCAACGTGTGCTGCGGTCGTGGCGGAAAACAATGTTCACTTCTTCCGGTTCTGCGCCGTCAGCCAGTTGCCCTGTGCCTGATAGTAGTGTTCCATGGTGGTGGGGGCGTTCAGGATGGTGGTACGCAGGTAGGCCATGATGTTCTTGATGGGCTGGGTGGTGTTGGCCATCACATCGAAGATGTACTCCACGTGCTGGCTGGTCAGCTTATCCAGCCGGAGCCGGATCGCCTTTGTGGTCTGCGCCTGTTTGCCGATGTTATCCAGCAGTTCTTGCAGCATTTCCGGGGCATACCGCTTGGCAAGGATGTCGATTTCCAGCTTCTCCCGGAACTCTGCCCGCACCCGTGTTGCCATCTGGTCGAAATCCTCTGTTTCGGCTGTCTGCCCTGATAGATTAGTACTTTGTCTTTTAGTATTTTGTTTATTAGTATTTTGTTGCGTTGCCTTTTCCAAATTGGGTTCAGCCAAATTTGGAAAATCCAAAAACGGTGAAGAACAAGGTTTCACGCCACTTTTCTGGTTACTGGATGTGGAGGGAGGCGGTGTGCTGTTGTCATCACCGGGAACAGCCGGAACGTCCTCAACAGGCGACTCATAGACCTGATAGTCATAGTCGATGATCTGGCCTCTTGCATTGCGCACTTTCTGGCGGCGCACATAGCCGTGCTCCTCCAGCTCCAGAACAGCTGTGCGGACGCTGTCCAGACCGTCCTTGCAACCGGTGGTCAGCCCTTTCAGGCTGTAATCCCAGTCGTCGGGCAGGGAGAGCATATAGGACAGCAGGCCCTTTGCCTTCAGGGACAACTTCTTGTCCTGAAGATGGTAGTTGCTCATGACGGTATAGTTGACGTTTTTGTTGACGCGGAATGTGGACATGGCGGCTTCCCTTTCAGCCCGGTTTGCGGGCAAAAGAAAACGCAGCGTCCCCGGCTTTCGGGAAACGCTGCGTTCAGGCAGAGAAGCCTGCTGTGAGCTGGCACAGCAACGGCAGCACTGTAATATTCTAACGAACATCTAACGGAACTGCACCTGAAATGCAGCCCCTGACGCTCCGTGTGAAAGGAAGGCTTTCTAACGGCACTTCGCAAAAAGTGGTTGATTTTTGCCTGTAAATTGCGATGATGTGCCACTTTTGCGAGGCGCAGAAAATGCCGGCAACTGCCAATGACAGCCGAACGAAACCAGCTTCATCCAACAATTTTAAAGACTCGAAATCGTTTTGTCCTTAACCGGGCACGTGGGTTCGAATCCCACCATCTCCGCCAACAAAAGGCACCGGCTCAAGCTGGTGCCTTTTTTGCGGCTAAGATGGTGAGGATGAGAACAGGGCGGCGGTCCGCAGGCCCCTCCTTGCTCTTGTATAGTATAACGCACCCAATTGTGAAATGCGTGGGCTTCGTAGGCCTACATGGTGAGCCTGATAAGTCTGCCTTTGGAAATATATTCCATTTCTCAACGCGCAGGCATGAAAAAAGACCGAACTCAGCCGGTCTTCCCTGAAGCATCCTATGAAAATCAATCAAAGTTTGCAATTCAAAATCTTTTTCAGTGTTTCTGAAAACTTCATGTCCTGTTCCTTTGTCCGTTTCGCACTCCCTTTCGGGTGCTTGCCGGCACAAAGGAGCTTTTTGTTTTCGTACCGCCGCAGCATGAGGGCATCCATGTTGTCGGCGGTGTACTCCAAGCCGTTTTGGTTCAGCACTCTGGCACACCGGGCAAGGCACATACTCGCCAGTCCGTAGTCCTGCGTCACGACAATATCTCCCGGCTTTACTCGGTTGACCAGCGCAAAGTCCACACTGTCAGCACCCTTGTCAAATACCAGCGTCTGCGCACCCTCACGCTCGATCTGGTGCGAGGTGTCGCACAGGATGACGACAGGAACGCCAAACCGCTTTGCAATCTGCAACGTCAGATCAACCACGGGACAGCCGTCTGCATCAATCAGAATATTCATCGCATATCCTCCATCACCCATCGAAACGCCTTTGCCGTGCGCAGGTCGGCATCCTTGAAATGCCCGCCGTTGTTCCATTCAAGGGTGCAGTCTTTGCTACGTCCGGCAAGTTCACGGTGCAGGGCACGGATATTATCACCTACTGTAGCCATGACGGTGTTTTTCGTGTGCTCTTCCCGGTCGCCAAGGCTCAGGTAAATGCACTGTGCTTGAATGGGGTGTTGCTGTTCAAACTCCATCCATCCCGGAAACCATACGGAAGGCGAAGCGGCCGCAACACCGGAAAACAGAGCTGTCTGCGTGGATGCCCACAGAGCAAACAATCCGGCCAGCGAATAGCCGCCCAGAACGATCCGGACGTTTCTCGGCAGTGCAAACTGCTGTTTCAGGGTGGGGATCACCTGTTCGGTCAGAAAGCGCAGCGTGCCCGCCGCATTGCCGCCGAAACTTTCTTTGCCCCACACCGCAGGAGATTCCCACGGGGAAAGTTCATCGTTCCAGCTTTTTACCGGAACAGCGGCAAACAGAAAATTCCGGCCGCTTTGTGCAATGGCTGTCACTTCATGATCCATGCTTTGCAGCTCATGTTCGCCGGTCATTTGGAGAAGCAGGTATTCTGCATGGACTTCGCCGTAAATGCGGCAGGGTCTATCTCCGAATTTTAAGGGAAAATCAAGGCGATTAAGGGATTCTGCTTTATAGTTCATCGAAAAAATACCTCCCATTGATCGGCACGAGAAAAAGGCGTGAGGAGATTGGCTGCTTCCATTATAGCATATTCGGGCAGAGAGACAAGAAGCCCGGATGTGCGGCACGCTCTGCAGGGACTTCCTGCATTTCTGTATGGGAGAATCGACACAAAACCGGTTGACATCCACCGGAAGAAACCCTTACAATGGGAACAGAAACCATGTCGGGCAATGGAACAGGAGGAATTTTGGAATGAACAACACAGAAGCATTTGAGTTCTTGCTGAGCTGGAAGGATGACGTCCTGATGAACTGCCTTTCTGGGCGGCGGGATAAGGCCTTTGATCCGCAGGCCATGCAGAAGGTCCGGGCGGCCTGTGCCGTGCTGGCTGAGGACGGGACCTATCCGTTCGACCTGTCGGTCACAGACCCGGAGATCTACCGTCAGGTCAGCGCCTGGTTCACCGACCTGCTGCGCAAGTCCTGAACCGTTCCGACACGAAAGGTGCATTTATTTTCCACAAACGCTTGACATCTTGTGCAATCTGCATTATCATAAAGCCATCAAGTGTTTGTTCAGAGAAGCGAGCAGAACAAACAAGAGGGAGCCTGTTCCCTTTTGTTTGCTCTGCTCTTTTTTGTTCCCGCTACGCAAACGAGCATGCTGTGACAGGCAGAAGATCAGGAGGTTTTTATGCTGGATGTAGCAATCATCGGCTGCGGTGTCGTTGGCGCGGCTGCCGCCTATGAGCTCTCGCATTATCCGCTGCACACTGCAATTTTTGAGGCCGAGAACGATGTGGCCGACTGCACCACCAAGGCCAACAGTGCCATTCTGCACGCTGGGTACGACCCCGAGCCGGGCACCCGGATGGCACGGCTCAATGTGGAGGGTGTTGCACTGGCCAAAGAGATCTGCGCCCGGCTGGATGTGCCGTACCGGCAGTGCGGCAGTCTGGTGCTGGCCCTCAGCCCGGCGGAGCTGCCGCATCTGCAGAAGCTGTACGAAAACGGCCTTGCCAATGGGGTGCCGGGCATCCGGCTGCTGTCGGCAGAGGAAACACGGGCCATGGAGCCCGGTCTTTCGCCGGAGGTGGCCGGAGCGCTGTATGCACCCAGCGCGGCCATCGTCAGCCCATGGGAATATGCGCTGGCCATGGCGGAGGTGGCGGTGCGCAACGGGGTGGAACTCCACCTCAGCAGCCCGGTCACCGGCATTCAGAAAACCGCGTCCGGATGGGCGCTGACCACGCCGTCCGGCGTGGTGGAGGCCCGTTACGTTGTCAACGCCGCCGGCATCCGGGCCGATGCCGTGCACGACATGGCCGCTCCGCATCAATTTACCATCCAGCCTACCCGCGGCGAATATTACCTTCTGGACAAATCGGAAGGCACGCGGGTGCAGCATGTCATCTTCCAGTGCCCCAACGAAAACGGCAAGGGCGTGCTGGTGGCACCTACCGTTCACGGCAACCTGATCGTCGGACCCAATGCCGAGCCGGTGGCGGGCGACAACACCGCCTGCACCGCCGCCGGGCTGGCCTTTGTCAGCGCGGCCGCACGCCGCAGCGTGCCGGACATCCGCTTCGGCGAGTCCATCCGCAACTTTGCAGGCGTCCGCGCCAATGTGGACACCGGGGATTTCGTCATCGGCGAGGCGGAAGGTGCACCCGGCTTCATCGACCTGGCCGGTATGAAATCGCCGGGCCTGTCCAGCGCACCGGCCGTTGCCAAAGAGGTGGTCCGCATTCTGGAAGGCCACGGGGATCTGCCTGCGGCCAAAACGGATTACCGGGACGGCCGCACCCGGGTGCGGTTCAAGGAGCTGCCGCCGGAAGAAAAGGCAAAGCTCATTGCCCGGAACCCCGCCTACGGCCGGGTGATCTGCCGCTGCGAGACCATCACCGAGGGCGAGATCCTGGACGCCCTGCACACCGAGATCCCGGCCACCACCATCGACGGCGTCAAGCGCCGCTGCAACGCCGGGATGGGCCGCTGTCAGGGTGGCTTCTGCGGGCCCCGGGTGCTGGAGCTCATCAGCCGGACGCGGGGCATCGACCCGCTGGACGTCCTGCAGGACAAGGCAGGCAGCAACGTCTTACTGTGCGAAACCAAGCAGGAGGGAACCAACCATGATTGATCTGGTCATCGTCGGCGGCGGCCCTGCAGGCCTTGCCGCAGCCTACAGCGCATGGCAGCACGGCCTGCGCGATATTCTGATTTTGGAGCGTGACAACGAGCTGGGCGGCATCCTGAACCAGTGCATCCACAACGGCTTCGGGCTGCACCGTTTCGGCGAACAGCTCACCGGCCCGGAGTACGCCGGGCGCTACATTGAAATGCTGCGCTCCACTGGCGTCCGGGTGGAGCTGGGCACCATGGTGCTGGAGGTCACGCCGGATAAAAAGATCCACTGTGTCAGCAAGGAGAAGGGCTACCAGATCCTCGAAGCAAAGAGCGTCATCCTCTGCATGGGCTGCAGGGAGCGCACCCGCGGGGCCATCGGCATCCCGGGCACCCGCCCGGCCGGCATCTACACCGCCGGTGCCGCCCAGCGCTATGTCAACATGGAGGGCTATCTGGTAGGCAAACGGGTGCTCATTCTGGGCAGCGGCGACATCGGCCTGATCATGGCCCGGCGGATGACGCTGGAAGGGGCCAAGGTGCTGGCCTGCGTGGAGGTCATGCCCTATTCCGGCGGCCTGACCCGCAACATTGTGCAGTGCCTGCAGGATTTTGACATCCCGCTGTACCTGTCCCACACCATCGTGGACATTCAGGGCGATACCCGGGTGGAAAAGGCCATTGTGGCCAAGGTGGACGAGAACCGCTGCCCCATTCCGGGCACCGAGATGGAGTTTGACGTGGACACCATCCTGCTCAGTGTGGGCCTGATCCCGGAAAACGAGCTGACCCGGCAGGCCGGCATCCCGATGGACCCCCACACCAAGGGAGCCGTGGTCTACGAGAACATGGAGACCAGCATTCCCGGCGTGTTTGCCTGCGGCAACGTGGTGCAGGTACACGATCTGGTGGACTTTGTTTCCGGCGAGAGCGACCGGGCCGGAGCCGCAGCCGCCGCCTATGTGCTCCACGGTGAGACCCCGGACGCGGCCGTGCTGGACCTTGTCCCGGGCAATGGCGTGGGCTATACCGTCCCCCAGCGGGTGCGCCCGGCGGACGTGGACAAGGGCGTGGAGATCTCGTTCCGGGTGCGGCAGAATTACGGCCCCAGCCAGATCACCATCACCTGCGGGGAGAAGCAGCTGGCCCGGTTCAAGCGCCAGCGGATGGCGCCCGGCGAGATGGAGCACATCACCCTGCCCGGGGTCCTGCTGGCAAAGGCCGACGGCCCGCTGACCGTTGCAGTAGAGGAGGTCGTAGCAAAATGAACAAAAAGTGTGAGATCATTTGTATCTGCTGCCCCCGTGGCTGCCACTTGCAGGTGGACCCGGAAAACGATTATAATGTAACCGGCAATGCCTGCCCCAACGGTGCCGCCTATGGCAAGGAAGAACTGACCCACCCCACCCGTATCCTGACCAGTACGGTGCGGGCCGAGGGCGGGCGCTATCCGCGCTGCCCGGTCAAGACCGCGCAGGCGGTGCCCAAAGAAAAGATCGTGCAGGTCATGGCTGCGCTGGACGGCGTCACGCTGCACGCACCCATCCGCACCGGGCAGGTCGTGCTGACCGACGTCTGCGGCACCGGTGTGGATGTCGTAGCCACACGGGACCTGTAAAACCGCCCCTGAGCGAAACGGAGGTCGTTGAACCATGTCGACAAAGTATGTTCTTGCACTGGACCAGGGAACCACCAGCAGCCGCGCCATCCTGTTTGACAACGAGCAGAACATCATCGCGGTGCAGCAGCGGGAGTTTGAGCAGATCTACCCGCAGCAGGGCTGGGTAGAACACAACCCCATGGAGATCTGGTCCACCCAGTACGGGGTCATGAACGAGGTGGTGGCCCAGAGCGGCGTGGATGTCCATGACATTGCCGCCATCGGCATCACCAACCAGCGCGAGACCACCATCCTGTGGGAAAAGGCCACCGGCCGCCCCATCTACAATGCCATCGTCTGGCAGTGCCGCCGCACCGCCCCGCTGGTGGACGAGCTGGTGCAACAGCCCGGCATGACGGAATACATCCGCGAGAATACCGGCCTGATGCCGGATGCCTATTTTTCCGCCACCAAGATCAAGTGGATCCTGGATAACGTGCCCGGCGCGCGGGAGCGGGCCGAGGCGGGCGAGATCCTGTTCGGCACCGTGGACACCTGGCTGGTGTGGAAGCTCACCGGCGGCAAAGTCCATGTGACCGACCGCACCAACGCCAGCCGCACCATGCTCTACAACATCCGCACCCTGGACTGGGATGACACCCTGCTCAAAGCGCTGGACATCCCCCGCTGCATCCTGCCCCGCGTGGCGGATTCCAGCGAGGTCTACGGCACCACCGACCTGTGCGGGGTGCAGGTGCCGGTGGCCGGCATTGCCGGGGACCAGCAGGCTGCACTGTTCGGGCAGGGGTGCTTTGCCAAGGGTGAGGCCAAGAACACCTACGGCACCGGCTGCTTCTTGCTGATGAACACCGGTGACACCATCTGCCGCAGTCAGAACGGACTGATCTCCACCATTGGCATCAGCCTGAACGGCAAGGTGGAGTATGCCCTGGAGGGCAGTGTCTTTGTGGGCGGTGCCGTCATCCAGTGGGTGCGCGATGGCCTGCGGATGATCCAGGAGAGCCGCGACGCCGAATACTATGCCCAGAAGGTGCCGGACAACGGCGGCATCTACATCGTGCCCGCCTTCACCGGTCTCGGTGCGCCGTATTGGGATATGTACGCCCGCGGGGCCATCGTCGGCATCACGCGCGGCACGAAGCGCGAGCACATCATCCGCGCTGCGCAGGAATCCATCGCCTACCAGAGCATGGACCTCGTCGCCGCCATGGAGAAGGACACCGGCGTGCCGCTGCGCGAGCTGCGCGTCGACGGCGGTGCGAGCCGCGATGCCTTCCTCATGCAGTTCCAGGCGGACATGCTGGCCACGCCGGTGCGCCGCCCCGTCATCCGCGAGACAACGGCCCTCGGCGCGGCGTATCTGGCCGGGCTCGCCGTCGGCATCTGGCACGATCCGGACGAGCTGCGCCGCCAGTGGCGGTGCGATGTCAGCTTCCTGCCGCATATGACGGCCGAGCAGCGCGAAAAAAATCGCCGCGGCTGGGCAAAGGCCGTCGGCAGGAGCCTCGATTGGGCAAGGGAAGAGTAAGTGGAAAATGACGCGAGGCCGCCGATGATGCGCTGTAGGGGATCGGACAGCCGGGCCCGGCGCAATGCTGCCGATCCGTACAGGCCATCGTTAAAATGGTATGCACTTCCGAATTGTCATTGCGAGGGCGCTTCGCGCCCGTGGCAATCTCACGCACCAACTTCCGAATTCGCCGAAGTTGCCCTGTTATCCACCCGGGTCCTGCGAGATTGCCACGTCGGCCTGCGGCCTCCTCGCAATGACAAATCGGAAGCCATCGCCATTGTATCATACCCGGCACGAATCGGGGACGTGTCACGGGGCGTCGAGGACGCCGCCCCCTACAACGCACGACCGGCGGCTTCCCGTAATTTTGCCTGCCCGGTTTTGCGGGAAAGCCCCCTCCTCAGTCCTCGTCCGGGAGCTTGTTGT
>ERZ832317.5524-NODE-5524-length-11316-cov-8.224758_pt1 | contig 11316 bp, 6 predicted proteins | sample MGYA00519695_ERZ832317 | MGnify/ENA primary metagenome ERZ832317 (study PRJEB31850, sample SAMEA3708726) | human gut metagenome | biome: human gut; feature: human-associated habitat; material: faeces | place: China | collected 2014 ...
GTGAAACGGTCACCTTTAAGGATCAGTTCCGCCGCGGCAGCTACATAGCCCTGAAGGAGCAGGTTGATCCGAATCTGTATGATACATTCTGGACGGTCTACGAAAATGATGCACCGGTGACAAAGGTAAGCGGTGCGAGTGAGTATGTGAAGACAGACACGAAGATCACAAGTCTGGTAAATGTTAAAGACACTGCCCCGAAAGATGGCCGGACGGAGCAGGTGATTGAAGGAACCGATAAAAAAGAAAACCAAATCACGAACGCATATGACAACATATCTAAGAAACCGACTGATAATACGCTCGTTTTCCGCTCCTACAGCGACAAGACTGACAAAGACGAGTTGACCAAGCTGAAGGTGGTTTTCACCAACAAGGTCAAGACCGGCAAGCTGATCATACGCAAGGAACCGGCCACGGGTGAGACGCTGGCAGGGCAGACATTTAAATTTACCGTCAAGTTCAGCGATGTCGGCGGCCAAGGCCTCGGCGGTGATATTCCAGAACAAGAGTACCCCTGCGAAGTGATAAAACAGGCCGATGGTAGCGAGTACGGCGAAGTCGTAATTGACGGGATTCCGGTCGGTACACGGTTTGTTGTGTCGGAAGTTGCGCAGGAGGGTACAAACCTGCAATTGGTGACCATCACCGGCGGCGGAAGTGACCGCGCGGTTGTGGACGGCATCAAGGCGCGCGGTTCTGTCGTGGCAGATGATACCAATGTAGCAACAGCAAAATTTGTCAACACAAAGCGCCAGCTGATCAACATAGAGGTTACGAAGCAGTGGAAAAAGCAGGACGGCACAGAAATTAAAGACGGCCTGCCCACCGCCATTTACCTGAAATTGCAGCGCACCAAAACACCGGGCGACAAAAACAGTTGGAGAGATGTTACCGGCGACAGCGTTGAACTGAAGCTGGGGTACGATGGCTGGGTCAAAACGTTTACCGGCTTGGACAAATTTGATGCGGAAGTCGGTCCCCATGCGTATTACACCTACCGCGTACTGGAAAGTGTAACGGAAGCCGGACCATTCTACGGCGGCTCTGAGGGCAATGTGATTGAGATTGGCGGCAAGAAATACACAATTCTCAATAACACAGTAAGCTGTGCAGACGACAGTACAACCTCCTTGGCGATGTCTTTGACCAACAAACTGCAAGATGCCAAGTATAACCTGAACATCACAAAGCAAGACGCCGAGGATAAGACAAAGCTGGGCGGCGTGGAGTTCAAGCTGGAGAAACTGAACGATGATGGCACCGTTGATGCGGCATTTAAAGCCGTAGAAAAAACAAAATCCAGTAAAGATGCGGATAAAGGCAAGTGCAGCTTTGAGAATCTGAAACCCGGCAACTACCGGCTGACCGAAACCAAAACCGCCGAAGGGTACACCCTGCTGGCTGATGCCATCGAGTTTGAACTGACAACGGGTGGACAATGCGTGCACAATGCTGCTCCTTTTGGCGATGTGCAGTACGATTCCACCACAGGCGTGTACAACATTGCCCTGACAATCAACAACCGCAAAAGCTTTGAGTTGCCGCATACGGGCGCGGATGCACCCAGCCTGTGGCTTTTGATAGGCTTGCCCGCGCTGGTGGCTGTGCTGCTGGTGCTGGTGTTCCGCTACAATAAGAAAGGGGGCCGGCGTCAATAACGAGGTCCCCCCTCTACACAAACAAATTTTAAGAGAAAGAGGTACGAAGCAAGATGAAACTGAAACGCTTACTCACCGCAGCCCTCAGCGCCGTCATGGCCCTAAGCGTCTGCGCCCTGCCCGTAATGGCGGAAGGAACGCGGACAAACGGCACGCCTGTTTGGGGCGATGCGACTACCGGTAGCATTACGATTCATAAGTTTGAGTATAATGGAACAGGAAAGACTGCTACCGGCGCTGAAGGCGAAACTGCGCCCGCAGGCGCAAAGCCGCTGGGCAGGGTAACTTTTGAAATCTACCAGGTGCAGAATGAGGCTTGGCTGGAAAAGTATTATGATGGCCAAACCATTGACACCAGCAAATTGAGTGCTGGCGACTATTACGCCAAGGACAGCAGCACTGGTAAGATTACGGTAAACGGCAACCCAACACCTGTAGATACAATTACTACCGGAAACACCGGTGTTGCTACTGCAAATAATCTAGCCTTGGGTCTGTATCTGGTTGTTGAAACCAAGGCACCTGATAAGGTTACGGCACCTGTTGCCCCGTTCTTGGTGTCTGTGCCTATGACGCGCATTGCTGATAATGCTACCACAAACAAGCTGACGGACTGGATTTTTGATGTCCATGTTTACCCGAAAAACAGCACAACCTATGGTGAAGTTACTATTGAGAAAAAGGGCTACACTGGTGGCTCGGACGGCACATTACTGCAAGGTGTAAAATTTATTCTGGAGAAGCACACTGGCGAGGGAAATGATGCCGCCGATTGGACGGAAGTGGTCGCAAGCGAGCAAGATCCGACCAAAACCTTTGAGCTTGTAACGGATGCTTATGGACAAATTAAGCTCTCTGGTTTGTCTCAGGGTGAATATCGCATTCATGAGGATTCCTATGTAGATGGTAGTGCGGCAGCAAATAAAGGCTATATTCTTGACCAGACTTATCATATTTTTACAGTGAATTCTGATGGTACGATTACTTATGGTACTAACACGAACCAGAAGGCAATTACCATTCCTGTGGAGAACAGCCGCCCGGACATGACGAAAGAAGTCAAGAATGGCACTGACTGGAAGAATTATGCCCAGTACGGCGTCGGCGATACCGTTTCCTACAAAATCACTATTGAAATTCCGAAGAATATTGAAAAACTCAAGACCTTTACCGTTACCGATACGCCGATGAATCTGCAAGATAAGACAGATACCATTAAGGTTGTTAAGGTTAAGGCTGCCGGCGAAACTGCTGACATACCTCTTGTAAAGGACACAGATTATACGGTGGTGCCGGATACTACCGGTGGATTTACGCTTACCTTTAACCAAAGCGCATCGGTAAAGGGTTGTGCCGGACGCACGGTAACTGTCACCTACGATGCCGTTGTAACGAATAGTGCTGTGGTCGGCGGCAGCGGCAACGCGAACAAGGCAACACTCGAGTACACTAATAAGATTAAGAGCGATGGTACCCCCGATGACACCAACAAGAACACCATTGAGGACAGCGCTGTTATGTACAGCTTTGGCATTAAGATTGTAAAGACTCAGGAAGATAATAAGACAGCGCTGCCCGGCGTTAAGTTTGACCTGTACCGTGAAGCCAAGGCGGGAGAAACACCTGTAATAACCGGTGATGATGCTAAAAAGGTTGGTCTTGACGCAGGTAAGAGCTGGGTTTGTGTTAAGAAGGACTTGACAACTGACGCAAAGGGTATCATTGATACATCTGACTCTAGTAACAACGCTAACTTCACCGGCGGTTTGGCCAATGGCGAATACTACTTGGTCGAAACCAAAACGGCTGAGGGCTATAACCTGCTGACGAAGCCTGTCGAAGTCCCTTTGCATGTTACTGCCAGAACTACTTGGACAACCTTGGATACATTTGACAATACTGGCAAGCTCGTGAAACACAAGGTTGATACAACCGTATTCACCAATGATAACGGTGATACGGAAAAGCCGGAACTTACGGTTACTAAAATCATCAACCGCAAGGGCTTCAACCTGCCCACTACCGGTGGCTTCGGTACGCTGCTGTTCAGCGGTATCGGTGTGCTGCTGGTGCTGGCTGGTGTGAGCGTGCTGTTCAGCCTGAAAAAGAAGAACAAACGTGCGTAAGCCGCACAATCCTAAAACCAAAAGCAAAATAGAGGGGTAATCCATAGGGGAAGGGCCGGAAACGGTACTTCCCCTATGGGTGGTTGTGGACATTGCCGATACCCGCGCGGGGAGAGGCGGCGAAGAAGCGGACAGGAATTTTTCGGCAGTGCCCTGCGGTGCGCAGGGGACGCTGCCCTCTGCAGCTGAATGGGCGTCTGCTGCGAAGAACCTGCGCGTTTACGCGAAAAGCTACCCCCGAAACCATTACAGAAAGGCTCTTTCCTATGGATACCACTGTCAAATTAAAGCTTGGCTTTGCGGCGCTGATGATCGCTTCGGGCATCGGCGTGGCCATGTACCCCGTCATCAGCAATGCGGTGGCGCAGCGTCACGCAAGCTCGGTCATTGAAAGCTACAACGATACCGTGCAGTCGATGGACACCGAGAAAATTGACGCCGCCAAGGAGGCCGCGCGCCGCTACAATGAACAGCTTAGCAACGCCATTGACCGCGATGCTGCGGGCGAGGCCGCTGACACCGGCACAAGCTATGTGGACATGTTGGATGTGGGCGAGAGTCTGGGCTACATTACGATCCCGAAAATTGATGTCAATCTGCCGATTTATGAGGGCACCAGTGATGATGTGCTGCTCAAGGGCGTTGGGCATCTGGAGGGGTCCAGCTATCCGCTGGGCGGCGCGGGCACACACAGCGTGCTGACCGGCCACCGCGGTCTGGCCGAGGCGGTGCTTTTTACCGATCTGGACAAGCTGGGCGAGGGCGACCACTTTTACCTGCACATTATGGACGAGGTGCTGGCCTATCAGGTCGATCAGGTCAAGGTCGTGGAGCCGGAACGCACCGAGGATCTGGAAATTATCCCCGGCGGGGACTACTGCACGCTGGTCACCTGCACGCCCTACGCCATCAACACCCACCGTATGCTTGTGCGCGGCACCCGTGTGCCGTATAATGGAGAGGACGAGGAGACCGCCACGCCGCAGACCGTGCAGTATCAGGAGCTGCATACCGGCAATGTTGTGAAGCGTATGGTGGACGCATGGCCGTGGATCAGCGTAACGGGCAGCCTTGTCATCGGCGGTGAGGCGCTGCTTTTGCTGCTGCTGTTGCACCGCTGCAAAAAGCGCGAGGAGGAAGACTGATGAAACGCCTGTTTTTGCAGATTTTTGCATGGCTGGCGATACTGCTGGGCGTTGGGCTTATGCTGCAGCCCACGGTCAGCCAGTATCTGGCGGCGCGGCAAAGTACAAAAACCGTACAAAAATTTGTGCAGGCTGCCGAAGCTGCCGCCCCCGCCGTGACCGAAACCACAGACAACGCCGAGCCTGCCCGCGCTTACCCCGAACTGTACGATGCCCTGCAAGCCTACAATGCGCAGATTTTTGCCGAGGGACAAAGCGGCTTGAAGGATCCCTTTGCCTACGAGACGCCCGCCTTTGACCTGACCGGCTACGGCCTGCCCGATGATATGATCGCCGCGCTGTGGATACCGCGCCTGAATCTGGATTTGCCTGTCTACTTGGGCGCCAGCACGGCCAACATGGCCCGCGGCGGTGCGCTGCTGGGGCAGACCTCGATGCCGCTGGGCGGCGCGAACACCAACGCCGTGATCGCCGCGCACCGCGGCTACTACGGTGCGGAGATGCTGCGCAATGTGCAGCAGATACAGCTCGGCGATAAAATCACGCTGACAACACCGTGGGATACGCTGGTCTACCGCGTGTGCGAGCTAAAAATTATACAGCCGGACGATATAAATGCGGTGCTTATACAGCCGGGGCGCGACCTGCTGACCCTGACGACCTGCCACCCCTACACCCAAAATACCCAACGGTATCTGGTTATTGCCGAGCATGACCCCGATGCCGCGCCCGCGACCCATGCGGAGGATCTGACCGAGTGTGACGAGACATGGGACGCTGCGCCGCGTCAGGTGACCGTGGAAACCGACGGCACGACCGCGCTGGAGGAGGTTGCGCCCGAAAGCATCAGCCCCCTGCCCAACGAGGGCGGCAGCGAGGATGCAGGCGGCGCGTACTCCAACTGGATGATTTGGCTGGAAAACAACGCCCTGTGGGCAGGAATTGTGCTGATTGCCGCCGTCATCGGCTGTATGCTGATCTGGCGCGGCCACAGAAAGGATTGACCCATGCAGAATTTCAACGAAAAAGCGCTGGCTGTGACAGCCGAGGTGAGCAAGGCTGTGCTGGGCAAGCCCGAGGCCGTGCTGAAAATTATGATGGCAATGCTGGCCCGCGGTCATGTGCTGATCGAGGATATTCCCGGCGTGGGCAAAACCACGCTGGCACAGGCGTTTGCCCGCGCCATGGACCTGACCCAGAACCGCGTGCAGTTTACACCGGATGTTCTGCCGTCTGATATTGTGGGGTTTTCGCTCTATCAAAAGGAAACCGGCAAGTTTGTCTACCACCCCGGCGCGGTCGCGTGCAACCTGTTTTTGGCTGATGAGATCAACCGTACCAGCGCCCGCACCCAGTCCGCCCTGCTGGAGGTCATGGAGGAGAGCGCCGTCACGGTGGATGGCGTAACGCGCCCGCTGCCCCAGCCGTTCACGGTCATGGCTACAGAAAACCCTGTCGGCTCGGTCGGCACGCAGATGCTGCCGGAGTCGCAGCTGGACCGTTTTATGGTCTGCGTGGTCATGGGCTACCCTGACGCCGAGGCGGAAATGGAAATTCTGGCCCGCCAGCCGCGCCATGCTCTGCTGGACCGTGTGCAGCCCGTGATGGACAAAAACGACCTGCTGGCCATGCAGCAGCAGGTGGATGAAGTGTTTATGAGCGACGAAATTCGGCGGTATATCGTGGAGCTTTCCCGCACAACGCGGCAGGACGGCCGATTGGCGCTGGGGCTGTCGCCCCGTGCATCGCTGGCCGTGGCCGGTATGGCCCGCGCCGCAGCCTACCTGAGCGGGCGCAATTATGTGGCCCCGCAGGATGTGACCGCAATTTTTGCCGATGTGACCCACCACCGTCTGCGCTTGACCGAGCAGGCGCGCACCGGCGGCGAGACGGTGGAGAACATTATTGCGGATGTTCTGCACACCACGCCGCGCCCCCGCCCGGAGAAGCCGTCCCATGGCAGGTAAGGTCGGCTGCGGGCTGCTGCTGGCTGTGCTGTTTGCCGTGTCTGCAGTCAGCCGTGCGCCGTTTGCAGTGTTTCTGCTGGCATGGGCGGTGCTGGTGGTGGTGTTTCTGGCATGGTATGCCCGCACACTGCGCCGGGATGTGATGGCAACGTTGCAGCTGCCCGCCCGCCCCGTGCGCCCCGGCGAGGAATTTGCCGTGCTGGTGCAGCTGCACAACGCCGGGTGGCGGCCTGTGCCGGAGCTGCGTGTCGTTTTGCAGGCAGTGGACGCCGAGAGTGGTACGGCGATCGGATTGCCCTGCGGTGCAATGCTGGCCCCGGGTCAGCGTGCCGACCTGCGCGTAACGCTGCGTGCCGCCAAAAGCGGCCTGTGGCAGTTCCGCGTGCGGGAAATCACGGTGCGCGACCCGCTGGGCCTGTTTGCCGTGCCCTGCGCCGTGCCGCCCCAAAGCCGGGAACTGTGTGTACTGCCGCCCGCCGAGGGTGAGGACGATGGCGCGGGCACAAAGCCGCAAAATAAGGTGGAGAAGGTGACCGCCGCAGGCCGCGACATGGCTGACGGCGTCTACGACCTACGGCCCTACCGTGCGGGGGATTCACTGAAGCAGATACACTGGAAGCTGACTGCCCGCGTGGGCGAGCTGACCGTGCGTGAGCCGCTGGGCGCGACCTATTGCGCCGACCCGGCCGGGGTAATCATGGCAGAGGAAGCCGATGCGCCGCAGCAGGTGCTGCACTTCGCTCAGACTGCCGTAAAACGGCTGCGCACCATGACCCGCCGCCGGACCGCCGACCCGGACACGGGGCTGGTGTTTATTGACCGTGTGCTGCTGCCCCGCACCGGGGCTGCGGCGCGCCCTGTGCTGGAAACGGCAGTGGATTTGCTGATTTTGGAATTGCTGGCGTTGGGTCTGCTGACGGCTTTGAACGGCGCGTTTGCGCTGGCGCTGCCCGTTTGGGTATGGTTGGGCACGGCGACGCTGTGCCCGGTGTGGCTGGCGCTGCACCGTGCCCCGCTGCCCAACGCTGCCCGCCGTGGAATGATGCTGGCGCTGGCTGTGGGGTATCTGGTGCTTCTGTTTGTGTTGCAGCGGATGTTTCTGGCCGGTGCGCAGCAGTGCGCGGATGCCGTAAGACTGTGCCTGAATACACGATTCGACGCAAATTTTGCGGTGGTGACTTCGCCGATCCCGGCGCAGAGGGGGCTGTTTGTGCTGCTGGCTGCGATCCCTGTCACGGCGTTTCTGGCCGCAGTAACCGCCTGGCACGCCGATGCACTGCTGCTGGGGCTGGCGCTGCTGCCGGTCATGGTATTTACACTGCTGGCCGGGACAGGCAGCGCCGTTTTGGGCTGGCTGCTGCTTTTGCCCGGCTGGCTGGGGGCCTGCGCGGCGGCGCGGTCGGTGCAGCGAAAGCGGCTGTGGGGTGGCAAGGATTCCGCCGCCTATGCTGCCAACCTGCAGACCCACCGCACAAACCAAAAATTGGCCGCTGCCGGTATGGCAGTGGCCTGTACCGTATTGTTTTTGCCTGCACTGGCGCTGCGCCCGGTGCTTACGCTGCCGCTGAACGCGCTGCAGCCGGTGACCGACAAGGCTCAGGCAGCGGTGCTGAGTGTCGCAATTGAGTGGCTGCCGAAGATCAGCGGCGGCGCATTGAATTTCCATCTCAGCGCGGCGGCGGGCGGCGTTGAGGACGGCAGCCTGACCCAAGGCAACGGCCTTGCGCTGACCGGGCTGGAGGATCTGATGGTCACGGCCAGTGCCAAGCCGGAAGAGACCGTCTATCTGCGCGGTTTTATTGGTGCGGACTATGACGGAACAAGCTGGCAGGCGGGTGATGCCGCAGCCTTTGACAGTGCGGCGTCCAACTGGAAGACCGATGGCAACGGTCGGCTGGCTATAGCCAACCTGCCGTTTTTGCGCGCGGCCTACAGTGGCACAGAGCCCCGGCAAATGACTGTGCAGCGTCTGCATGCAAATGATGCTTACACTTTTGCACCGTATAATGCGTATTTTAACGATTACTACACGCCGGACGGTGATGGAGCCATTGCAGGGCAGACCACACAGGATGATACATTCTACTATTTTCCGCGCAAGCAGGCCAAAGAATTGCTGGCCGCCCGTGCTGACGGTGACGCCAGTGTGCTGGATCGCCTTGAAAGCGCCTATGCTGCCTATGCCGAGGCGCGTTATCTGGCTTTGCCCGCAGGCGCGGAGTACGATGCAATCAGGGAAGAGCTTGACGCACTGGTGAAGGAGCGCAAGCTGAAGGACAACGATACCGATGGCCGCCGCACGCTGGTGCGCAGTTGGCTGAATGAGCGCTGCCATTACAGCGCCGATGCCGCCGCGCCTGATGGGGCGGATCCGGTACTTTATTTTTTGAACAAGAGCCATGCCGGCAGCAGCACGCAGTTTGCCTCGGCAGCGGTGGTGCTGTGCCGAATGCTGGGACTGCCGGCCCGGTATGTAGTGGGCTATGCCGCGCCACAAAGCCTGTTTACTGCCCAAGGGGACGGCAGTTACCGTGCTGTTTTGCAGGATGACAACGCGCACGCATGGGCTGAGGTCTATCTTGCCGGGCAGGGCTGGACGCCGCTGGAAGTGACGCCCGGCATGGCAGCGGAGCTCACTGAAGGTGAACTGTCAGCTGATACACCGCTGGCCGGACAGAATGCTGCCAACGAAGATGACGCACCGCTGCCAACACAAAGCGAAACGCAAACCCCTGACAGTACATCGCGGAATACGGCACTGCTGTGGGTGTTGCCGGTGATTTTGTTGCTGGCCGTGCTGGTGATAGTCGAGGTTCGCCGTGTACGCCGCACACCGCTGCAGATCGTGCAGGCGGAGTTCCGCGCGCTCTACCGCAAAATGCGGCGCTGCGGGCTGGGGGAGAATGTCTCCTCCGATGAGGCGGCGTTTGCGGAATTTCTGCAGGCGCATTGCCCGCAAACAGACGGCGAGACAATTCAAAGCATGCTGGCTGCTGTGCAGACGGCACAGTTTGCACCCGGTCCGTGTACACAGGAAACAGCGCAAGGGGTGCGCACTATTTGCCGGAAACTGCGCAGAAAAATGCGCAAGGGTGTTGCGTAAAGATGTGAAATGTATAAAAAATAGTTGACGGTTCGTAAAAAAATGATTATGATAATAGTAAAATAGCTGCGGGAGATGAGAAATGATGGCGTGCTTGCCGATGAATGATAAAGTGGTCGATATTACGCAGAGTACGGAGACGGCGGATGCGCCAAAAACAAAGGTATACCGTTCGATGACCGGAAACGGACGCATCAGCCCCGCAACCCGTCAGCGCGTGCTGGACTATGTGAAGAAGCACAACTGTACCCTCGATGTACCCGCCTGCGGGGCGGATAATCGTTGCTCGTACAACATTTCACTGGTGATATCAAAGCAGTTCTCCGACTTTGAGATGCCTTTTTTGCGCAAGATAATGCGCTCAGTTTACTATGTGGCGGGTGAGTACGATTATGATGTCCTGCTGACACTTGTGGACGAGAACGAGACCCGCCCTGTGGAGCGGCTGCTGGGAAACCGGAAAATTGACGGCTTGATTTTGACCCGCACGCTGGAGCGCGACCCGCTTATACCATTGCTGAAAGCGCGAAAGCTGCCGTTTGTCGCTATTGGTCAGCCAGAGGATGATGAAATCCTCTCGGTCGATCACGACCAGGTAGGCGGTTGCCGCGAGATGACGAGCCTGCTGTTGATGAAGGGCATGAAGCATATAGCGATGCTGGGTGGCAGCATGCTGTACACAGTCAACCAGTCCCGGCCGGAAGGCTTCCGACAGGCCTATGACAAGATGGGACAGGTAATTGATGAAGGCTTGTTGTTTTTGGAGCTGGAAACAGATGATCTCCGGATGTGGGCTGTGCAGCAGGCAGTGGAGCGCGGTGCGGATTGCATCCTGTGCATGGACGAGCGTCTGGCTTAGCTGTCGCTGAATGTACTAAAGCAGCTGAACCTGCGTGTGCCGCAGGATATCCGACTGGCATCGCTGTATGACAGCGAGAATCTGGCCAATGCCGTGCCGCCCATCACAGCGGTACAATTTAATGCTGACATTCTGGGACTCAAGGCTACCCAGCAGTTGTTGCGCGCATTGCAGGGGGAAAAGGTGGAGACCAGAATAGAACTGGGCTACCAAGTAAGCTTGCGGGAGTCAACGCAGATATAATGTGCGGTTTTGCAAAGATTTCAGAACATGCTTGCAGATACGCTGGAGCAGTTTTAATGTATCCTGGACGATTGCGTACCTTTATATATAAGGGATAAGGGGCCGTGATACATTTCTACACCGCTAACCTTACACATACCACCAACTTAACCATCCACCACCCTGTAGGGGCCGGGCATGCCCGGCCCGCAACCTACCCGATACTACAGCTT
>ERZ832317.5559-NODE-5559-length-11237-cov-17.751654_pt1 | contig 11237 bp, 9 predicted proteins | sample MGYA00519695_ERZ832317 | MGnify/ENA primary metagenome ERZ832317 (study PRJEB31850, sample SAMEA3708726) | human gut metagenome | biome: human gut; feature: human-associated habitat; material: faeces | place: China | collected 2014 ...
GAAAGGAGGAGGCGCTTCCTCCCCTGCCTGAAGGCAGGGGGCTCCGCGCCTAAATGTGATGATATACATCATTGCTTTCCTCTTGCCTTACAACCTTCTTTTCTTCTCACTTGGTTAATAATGGATGCGCGGCGGTAACAGCGGATCATTTTTCAGCAAAGATACGCTTCGCAAGATCATGAATCCCGGCATCATTGCCTGCGTTCTTGCTCTCATTATTTATCTCACCGGAACACAGATTCCAAGAATCATTGCCGAGCCGATCAAGATGCTCGGCGGTATGACTGCTCCTTTGTCTATGCTTTTAATCGGTTCTTTCCTTGCAGATATGAACTGGAAGCAGTGTTTCTCCAATAAGAAGATTTGGCTGTATTCACTCTTCAAGATGGTCATCATTCCGATCATCATTCTCCTGATTATGCGTCCGTTTGTGGACAATCCGATTTTCTTCGGTGTCTTACTGGCTGCAGTCGCTACACCTGCCGGCGCCGGAACTCCGCTGTTAGCTCAATTATTAAATCCGAAAGCCTATGACGTTTCTTTGCAGGGCGCGACTCTGACAACATTGGTCGCCATTGTCTCCATGCCATTAGTTCAGTACTTAACTCAACTTATTCATTCAATTTTGATTAACGAGGCGGATATGATCAAGAAATCTTTATGCGTTGCACTCTCCGGCTTAATCCTCGGTGCGGCAGCTGTCGCTGCACCGCTCGAACTTGAAACACAAGGGAGTTTTGCAATCGGTGGTTCGGTAGTTCTGAAACAAGGAACATTCTCTGAAGACCACTTTCTCAGTCCGGAAGGACAAAAGGTTTACGGCGACCACGCTTATGTTTTCTACCAGATTCCTGTTGATCCCAATAAATACCCAATCGTCTTTCAGCACGGCGGAGATCAAACCAAGAGAACTTGGGAGAGTACGCCTGACGGAAGAGACGGTTTCCAGAACATCTTCCTCAAGAAACATTACAGCGTTTACTTAATCGACCAGCCTCGTACGGGTGAAGCCGGTCTTTCCACTGTTGAAGACAACGGAAACAATACCTGGAGCGGAAATCCGTTGTATCAGGATCAGACGTTTTTCCGTTTGAGCCGAGTCGGAGACAAGAACGGAGTTTTTAAAAACTCTCAGTTCCCGAATACTCCGGAAGCCGTTGAAGCCTTCCAGCGTTCCTGGAATCCTTACTCCGGCCCGCTGGATAACAACGTCAACGCTAAAAGTCTGGCGAAACTCTTTGACAAGATCGGCCCTTCGATTCTCATGACACATTCCATGGGAGGCACGATCGGCTGGAGAACACCTTTCTACACCAAGAACGCTAAGGCGATCGTGGCGTTAGAGCCAGGCGGAACACCTTTCCTCTTCCCGGACGGTCAAGTCCCTCCTCAGGAAAAAACAAGAGTAGCCATTCTTGGCGGCGCTGCTGAAGGCGTTTCACTTCAGAACTTTAAGAAACTGACTGAGATTCCTATTCTCTTGATCTACGGCGACTACATTCCTGATCAGCCCAGCGAAGCCGCAGGTCCGGACAAGTGGCGCAGTGAATTAGCAATGGCAAGAAAATTCGTCAAGGCCGTTAATGATCACGACGGACATGCCGAGCTTATCCATTTACCCGAAATCGGCATTCACGGTAATTCTCACTTCTTAATGGCTGAAAAGAACAACCAGCAATTGGCTCAACTAATTGAAAACTGGCTTAAGAAGAACAATCTTGCCGGGAAGTAGTCGGCAATCACTGGGAAATTAGATTTGAAAATCTAGACTTCCATCAGGAAGGGAAATTTTGGCAGGAAAGTGTTAATACCGACCTGCCAAATTTTTGTTTTCCTATAGCAAAGTTAAGAGTTATATGCAGCGGGTTTTCCTCTCACTTAAAACAATTGAACTTATCTATGGCCGTCATTATTGATTCGCAAGCAAATCAACGAAGAATCTTCCGCTGAACTCGATTCGGATGGTACGGAGGCGTGGACTTTTTGAACCCAGAGAAATTTGAAGCCAAAAACCTGAAAGGACTTCGTCGGACGCCTCCTCTACTAATCGTCGAACTTTCTGATTAAGGTTGAGAGACTCATTTAGCAGCAGCCGAATTTTTACCGGCGTTTTCTGTGTAATGCGAGTAGACCTTTTTAGCGATATCGGCCATGATCTTTGCGTTAGCAGCGTCGGATTCTTTTGAGTCTTTAACCAAAACTGCCAAATAGCATTTCTCGCCTCCGGGCATATAAATAACGCCCACGTCTGCATCGCATATTCTGATGCCTTCCGGTGTTCTGTATGACATTCCGGTCTTATGGCCAACTTCGACTTCTTTCGGCAAACCGGCTCTGAACTTGTCTTTACCCGAGGCCGAAGCAAGCATGGCCCTTCCTAAGAAAGCGAAATGCTCATCAGAAAGGACCTTTTCTGTGTAGACCTTTCTCAAGAGCTGAGTTACAGACAACGGCGTTGACCAATTGTTGTAGCTTTTTCTGATGTCCTGCTCCATGGACTTTTCGGTTTCGATCAACTGGATTCGATCGATACCCAAGTTCTTAATGAAGTCATTCACATTTTGAATTCCGCCCACAAAATTAATCAGCCAGTTACAAGCATTGTTGTCGCTTTGAGAGACCATATAGTTGATTAAGTCTCCATAGGACAAAGTGATTTTCTTAGACTTGTATTTTTTGTACATCGGACTCCAAGTCTTCGTGTCGATGTCAGATGGTCCTAGAGTAACAACTGCAGTTAAGGGGATGCCTTCCTTTTCCATTTTCTTTAGAACAGCAAGTGCAATATGGAATTTGAAGACGCTCATTAAAGGATATTGATCATCGTTATTCGCGGTGAAGGCATCGTCTTTGTAAAGAACCGCGACACCGACTTGAGCTTTTTTGCCTTTAATGACTTCTTGAATGTCAGAAGTTAGATCTGATGCCGAGACTGAAAGGACTTGAAAAAGCAAAAGGCTCGATACAACGGCCTTACTAAGCAAGCTTCTTGATTTCATCAAAATACCGACAGTTATGATTGATCAAATTAGAAGAGGATTTTGCCAAAAATGATTTGGACAGACAATTCGGCGATTAAGGGAAGTCCGACATAACCGCAGCCGACTACGGCGATTTTTAAATTATTCAATTTATCCATACTACTTCTCTGTCTCTTCTTTAACGCAGATATCCCTTTTGACTTCGTCATCCGAAAGAAAAATGATGTCCCGTATTTTGATATTCTGTTCTAAGTCAAACTGCAGCTTCTCTCTCCCGCTCATTCAATCAAAATAATGCAGGATTTCTCCAACTGTGTGCTATCTAATCAAGACTTCGGAAAAAATCTTTTACCGCGTTAATTACCCGATTTTGTTCGGCTTTCTTCATGGAAGGGAAAAGAGGCAATGAAAGGACACAATGGGTTAATTTCTCCGCGTTGAGAAGAGATGACCCATTGCGTATATGAGATTGATATGCTTTTTGCCAATGGATCGCCAAAGGGTAATAAATTTGTGTTGAAATTCCTTTCTCCCATAAAAAACTCTTTAACCGTTGTCTGATCTGCGGCTTGACCTTAATCGTAAAAACGTTGGGAATATTAAGAGGATTATGAGGAAAAGACGGCAATTCAATCTCGAGAATCTCTCTTAAATCCTCTTGATAACGTTTAGCAATTTCCACACGCTTTTCATTCGCGTCTCTCAAATACTTCAAAGCATGCCGCAACACAACTGCCTGCAAGGTATCCAAGCGAGAATTCAATCCAATAATTTCATGCAGGTATTTATCGCGCTGTCCGTGATTCAAAATCATCCGAATCTTTTGTGTAAGTTGCTCATCATTCGAATTAACGAAAACCGCACCGCCGTCTCCCCAGCAACCCAAATTTTTTGAAGGGAAAAATGAAGTACAGCCCAGCCTCCCAACCGTTCCTGCCTTTCTGCGTGTTCCTTCGATTTCCACTTCGGCCCCTAAACATTGGGCTGCATCTTCAATAACAGGAAGCCCGTGTTGTTCGGCAAAGTGAAGGATGTCGTCCATCGCTGCCGGCAGTCCGAACAAATGAATGGGCAGAATTGCTTTCGTCTTGGAAGAAACGGCGTCTTTCAGCAAACCAGCTTCCATATTAAATGTCTGCCAGTTAACATCCACAAGAACGGGCTTCAAACCCAGCAAACACATCATTTCCACAGCAGCGGGATATCCGTACGCAGGCGTTATCACCTCATCACCTTCGCGAAGACCCAGTGCCATCAAGCACGCAAGAAGAGCGTCGGTCCCGTTCCCGGTCGTTATCATGGAATGCGTCTGAAGTTCTAAACAAAGCTCTTTTTCAAAGGCTGCCACTTCGCAGCCTTTAATGAACCTACCCTCTGCAATGACTTGAGAAAGAGCGGATTGAAGTTCAGGCGGCACACCCCCTTTTACAACCTCAGGGCGAAATATAGGCACAACGTTACCCATTTCTTAGTGCCTTACCCTTTCGTCCTTCGGATGCTCTCGCAAAGCGAGACGGCCGGCAATGCTTCCTGAAGTCCAAATCCTCTGCCCGCCAGAATTTCTTCATAACTTTTTGTATGGAGATCTGTAAAACCATTTGTGAAATCAAACGGCTCTCCGTCAATCATCATTTGTCTCCAGGATCTTTGATCGGAATTTCTTACTTCCTGCGGCAAATCTTCCTGTCTAATGCTTAAACAAAATTCAATCTGCGCCAGAGGGCAATCCAAGGTTCCTTCAAGACGCTCGGGATCATTTCCCTTTATTGAAAAAGATGTCGGATAACCAAATAATCGGATCAGCATATCGAAAAAATGAATTCCGATATTGCTTGCAATTCCTCCGCTTTTGCTTTCGTCAAACTTCCAACTCTTTTTGTACCAGGGCCCTCGTGACGTCATATAATTCAAAGAGACTTGAAGCTTTGATCTCTGCCTATCACCCGCAAATAAGTCTTCCACTCTTGTTTTCAATTTTTGGATCTGAGGATGAAGACGAAGCTGAAGGATACAAAAGACTTTTTTACCATATTGCTTTTCAAGTTCCTGCAGTCGAAATAACTCATTAGAAGTCAGAACCAAAGGCTTCTCACAAATCACGTTCATCCCGTGACTAAGCCCAAATGCAATATGAGAAAAATGGAGATAGTTAGGGGTGCAAATCGAAAGGAAATCAATATCCGGAGCTTTTGATTTCTTTCTCTCGTCAACATAGCTTTCCAATTCGTTCTCAGAAAGAAAAAATTGGCAATGAGGAAATCGACGGTCCAACACACCAACACTATCTGACTTATCGCATGCGCAGCAGAGTTCACCGTCAACACTGTAGATCGCCTCTATATGACGAGGCGCAACAAAACCAGCAGCTCCTAATAATGCAAAGATAGGACTTTCCATGACTTAGTGATAAGGACAAGATTGATACGGGTAAGTTAAAATTTCAAACAAATAATATTATGCCAAGAGTGAGCATTATGAATCTGCCCCTTCCGACTTGTTTTAGCGAAAACCCCAAGTATCCCTTGATTCGAAACGGAATTCGAAGTCGCATAAAATTCTCGAATAAACAATAGGATTATTTATTTACCTCTCTTATATCGTCTACATAGAGATTCATCATCTTCCAACCAGACAATAATACAAACCACTCAGTAGACCAAGAATAATGCCATTCATTTAATCTCTTAGAGGAAAACTACATGACCGCTCAAAAAGAAAATAAAGAGATCACCATTTCCGTCATTGTGCCTGTGCATAATGTTGAGGCCTACTTGAATGAATGCCTTTCGAGTCTTATCTTTCAATCCCTTGAGTCGGCGGAATTTATTGTCATTGATGACGGCAGCACGGACAAAAGCGGACAAATTTGTGATGAATTTGCGTCAAAAGATTCTCGTTTCGAAGTTATCCATCAGGAGAACAAGGGCACCCTCACTGCCCGTAAAACAGCTTTTGCTGCTGCCAAAGGTAAATGGTGTATCTGCCTAGACGGTGATGACAAGCTACCGTTTAATCGGGTCCTTGAAATCGAGGTTGCATTAGCGAACAAATACGATGCTGATATCCGCCGTTTCGATATGGATGCTTTTGGGGCCACTCCGGAAAGAATACAGTCTTACTTCAGATTCAGAAATCCATGGTACGGGATTATCAACACACCATACGAAATCATTAACGCCGTCTTCAGTCAGGGGACCATCGGCTGGGGGATGGCGGATAAAATATATCGCACATCCATCGTTAAAAGAACGCTGCCATTCGTCAATGATACTTTTTTAATCTGCGGAACCGACTGTTATCAATTCTTCCTTATTTGCTATTTTTCTTCTACGTTTCAATCTATAAAAACTGAACCGCTTTATAGTTATCGTATAGGGTGCGGGATTTCAACGAGTTCCCCTGATGTTAACAAGATTAATGAGCAATCGAAAATTCTTTTAATTCCTAGCTATCTTAATCGCTTTCTTGAGTCGGAAAAACAATAAGAAAAATACCAAAATGTTCTAAAGAGATTGACAGAACGATTACTTGATCAAGCCGTCACACGAGTTTCACGTCTCCCTATTGCAGACAGTGCACCCGGTTTCGATTCATTATTTGTAAACACAGACCTTCGGGACTTAGTTGTTGATTATCTAATTCAAAAATATTGGTCTTCTCCCGCCCTCTTATCCAAAAAAATCAAAGGGGCACGCTTCCTGACGTCTCTTCCCAAAAAAATCAGAAAAATAGGGATTTTCTATCACAGGGTTTATGATGGAGGCGTCCAGCGAGTAATTTCTCTCCAAATCCCTCAATTCTTAGAAATGGGATTCAAAGTAGTTCTTTTTACAGAGGAAATAAAAGAAGAACTTGAATATAACCTTCCCTCAACGACCGAGAGAGTGATTCTACCTTCCTCTTTTAAGCATGGCCGCGGTGCAAAATTGAGGAAATATTTAAAAGAACACAATGTTGATTTACTCATCCACCACGCAGCTCATTCTAACAACTTATTTTTTGACGGATTGATCACAAAATCTTTAGGAATACGCTTTTGTATTACTAGCCATGAAATCTGCACCCTCTTTTTGCTTGACAAGTGCAGTCAGTTATCTCAATTCCCATTTTTTTATCATATTGCAGATGCCATGGCTGTACTAAACACAATGGACTTAAAGTTCTATTCTGCATTGGGAATTCCGACATTTTATATTCCTAATCCCATCCAATTTTTACCCCTCACTCCCAAAACACTTAAACCAAATGATGTAAAAAATCTCGTATGGATTGCTCGACTTGATCAATTTCAAAAAAATTATGTTGAAGCTTTAAAAATCTTTAAGCTAGTATGCGAAAAGATTGATGACGTTGTTTGTCACATCGTCGGACGTGGAGAAGCAGCTGATGTTGAGTACATAACTAATTACGTCAAAACCAACGGACTAGAAAATAAAATCATTTATGAAGGTTTTACAACCAATTTGCAAAAATTTCTTTCTACCGCGGATGTCCAACTCATTACTTCGAGCTCCGAATGTTTTCCTATGAACCTGATCGAAGCAAAGCAATACGGTATCCCTGTTGTTTTGTATGAACTTCCTTATGTTGAACTCATAAAAGATCAAAAGGGAATAATCCCCGTCCCACAGCATTCCGTTAAAGAAGCAGCAGAAGCGATTATTGAGTTATTGCTCAATGATTCTAAACGAGAGGCTCTGTCGTTAGCGTCGGAACAATCGTTAGACACATTCAGAAGAAGAATTCCTTCTCATATAGGGTCGTGGAAAGACATTATCGACAAACTAGAATCAAAAGAGTTTACCCCCCTCCCATAGCCGCCACGAATCCTTTGATCCTGATTGGTATAACTTTTGGCAAACAATTCTCTTTTTCCAATCAGAGAACAAACAAAATAAATCGGAGGTAATTAATTTATCAACGTACGATAGAAAAAAAATAGAGCGATACGAAAACTGCTTATCATTTCTTTTAATTTTTTTTCCGCCTCAGACTCTTCGCTACAACCTTATAAAAAAAGTAGCGAGAAAGATCTACAATTACATAAAAAAATACGTTCGTAACAAATAGTATTTAAAAGCTGTTAAACAACTATCGCAGGATACGGTCTTTGAACAATGTTCTCAGTTCCGCGGGACAGGTTCTGATTTTTTAAATTTGGTCTCTCGGACCAGCAACTTAGTCCGAGAGGCCGTCTAGCTTTACGAACGCCGCTTCCTTAGCCTGTTTCCGTGCTAATGCTCGAGGAGATTCTCCTTTCACTCTCTCAAATAGTAGAAACTAAGAGTTCTGTCCCATCAGCGATGTATTTTTCGCCTAACCACTCGTACCAATCAACGCATGGCCTTTAACTGACTATGATCGTGGACAAGTTATCGGCACGACTTTTAGTAATTTCAAAGACGAGGTTTTGCTCCTGAGCAGCTAGAGTCCCCAGACCAAAGCCATCGATTGTGAGCAGGTCCGCTTCATTAATCTTCTTTAGCGCCTCAGATTTTTTCATGAGAAAATTTAGTTTCTCAGAAAATTATTATTTAACCAAAACAGTTTTTTCGGTTTAGTATTAAAAGGAGATAATTATTTCAACTGTCCAAAGGAGTTTTAAATGGCCAGATCTCCCAAGAAAGACATTCCCAGACCCTCCCCAGAGCAAGTAAAGATTTACTTAAAGAAGTGGGAGTAACTTGAGGCTTACCCCGAACAAGAAAAAGCGCTGGATAAACTATTTCAGGAATTGTGCCCGAAGAATGAAAAGATAGAAGACATTCTGTTGAAGTCTGCGGCCTTGAATGATTTCTATAGCACTAATATCTTTTCAGTTTTCCCAGTTGCAAAACATATCCTTGAATTGAAGATTGAAGCTCGCCTTGCGAAAGGAGATGTCTCCTTAGTAGATGAATTACAGAATGTAAACATCCAGGGGAAGAACCATAAGTTCTATTCCTTCGCTAGTAAATACTGCAGTCACCATAATCCTAAAGACTTTCCTATCTACGATAATTATGTCGCCAAGGTTTTGCGACATTTCCGAGATGTTAACAAATTTATTAAAAGGAAGGATCTCAAAACCTATAAGAATTTCGTAGAGACATTGGATTGCTTTACGAAGTACTACGGGCTTGAAGGTTTTAGCAGAAAAGAAATTGACAGGTATCTTTGGCTACTGGGAAAACACTACTTTCTCAAATCCAACAATAAGAAGGCTGAGTGAACACAATAAAACAGTCCGATCACTTAAGGCCCCAATCTCCGAAAAAATCAGAGATTGGGGTTGTTTTATAAATCAAGTATTGACCTAGAACTTTACCTAACAAAAAGTTTTAGCCAACTCCAAGGCACGAGCGACGGCCTGGTCCATATCGTAATATTTGTAGTCACCCAGTCTTCCTAAGAAAGTGACATTTTTGTAATTCTTTGCCTCTTCTAGGTATCTTTCGTATAAGCGTTTATTTTTTTCGTTGATGATCGGATAGTATCTTTCGTTCTTACCTAAAACAAAAGCCTCCGGATACTCATAAGAAACGACTGTGTTCTTAGATTGAGTGTCTAAGAAATACTTATATTCTCCGATTCTTGTGAAGTCGTAATTATTAGGATAATTAACGACAGAATTGGATTGGAAATAAGGCCGATTGAAGGTTAAGAAAGCAAATCTCAAGCTACGATACGGCAACTGACCGAATTTATAACCGAAAAATTCATCGATCGCGCCAGAGAAGAAACAATGGTCATATTCATCCAACATGCTTTTATCGAATTCGGTGTTCAGGCGTACTTCGATATTAGGATGATCAATCATCTTCTCAAACATTCGGGTATAACCTTCTAACGGAATACCTTGGTACTTTGCTTGGAAGTAACGATTATCTCTGCCGACGAAAACAGGAACTCTACCTGTTACCAGAGGATCTAAATCTTCCGGACGAACGTCCCATTGCTTTTCGGTGTAGTGGAGGAAAATTTTTTCGTAAACGTATGCAGCCAGGTACTGGAGGTCCGGATTTTTACTCTCACGGAGCTTAAGGATTGGAACCTTCTTATTGAATTCAAATTCGGATAAAAGAGCCGTGATCATCCGTTCAGCCATTTGTTTAGAAAACAGCTGACCAATGGAATTGAAGTTAAAAGGGACGGGAACGAGTTGACCATCCACTAAAGCTTTTACTTCGTGCTGATATGGATACCATTGTGTAAATTGAGAGATGAATCTCCAGACTTCGGCGTTATCAGTATGAAAGATGTGAGTTCCATAGGCATGAATGTCGATGGAGTTTTCGTCGAAGTAATCAAAACAGTTTCCACCGACATGATCCCTTCGATCAATAATTACAACACTATGAGACCTAAGAGCCGCGGTCAGCCCTAAAGTCAAATTGGTTATTCCTGCACCAATTAATAAAAAATTCAAATAATCCTCCAATTGGAACTGAAGTATTTCCCTTATCCGATCTCCGAAATTTACCTGCAGATTTGAGTAGATTTTACGAGGTTTAAAATATATAAACAGAGAAACGAATGAAAGTAAAAAAAAACCAACCCTTTACTAGAAAATATTTAACACAAACGCAAAGGCCAAATACTTCCCCCGATAGTCCCGTTTCATAAGATCCGAAAAAAGGAAAAATAAACATGTTACAAATAAACTATACTATATCGGAGGGAGTTATTATTTCCATATGGACTAATTTCATTATTAGTGAATAAGTTTTATTTTTACAAAAGCAAATAATGGACAACAACATATCGCTCAATTTTTTTGAAAATTATAAAAAGAAAGCTTGTGGGATAACTTTGGATCTAAGTCGACAAAAAATATCTCAAAAAGATTTCTCTTCTCTCCTAGAGTTTTTGCAAAGCAGGAAGGTAATAGAGTCTTTTAACGACATGAGACAAGGGAAAACTGTAAATATAAGTGAACAGCGATCAGCTTTACACACATCGTTAAGGGATCCCTCCCCGTTTGCCCCGCACGCTAAAGAAGTAAAGGAAACTCTGGAAAGAGTTTGCAAGTTTGCCGACAATATAAGAAATCGTCAATGGAAAGGTATAACCGGCGAACCTATAACCGATGTCATCAATATTGGTATAGGAGGCTCTGAATTGGGTCCTAGGACAGTTTATAACGCATTAAGAAAAGAAAAAAATCAAATTAAACTACATTTCTTAGCACCTGCTGATGGAATTATCTTTGACAGAATTACAGCAGGGCTAACGCACATAATTTTTAACGAAACATCCTTAACTCATTAAAAAGTC
>ERZ832317.5563-NODE-5563-length-11236-cov-3.640551_pt1 | contig 11236 bp, 8 predicted proteins | sample MGYA00519695_ERZ832317 | MGnify/ENA primary metagenome ERZ832317 (study PRJEB31850, sample SAMEA3708726) | human gut metagenome | biome: human gut; feature: human-associated habitat; material: faeces | place: China | collected 2014 ...
TTCTTATGGTATGGAACCTGAACAAGAAGCCTTATCTATTGTTTCCTTCAAGGACCGAGAGGCCGCTTCCCAGTTAATAAATTAAATCTCAATTACGCATTCATCTTCAATATCGGACTGATTTTTTTATAAACCAGGAACACGATCAAAGATACCAGTATACCTTTCAGCAGATTGAATGGTCCGACTGCCAGTATCACGAAAGTCTTAAGGTCTGTGATATGTTTGTTTACGGCAGTTCCCATTCCAACCAGGCCGTCGATCGGCATACCGAATGCTTTGGCATATGCCGGTAGTAATACGAAGGCATTCAGGAAACATCCGACTACTGTCATGAATACGGTTCCCGCTGCCATTCCGGCTACTGCTCCGGTTCTGGTATGTTTCTTATGGTAGATCAATGCGGCCGGCACAACCAGTGAACAGCCGATCAGGAAGTTTGCGATTTCTCCGACTCCCGCTGTCATAGTTCCGTTGATTGCAAAGTTCAGTAAGATCTTGATAAGTTCTATTGCCGCTCCGGCGAGTGGTCCCATCGCAAAGCTTCCGATCAGGATCGGTACTTCGCTGAAATCTATCTCATAGAAGGACGGGGCGAACGGAAGCGGAATTTCGAACAACATCAATACTGTTGCGATTGCCGACAACATACCAATCTGTGCCATTGTCCTGATTTTATTTCTGTTTTTTTCATTTTGTCTTGTCATTACTTTTGTACTCATCTTTCTTTCTCCTTTAAATTAAATTATATTCTAAAGGAAGAAACTTCTTATTTTGAACCATACGATATTCACATTGCAGACAAAAACCCCGTCACCCAAAAGGGCAACGGGGCAATCATATCATTCTGATAATTCTGTAAATATCATATCATCCTTCTCTCATCCAGACTTTACTGTCGGTTCCGGAATCTCACCAGATCGGCTGATCATCACATTGATAACATCTGTCCAGATATCTCTGACCAGAAATTCTTCAAATGACCAGTTCGCGGACTTTACCGCCGGTAGGGAATCACACCCTGCCCCGAAGAATCTTCTTTCGTCCTATATTATAGTACGGCATATCCGTCTATGCAACCATTATTTTGTGCTCATTTCACGGATCAGTTTTCTGATTGGAAGAACAAATGTCGGAGATACAGACAATTCATCGATTCCCATCTTAAGGAATGTCTCTGTCAGAGTCATATCTGCTCCAAGTTCTCCGCAGATACCAACCCAGCATCCTGCTTTGTGTCCGTTTTCGATCGTCTTCTGGATCATGCGGAGTACTGCCGGATGATGTGAATCATAAATGTTGTCAAGTTTGCTGTTCTGTCTGTCAATTGCCAGTGTATACTGAGTCAGGTCGTTTGTTCCGATACTGAAGAAGTCAACTTCCTCTGCCAGAAGATCGCTGATCATCACTGCTGCCGGTGTCTCGATCATAATACCCTGTTCAACTTCACCGTACTCGATTCCTTTTTCTGTCAGTTCTGCTTTGATAGACTCTACGATCTTCTTGATCTCTTTCACTTCATCTACAGAAATGATCATTGGATACATAATTCCAATGTTACCATATGCGCTTGCACGAAGAAGTGCCCGCAGCTGTGTACGGAAGATATCTCTTCTGTCCAGACAGATACGGATCGCACGGTATCCCATGGCCGGATTTTCTTCATGATCAAGGTTGAAATAATCCACCTGCTTGTCCGCACCGATATCCAGTGTACGTACAATTACCTTCTTACCTGCCATGTTCTCGGCTACTGTCTTGTATGCCTGGAACTGTGCTTCTTCATCCGGATAATTATCCGCTTCCAGATATAAGAATTCACTTCTGAACAGACCGATTCCGGCCGCATCATTGGCCAGTACACTTGTAACATCTTTTACACCGCCGATATTTGCATATAATTTGATATGTTTTCCGTCTACCGTTATATCTTCTTTTCCTTTTAATTCCTGAAGAAGTTCTCTTGCTTTGATGTCTTCTTCTTTCTTTTCCTGCATTTTCTTTAAAGTTTCTTCATCCGGATCAATGTAGAATGTTCCTGTGTAACCGTCTACAACCGCCATTTTTCCGTTCCACTCTTCTTTAATATCAACTTCGATCAGTGCCGGGATGTTCATCGTTCTTGCAAGGATTGCTGTATGTGAATTTGCAGATCCAAGTCTGGTTACGAATGCAAGGAGCTTCTCCTTGTCCATCTGGACTGTCTCACTTGGTGCAAGATCTTCTGCCACAACGATCACAGGTTCATCACCGAGGGCTCCACCGCTTTCGTTCCCACTTAAGATATTTACCATACGTTCCGAGATATCTTTTACATCTGCTGCTCTTGCTTTGAAATAATCATCTTCCATCTCTGCAAACATCTTCGCAAAGTTATCTCCTGTTGTAGCAACGGCAAATTCTGCGTTTACCTGCTGTGTCTCGATGATATTTACAACAGAATCGATATAATCATCATCCTCCAGCATCATCTGGTGTACTTCAAATACAGCTGCGTTTGCTTCGCCGACTTCTTTTAACGCTTTTTCATACAGTCCCTGTAACTGCTCTGCTGCCTTTGCACGTGCATCCTCGTAACGTTTGATCTGTTCTGCAGTATCCTCTATTTTCACACGTTTTACAGGCTGTTCTCCCTTCTGGTAGAACAATATTTTTCCAATTGCAATTCCTTTAAATATTGATTTGCCAGTATATTTCTCCATAAATGATACCTCGTCCTTCCTTCAATCTTTGTTAACATTCTAACTCACAATACCTGTAAAGTCTAGTTTTTCGTATGATTCAATTCGTCGTAACGCAGCTTTTCCATTGTAAATCCGCGTCCTCTTACCTCATTGATCTGCGTGATCGTGATAAATGCTTTCGGATCGATCTCCTGAATCGCCTCTTTTACCGAATACAGCTTTCTGCTGTGGATAACACATAATACGCCCTGCTGCTTCTGCTCTCCATAACCGGTCTCGATGTCTACCATCGTCACTCCGGCATCAATATCCGTTAAGACTTTCTGACGGATTTCTCTGTATTTGTCCGAAATTACAAATAACTGGATCTGTGACTTCCCAAGAAGCATCACCCGGTTCAGCACAACCGTACTTAAAAACAAATTCAAAATACCATACAGTATCTGTTCCGAATCTGAAAACAGCATCTGAAATCCCAGCACCGAAAAATCTACGATATACAAGAATACCGCTACCGGGACATGAAACCATTTGTGTAACACAAGTGCCAGTATATCGGTTCCACCGGTAGAAGCACCTACTCTTACCACCAGTCCGATACCGATTCCAAGGAGAACCCCTCCATATAATGCCGCAAGCATAGCATTATTCTCCGTCACTTTGTCTATTCCCGGAATGGACTGTGCCATCGACAGGAATATTGGATAAATAAAGGAACTGATGATCGTTGTCAATGCAAACTTCTTTCCCAAAAATACTGCACCGAGAACGAACAGCACCGCATTGATCGCCAAAATAATCATCGATAGGTTTACCTGAAAATAATGGCTGATCGTAAGACCGATACCAGTCGCACCTCCCATAATGATCCCATTCGGCACGATAAACGCTGCCACAGCAAACGACAATACAAGATTGCCGACCAGAACTCCCAGAATGGTTTTGATTATTTTTTCCCAACTTTTTTTCATGTGCTCCATCCTCTCTCCGTACTTTCTTTCCCGGATTATGAAATTCCTTTCATCGTAAGCTGGATCCTCTTCTTCTTAAGATCCACGCTCATCACTTTTACATCCACGATATCGCCAACGCTTACCACTTCCAGCGGATGCTTGATGAATTTCTTATCCGTGATCTCGGAAATGTGTACCAGTCCATCCTGGTGCACTCCGATATCTACAAACACACCAAAGTCAATGACATTTCTTACGGTTCCTTTCAGGATCATGCCTTCCTTTAAGTCTTTCATATCTAAGACATCTGTTCTTAAGATTGGTTTCGGCATTTCGTCACGCGGGTCACGTCCCGGTTTTTCCAGTTCTTTCACAATATCCCGGAGGGTGATCTCTCCAATCTCCAGTTCCCCGGCAAGTCTTGCATAGTCTTTGATCGTGAGGGAAAGTCCGGTTAGCTTTCCTCCGCTGATGTCTTCCAATGAAAATCCCTGTTTCTTCAGCAGTTTTTCTGCAGCTTCATAGGACTCCGGATGTACACTGGTTCCGTCTAACGGATTCGTACCATTCTGGATTCTCATGAATCCGGCGCACTGCTCAAAGGCTTTTGGTCCGAGTTTTGCAACTTTCAAAAGCTGCTTTCTGTCTGTGAATCTTCCGTTCTCTTCTCTGTATGCCACAATATTCTTAGCAATTGCTCCGGATATTCCGGAAATATAAGAAAGGAGCGGTGCCGATGCCGTATTCAGATCAACTCCGACTTTATTTACACAGTCTTCCACAACACCGGATAAAGCTTCACTTAACTTTTTCTGGTTCATATCATGCTGATACTGTCCGACACCGATGGATTTAGGATCAATCTTCACAAGTTCTGCCAACGGATCCTGCAGTCTTCTTGCAATGGATGTCGCACTTCTCTGTCCAACGTCAAACTTCGGGAATTCTTCCGATGCAAGCTTACTTGCCGAATATACGGAAGCTCCTGCTTCATTTACAATTACGTACTGCACTTTCTGCGGAATCTCTTTTAATAATTCTACAATGAACTGCTCAGATTCTCTGGATGCGGTACCATTTCCAACAGAGATCAATGTAATGTTATATTTTTCAATAATCTTTTTCAGCAAATCTTTGGATGCCTGGATTTTCTTCGGTGTCGTCGGAGCAGTCGGATAGATAACCGTTGTTCCGATGACTTTACCGGTCGGATCTACAACTGCAAGTTTACAGCCGGTACGGAATGCAGGATCCCATCCAAGTACAGTCTGTCCTACGATTGGCGGCTGCATCAGAAGCTGATGCAGATTCTTCTTGAATACGCTGATTGCCCCGTCTTCTGCCTTCTCGGTCAGATCACTTCGGATCTCACGTTCAATGGCCGGTGCAATGAGACGCTTATAGCTGTCCTCTGCCGCCTCTTTTAAGATTGGTGTGGTATGCGGATTATCACTGTGGATCATCTTCTTTTCCAGATATCTTAAGATGTCGTCCTGTGGTGCCTCAATCTTCACCGTAAGAAACTTTTCTTTTTCTCCACGGTTCAGTGCGAGCACTCTGTGCCCCGCAAGTTTTGTCACCGGCTCTTCAAAATCATAGTACATCTCGTATACGGACTCCGCTTTTTCATCTTTTGCCTGTGAGATTACTTTCCCGTGCTGTATAGTTGCCTTGCGGATCCAGCTTCTGTAATCTGCCTCATCTGATACCGACTCGGCGATGATGTCTTTTGCTCCATCAATTGCTTCTTTTACGGATTTTACTTCTTTCTCCGGATTCACATATTCTTCTGCATACACTTCTATCGGTTTCTCCGCTTTTTGAAGCGTGATGACTGCTGCAAGCGGCTCCAGTCCTTTTTCCTTTGCGATCATGGCACGTGTCCGGCGTTTTGGACGATACGGACGGTAGAGATCTTCTACCACAACCATCGTCTCTGCTGCCAGAATCTGCTTTTTTAATTCTCCGGTGAGTTTTCCCTGTTCCTCTATACTTGACAGAACCTGTTCTTTCTTTTCTTCCAGATTGCGCAGATATACCAGTCTCTCATACAATGTTCGCAGCTGAGCATCGTCCAATGTTCCCGTGACTTCTTTTCTATATCTTGCGATAAACGGGATCGTATTGCCTTCATCGATTAATTTTACCGCCGCATCGACCTGCCATCTTTTGACTCCAAGTTCCCCGGTAATCACCTGATTAATATCCATATGTTTTGTCTTTCCCTTTCTTGCCATATTCAAAGAATTTATACTTCTTTATTACGCGGATAATTATAACTGAATTCCCCACTGTATGCAATGGCGTCTATAATACAGAGTTCACTCTGTTTTCTTGAAAATGTTTTTTTTCTATGTTATACTGAAGCTACTTGAACTTATCAGAAAAACAGAAATACTTAAAGGGGCTTTTACTTATGAATCAGGAAATACAGGGACTCTCAAAACAACAACTCAAATCCAGGGAAACACGGACCCGGATCTTTCAGGCAGCCAAACGGATCCTGCAAAAGCAAGGTTATGAGCAGCTGTCGATCAAGAATATCTGCGAAGAAGCCGGTGTCTCCAATGGGAGTTTTTATCATCATTTCAAGACAAAAGATGATCTTCTTTCTTATTATATTGAAGAACAGCCGAGTATGGATCCCAATCTTCTCGAACTTCCGTCCAGTGCTGCCGGAACAAAAGAGGCAATCATCTCAGTTTATTTAAATTATGTTCACTACTGCGAAGAGCTCGGAGTTGAATTCATGGCCAATTACTATACACCTAAGAATCAGTCCCTGAACCCTTTGATCCGTACAGAAAGACCATATCCGATCATCACCGTTCATGATTATCTGAAACGCGTGATCGATGCCGGAATCATTTCCCCTCCTGCCGATCTGGAGGATATCACAACCGACATCCGTATGATCGTAATCGGAAATGTATTTGAGTGGTGTTTAAAGAGCGGCGATGCTGATTTCGAAGGCAATATGCGCCGTTCCCTTACTACTTATCTGAACGGATTGTTCTGATCATTTTGAAATCTATGAATTTGCAAAGGATGAATACGGTATGTACACGTTTATTGCCAATCCCAATGCCAGATCCGGCAGAGGGATTCTTCTCTGGAAACAGATTGAAAAAATTTTGCTGGAAAAAGAAATCGCATACAATGTTTTATTTACGAAATATCAGCATCATGCCACCCGCCTGGTGCATGATCTGACTTCCGACGGTGCTCCTCATACGATTGTTGTCCTCGGAGGAGATGGTACTTTAAACGAAGTAATCAATGGAATCAGATACCTGGACAAAGTAACACTTGGATATATCCCGCTTGGTTCAGGCAATGACTTTGCCAGAGGTCTGGGACTTCCGACGGACATCCACAGTGCTCTGGAACAGATTCTTTCTCCTTCGCATTACACTGCCATGAATGTCGGTGTACTGGATTATGAAAATAAACACCGGCGTTTTGCCGTAAGTACCGGTATCGGCTTTGATGCCGCAGTCTGCCATCAGGTAATGGTCACGCCGCTCAAAGCTTTTCTGAACCGTCTGAAACTTGGGAAACTTACCTATCTCGGTGTTGCACTTCATAAACTGCTTACATTAAAGCCGGTCACAATGACTGTCACAACCGAAACCGGTGAAACAAAAACCTATCACAAAGTCTATTTTACAGCAGTTATGAATCTGAAATATGAAGGCGGCGGATTCAACTTCTGTCCTGCCGCCAGCGGGACCGATGACAGACTGGATATCATCACTGTCTCAGAACTGACACGGCTTAAGGTTCTCTGCCTGCTTCCGACAGCATTCAAAGGATGGCATACCCGTTTCCGTGGAATCACTCTGGACACCTGCACAGAAGTCACGATCACCAGTGACCGCGCACTGCCTGTACATACCGACGGCGAGCCGGTCTTTCTGCAGTCTGACATCCATGTATGTCTGGAAAAAGAGAAGTTACGTATTATTACGCCTTGTAAATAATTCTGTACACAGGGAGGTTATTTTATGCGTTTACTAATTGCCGGAATTATTATATTTTTCACATCGTTCTACTTTTATCTGATCTGGCCGAGGCTGTCCCACAAACAGCAGATCCGCCCATTTCTCCATACTATGTTCGCACACCGCGGATACCACTGTATTGAAAAGGGAATTCCGGAAAATTCCCTTTCTTCTTTCCGTGCTGCGATCTCACACGGATACGGAATTGAACTGGATGTACACCTGGCAAACGACGGAAAACTTGTCGTGTTTCACGATGATGATCTGTCACGTATCTGCGGACGCCCGGAAGCAGTTGAGGTACTTCCGTCAAAAGAACTGCAGCGCTGCCGGTTACAGGATACCACTGAAACCATCCCTCTTTTTTCTGAGGTACTTTCTCTGGTAGACGGGCAGGTGCCGCTTCTGATCGAACTTAAGATTCCGAAATCTTCTCTCGGAATCTGCGAAAAGACATGGGAAGCCCTGAAAAACTATAACGGTCCTTATATGGTGCAGTCCTTTAACACGCTTGGCATCTGGTGGTTCCGCCGTCATGCGCCACATGTTCTGAGAGGCCAGCTTTCTTCCAATCTGACCGCAGACAATCTGCCGGAACCATGGATACTGACTTTTATTGTAAAACATCTGCTCGGCAATGTACTCGGACGTCCTGATTTTATCTCGTATAAACTCGCAGACCTTCCGAGATTTGAAGTATGGTTTTTAAAGCACATTCTGCATCTTCCGGTTGCTGTATGGACACTTCGTACACCAGATGCGTTAAAGAAAGGAAGACTTTCTTATGACATGCAGATATTTGAGAAAAAGAAAATGTATTATTAATTTTGTTAATATTCCATGAACATTATTGTTGATTCATTTTTTTCATGTTATAATGCGCTTTGAAACGAGATAAGATAATAACAAAGGCTTAAAAAGGGGTAGTTCATATGAAAGCCATTGATAAAGCAAAGAGTTTTTTGAAGAAGTACCGTCATGCATGGGTATTATCATACTTTCTGATCTATATGCCATGGTTTGTTTACCTTGAAAAGCGCACAGATGTACGACATTATATGATACACTCTCCAATTGATAACCATATTCCGTTTATTGAATATTTTATTATCCCTTATTTGTTGTGGTTCATATTCATTGCTGTGACTGTGGCTTATTTCCTGATTAAGGATAAATGGGGATTTTACAGACTATGTGCTTTTTTATTTTCCGGTATGACAATCTTCCTGATCATATGCACGGTCTTTCCAAATGCATTAAATTTAAGACCAACTGTATTTCCACGAGACAATGTGTTTACCGATATGGTAAAAGTCCTGTATAAAACAGATACACCGACGAACGTGCTTCCAAGCATCCATGTATTCAACTCTATCGGTGCAGGCATTGCCATCTCACATAGTAATGATCTGAAAAAGCACAGATGGATCCAGATCAGTGCCTATATTCTGGCAACGCTCATTATCCTGTCCACAATGTTCTTAAAACAGCATTCCGTGACGGACGTGATCGCAGCGGTTACGATGGCATGTATTATTTATCCATTCGTGTATGTGACAGCGGATAAGACGGCACCGAAGCTTTCTCAGCAGCCGACATAATATGAATAATTATGAATCATATAGAAAGATGCAGGTAACTGTTATATAACTGACAGTTATCTGCATCTTTTTAATTTCCATTGTTTTTCCGATCACTACCGTTCAATCCCCGCATACCCTGTATACTTTTCAAACGCCGACGGAATCGAATACTCCTTCCTGATCTCCTCCGGATGAATAAACAGGAATCCTTTCTCATTCGTCTTCTCCAGCTCATCTACGATCACCTCATATCCTGTCATATGCCATTCGATATGACTGAAGATATGCTTTGCTTCCGGAAGTTCCTGCACACGGACCGGCATCAGACCGATCGTCTTGCTGTACTCCGTAACTTCGTCCATCGAAAGCTTACCTTCCACATTCGGAAATTCATACAGTCCTGCCAGCAGACCTTTTGCCGGGCGCTTCCGGATTGCAATCCGCTTACCGTCTTTGAATATCAGAATAGTTCTTTCTTCGATCTTTCTGGTTTTTGCCTTTTTCTTTACCGGTATCTCTGTCGTTAGATTCTCCTTGCACGCAATACAATATTCTTTTACCGGACATTCCTCACATTTCGGTTCTCCGTTCGGCACACACACGATTGCTCCCAGCTCGATCAGTCCCTGATTGAAATCACTGGCAGCATCGGATGGTATCACCTGTTCCAGTGTGTTTTCGATCTTCTTACGAACACTCTGCTTCATGATATCTTCATAACTTCCGGTGATCCTGGAAATCACCCGGAGTACGTTACCATCCACTGCCGGCTTCGGGATTCCGTATGCAAATGCGCTGATAGCCCCCGCCGTGTAATTGCCGATTCCTTTCAATTGCAGAATTTCTTCATAAGTATCCGGAAATATGCCTTCATGATCAACCATGATCTGCTGTGCTGCCTTCTGCATATTCCTGACACGGTTATAATATCCAAGACCTTCCCATAGCTTCAGGAGTTTATCCTCTTCTGCTTCTGCGAGATCCTTCACTGTCGGAAGTGCTTTTAAAAAGCGGTCGTAATATCCTTTTACAGCTTCCACCCTTGTCTGCTGCAGCATAATCTCGGATATCCACACCCGGTATGCGTCCGGGTTATGGCGCCACGGAAGATCTCTTTTATTCTCGCGATACCAGTCCACCAGCGGTTGTACAATCTTAACAAGGTCTTCATCTTTTTTTTCTGTATTTTTCATTTTCTATTGCTTCCCCATTTATTTTACTTTCTCGAACATATGATTCATTATAACTTATCATTCTATACAACGTCAAAGCCCTTTTCCTGGAAATGTCGTCCCGATATCGACATCCTCAGGAAAAGGGCTTTAAGAGAAGGGAATGTGGCTGATCCCTGCCACTAACAATATTATCGTTTGATATTATTATATTCCTGTTTCCTCTATATTTCCAATTGGTTATTCTCATATACTTATAGAAAGATTCTATATATTTTTTAAGCTGATTCTTATTTCTTTGTTCTATAGAGATTATCTATTCCAGTTGTCTTTCATCGGAAAAAGCAATTGGAAAATTTAATTAGAAAAGTCTATACTATTCATAGAAAATAAATATGAATATTTAGGAGGTATTCGGTATGTCAATTACAGCTGAAACAGCGAAAGCGCATGCAAATGATCCTGCCGTATTATGCTGTAGAGCAGAAGGCGGAATTACAATTGAACCGGCAAACTTAGAGGATCCTGCAATCTTCGATGAATTAGTAGATTCAGGTCTTTTAAATCTTGACGGATGTCTGAAGATCGGACAGGTTCTTGGAGCAAAATTAACAAAAACAAGTGATTCCCTCTGTCCACTGACAGCAGATAACGTAGAAGGATTCAAATCAGATGACGATTTAGCAGCAGAAGAAGCTCCTGCTGAAGAGGAAGCTCCTGCCGAAGCGCACGGCGGAGCATCCTCCGCCTCCATGCCTGTTTCCTCCGCTCTGGTGGAAGCCGCATCGGATGGCGCTTCCAGCATGATCAGCATGTGCTCCTTTGTCATCCTGTTTTCCG